>Ga0209287_10001121_pt1 | contig 13997 bp, 14 predicted proteins | sample PPLLak3cmMay2015_2_FD_187255 | JGI IMG/M metagenome (GOLD analysis project Ga0209287, IMG submission 187255) | Freshwater sediment microbial communities from Prairie Pothole Lake near Jamestown, North Dakota, USA - PPLs Lake P8 Core (1) Depth... | ecosystem: Environmental > Aquatic > Freshwater... | reverse complement strand
CCTGCCTGGCGCAACTCATCAGGACTGGCCAATCACCCTGGACGATCTTGCGCATTACTACGACCGCGTGGAATCGGACACCGGCATCAGCGATTCGATGGAAGCCGCAGCATCCAGGCAAACGCCGCCGGTTCTGCCGCCCCTGAAGGCGCACCCGTCATGTCATCTTATTGACAAAGCATGTAACAGCCTCGGATATAATCCGTTCCCCACACCCAGAGCGGTTCTTTCCAAAGAGAGGAACGACCGCGGCGAATGCAGCTACTCCGGCTTCTGCGGAAGCTACGGGTGCCTCACCGGAGCAAAAGGCAGCACCCAGGAAACCTATATCAAAACCGGGCTTAACACAAAATCCATGACCTTGCTCTGTAACCACTATGTGTACCGGCTTGAAGCGAAAAATGACCGCATGGTCGCAGCACACTATTTTGACCCGGACAATATTCCCGGCGTCATCCGCGCTAAAACATTTATCATTGCCTGCAGCGCCATTGAAACCACGCGCCTGCTTCTCAACTCCAAATCCCTGCATCATCCCGACGGCCTTGCCAACTCTTCCGGCCAGGTCGGCAAAAACCTCACGTTCACCATGCCGTGCGAGGTGACCGGCTTCTTTCCCAAAAGCCTGTTCCCGGAACCTGCTGCCTGCGAATCGCCCTTTGTGCAACGATCCATCCAGGATTTTCACCTGCTTGACACCCACGAGCTTGCCGGTAAACGCGGCGGAACCGTTGTTTTCCTACTGCCCCACCCCAACCCGATCAACCGGATGATCACGCTCTCCTACTCCGAAACCGGCAAAAGGATATTCGGCGAAGCGCTGAAGCAGAAAGCCAGGCAATACTTTCAATACAACCACCTCCAGTCCGACACCTTCATCGAGTTTCTGCCCAACCCGCAGACCAGCGTCTCCATCTCCGAAACCTGCACCGACTCCTGGGGCGTTCCCGCGGCAAAAATATCGATCAATCCCCACCGGGAAAACCTGGTAACATCCCGGTTTATCGCAGCAAAGATTGCCCAACTGTTCCAGACAATGGGCGCTGTCGGCGTTCAATATAATCCGTCACCCTTCACCGCCGGCGAAATACAACAGGGTACCTGCAGGTTCGGTACAGATCCGAAAACATCAGTCCTCGACCCCGACTGCCGCAGTCACGACCTCAAAAACCTGTACATTACCGACGCCAGCTTCATGCCCTCCGGCCTGCCGGTCCCGCCGACGTTTACTATTATGGCGAATTCGTTGCGGGTGGGGGAATTTATTTATAAAAACGCATAATTACTTTTTATGGGTGCAACCTTAATTTTAGGCAAAAATTTCCTTCGTGCTGATCAGGGAAATCGTAAAAGGAATCGTTTTTTTTAAACACAACAGGTAAAAAAATATCGATTACGATTACGAGCACGAGCACGAGCACGAAAAAACCTTGATTTCATCAAGAAAAGTCTGCCTATAATTAAGGCCACACCCCTTTTTATTGGTTATAATTTTAAATAGTATCTGTTAAAAATTCGTTATATATCCTATCGGATTTTTATTGTTTTATATTTGATTAATTGTTATACTTAAAGTATATTTATATTAATAATAATAAACAGCAGATTCTTAATTTAGATACTGTAGGAAAATTATATACGCGGCTAGCGTAGATAATTTGACGTACAGTATCTTATCCTGCTGTCTTGTGTATAAGGTTAAAGGACTAAAGCCCCAAAGCCCTAGATCATCACTTTCAAAAGTCACCGGCTTTGCCGGGTTAGTTTATTAAAAAGCGTTTTAATAGACTTAAAGTCTATTTATGAGAGAAAAATTAAACAAACTGGCGCTTCTTTTACCTGAAGGCTGTATTGCTTCCATCCCTTGGTTGAAAACCCGGGGATATTCAGCTCAGCTCATCGAGCGGTATAAAAAAAGCGGCAGATTAGTGCAGTTGGGCCGGAGTGCATACCGTCGCCTTGGCAGATTGCCTGAGTGGCAGGATGTGGTCAGCTCCCTTGATCAGTGCTGGAATCTGCCTGTTCATGCAGGCGCGGTTACTGCATTAGAGCTGCAGGGACTGGGTCATTACGTGCGTCTTGGTAAAAATACACGCATTTACATTTATATACAAGGATCAAAGATGCTGCCGCAATGGGTGCACACAATCGAAACCGGCGCATCGTTTGTCACCGCCAAGACATCTCTATTCAAGCCTCCGCATGATAGAGAGGGATTAGTGGAACTGGAGTGTCCAAAGTCACCGTGGTCCATGCGGGTATCTGCGCCAGAACGGGCTATCCTTGAGATGCTGGACCTCGTACCCGGCGACGAGTCCTTCGAACATGCCTCATTAATAACTGAAGGTTTATTATCGCTCAGGCCGGATGTTCTGATGACACTCCTGGGTGCGTGTACCCGTATAAAAGTCAAACGGCTTTTTCTATTCTTAGCCGAGCATTTTAATCTTCCCTGTTTTTCGCACCTTGATGTCAACCGCATCGACCTTGGAAAAGGTACCCGTCAAATTGTGAAAAATGGCCGGTATGATGCTAAATACCGTATCACGATACCGAAGAGTTTACAATGATACAAACCACTGCTATATATTATAGACAAGCAGCGCTTCTTTTTCGCGTCCTTCCGTTCATTGCAGCAGAGCCTGATTTTGCTTTAAAGGGCGGAACCGCAATAAATATGTTTGTGCGTAATATGCCACGGCTTTCTGTGGATGCTGATCTCGTTTTTTTGCCCATAGCACCGCGGCACGAATCGCTTACGTTGATCAGTGAATCGCTTGAACGTATAGCGGCAAGCATTGAAGCACGTTTACCTGAATCAACCATCCGCCGTCACCAGCTCGGTCGTCAACCATTTATTATAAAACTCTATATAATTCAAAGCGGTGTTCAAGTATCGGCAGAAGTTAACCCGGTTCTCCGGGGCACTGTTTTTTCACCAAGCGTAATGCTGCCGGCGCAACACACGCAAGAAAAATTCGGTTTCGTATCGATGAATATAGCATCTACACCCGATCTTTACGGCGGCAAAATCTGCGCCGCTCTCGACCGCCAGCACCCCCGCGACCTCTTCGATATCAAAATAGTATTCGAAAACGAAGGGATAACCGCAGATATCCGCAAGGCCTTTGTCGTATACCTCGCAGGCCACGACCGCCCAATGTCCGAACTCCTCGCACCAAGCCTCATAGACATGCAAAACACCTTTGATGCAGAGTTCCAGGGAATGACCGACCACCAGGTTACCTATGAAGAGCTTGTGAATGTCAGAGAGCGCCTCATATCCACTATAACCAGCGAACTTACCACCGAAGAACGGCAATTTCTTTTATCTTTAAAAGCAGGAGAACCGCAGTGGAGTCTACTGGGAATCAAGGGAATCGACAAGCTGCCTGCATTACAATGGAAACTTGCCAATATCCGCAAAATGCCTGCCGCAAAACACGCTCAGGCTTTGGCGAAACTGAAAGAAGTTTTGGATATTTAGCTCAATCAAATTATAAACTTATCCTATTATGGCGAATTCGTTGCGGGTGGGAGAGCTGATTTATAAAAGTAGGTGATCATGATTTTATGAATTTCACGACTATTTTGACAGCTGTAAACATTGCAATTATATTTACTCTGTGAGCAAATAATGCAATAGACCTTTCAAATGGAGAATCAAATGAAACGAGAATTGATAGATACCCTTTTCAACAAATTCGAGCAGGCAAAACAAGTGATGCACGATATCGAGTGGTGGAGTGCCCGTGAATTACAAAACCATTTAGGATACTCAGACTGGAGAAATTTTCTAAAAGTAATCGAGAAAAGTACACATTCTTGTGTAAATGCCGGTGGTGTAGTTCAAGACCATTTCGTTGATATCACCAAAATGGTTGACGTGGGGAGCGGCGCACAGCGTTCTGTCGATGATATTGCCCTTTCCCGATATGCCTGCTATTTAATTGCGTAAAACGGTGACCCCGCTAAAAATGAAATCGCATTTGCTCAGACCTACTTTGCCGGGCAGACCAGAAAACAGGAAGTACAAGATACGCTGCCCATCCGTGGGCAGCGTAATAAACAATTTTCCAAGAGGTTTCAATTGAATAAAATCCCCAATGCTCTGATTTTTGTTTTATTGGTTGTTTCACTCACGATAGCGGAAGGTATTTCTATTCGTTATATAGAAGCAAATTTCAGTGATAATAACGATTTTAAACTGATTAACAAGAAGATTCAACTCGGTGCTGAGCCTTATGCACGAAATTGGGTTCACGAATGGAACTATGACGTACCCAAAGATTCTGTCTTTGCTATATTGCATGAGGCAGAAAAATTCTTAAAGAATGCTTCATTGAAAAAACCCACAGAAAGATCTCTGCTTTTATTGGGGATGGTATATCATTTCCTCTATCAGCTTGATGAGAAACCCGCCTTCGAGAAGGCCGATAGCGTTTTAACTTTATTTCAAAAAAAATTTCCAGAAAGGATTGAAGGGCCATGGTTCCGAGCAGTTCATCTCGTAAAAGGCGCACATCAGACGGAAGGAATTACACTTTTCGATAGCTTGCGTATTGCTTCTGATATTAAAAATGCAGAGTTCTGGGAAGACTTCTCACGATATTCGTATATAGCTTTTCAACCGAACCGCGCCATAATGGGAATTAAGAAGTATAAGGAATTGACGGGGAAGCGTTCAGAATTTGATAAGGATTACGGAGACACCTTGCGATCGAAGATCAAGGAAATGAACGTTAAGACCGACCTTGAGCCAAAAGCTATTTGGACTGCCAGAAAAGACAGTTCAAGTTTTGTGACATTTGTTAGTCACCCTTTGGGGATTTCTTTAAGAATCCCAAGCGAATGGAAACTTAATATTCCAGGATATTCAGCCAAGAACAAGCGCGGAATATTTGATATGATTCCAAACAATGTGGTTCATCCGAAAACAGGTGAACCAATTGAGACCCATATTCTTTTAATGGTAGATTTTTCTGAACCGAAAAATACTCTGAAGGATCAAGTTTATTCATTCTCAAAGGAAAAACCTGATAAGATCGAGATTCGTAATGACCTGACCGATTTAAATGCTTATTCTATTTCATTCTATTCCAAATCCATTTATCCGCAATGCGGTGGGAGCCATATGGTACTGACCTCTTTTGATCGACTTCCACCAAAATATCCGGGTGTACTTCTTGAGGAATGCCAACAACTTGAGAACCAAGATCTTACATTCTACCGAATGAATGCTGGACTCGTCCGGCCATCGAAAAAGATTCGATATTTGTTCCTTCTCGATGCTTGTTATGACATTTCAAAACAGGCCGAGAAAAATCTGAAGATTGTCTATGATGGATTAAAAGTAGAATAATAAATCACGCAATTCGCGTCGTGCGCTTTGCGTGCGAAAAGATGCCGCTATGAATATCATGCCATAGCAACCACAGCCCAAAATGCTGATCAGATGGGTTCTCCGATGACATGGCTGTATAGGGCAAAGCATATACCGGGGACTTTTTAGGCGGCACTTCAGGCGGGTGCGGCGCAAGTTGCTTAAAACGCGAGCAACCACCTATACCCCCTCACTGACAGGTGAAATAAAGATTCTTTTACAAGCACACTTAATTTCAAAAAAAGGCACTCTATGCGAAACCTTATTTTTGATGAACTTGGCATACTTACACCTGATGAAATTAAAAAATTAGGGAACGTCATTTCTTCGTTAAGCAGCGATGCCCCGGGCGTAGAACTTGGAATAAAAATTACAGGGTCAAACCTGGGTAAGGATCCGCACGCGGATGGTGACGGAGGCGGTGGCGCTGATTGGTAAAATAAACACATCCGAAAAATCCACTCCGCGAAACACCTTTCACCGTCGCAATTCATAAGGTATTTTGAATTTCCAGGTTTCGTAACAGGGCGGATCGACTGAATCCGGTATGCCACTATTACGACCATAACCATGGTATACTGGTTACGATTCATCCCGCAGGCAATTTAACAAATCGATAAACAACAGATAGAAAGTGACGAACAATATAATGTCAAGCAAGTATGAAAAAAATTATACGGATCAAGGATATGTAATGAACTACTTAAAGGGTGTAAATGTTGCTCCCTATAAAAACCGCGTATTACAATTCAAGATAGAGCTGCCGGAGATAGTACCGTTGATTTGGAGAAGAATATTAGTGCCCTCGAATTATAACTTCTGGGATTTACATGTCGCTATTCAGGACTCGATGGGATGGCTTGATTATCATTTACACTATTTCGAAATCAGGGGTAAAGGCAAAAAGAAGGAAGAAAGAATTGGAATTCCTGATTTCGACAGATTCGCCGAATTGCCCGAAGTGTATCCCGGGTGGGAAATACCGGTTTTAACGTGTTTTAATGATTTAGGAGTGACTGCAAAATACCTTTATGATTATGGCGACTCATGGTGGCACACTGTGCAACTTGAAGGATATTTATTTAAAGAAGAGAGAACAAAATACCCGGTTTGTATTGATGGTGAGAGAGCGTGTCCTCCTGAAGATTGTGGCAGTGTACATGGATATTATGAAATGCTTAAAACCCTTTCCAACCCCAATGATGGTGATTATAAAGATATGAAAATGTGGGTTGGAAAAGAGTGGCATCCGGAAAAATTTGATAAAAACGGGATTGAGTTCTGGGATCCGCACAAAAGATGGAAGCGTGCGTTTTTGGAAAGATGAAAGAAAAAACTTTTCTTCAGACTTACAATAATTGGGAATTACATGAAAACAAGTGCACTCTTTTTAACATTTTTGCTCGCTGCAATTTCGCCTGGAAAAAACATTGAAGAACGGGACTTCGGCAGGATATTCGATGGACATGACGGCACCATTGTCGTATATGATAAGAGTGCTGATAAATACATCGTACACAACAAAAAGCGGAGTGGTGTGCGATACACGCCATTCTCGACCTTCAAAATCCCAAATTCCATTATCGCGCTGGAAACAGGGATTTTGGCGGATGTGGAGGTTGTATTCCCGTGGGACACTACAAAATACCAGTCTGAAGCGTGGTGGCCTGCGCAGTGGCGGGATAAGCATACCATGCGAACGGCAATAAGGTATTCTGTGGTGCCGTTTTACCGGAATATCGCTTCGAATATTGGAGAGAAGAAGATGAAAGAGTATGTCACAGCATTTAAATATGGGAATGGTGATATTTCATCCGGTGTTGATAATTTCTGGCTCAATGGAAGCCTTTCTGTTTCTGCGATGGAGCAGATTGAATTCCTTCAAAAATTCTATAACAACGATCTGGGTGTGAGTGAGAGAACAATCATGTTGGTGAAAAATATTCTTATACAGGAAGAAACCGAAAATTATCGAATCAGCGCAAAAACCGGTGGCGGAAATGTGGTTGACAAGGATAACCGGGAAATGGCTCTTGGATGGTATGTTGGATATATTGAAAAGGGAAAGGATGTTTTCTTTTTTGCACACAATATAGATGGTAAAGACTTTGCAGAGATCAAGGACTTACGAATCAACATTACGGAATCGGTATTGAAAGAACTGAAGATTGTGGAAAAGAAAAGCAAAAACTGATAAAAAGTCCCCCACCTCTTCTCCGAAACATTTGCATGATCAGATTACTGCAAGATACATTGCAGCCTATGGTTCGGAAAACTATTTTCTTGGTATGGGAAAAAAAATCAAGAGCATAATGAAAAGAAGCGTGCAGAAAGGAGTTGCGGTTCAACGACACTTCGCACACCAAGCCAGACCTGAAAAAGTAAGCACTTATTTAAGAATGCTTCAAAGCTTCCCGGGATTGAACAAAATGCTTTGGCGAAATGGCTGTTGGAAGAACTGAAAGCTGAAAAAAAATGGGACAAAGCTTTTGCTGAATCTGAACATATTCTCGGACAACTTGCGGATGAAGCGATTGAGGCACACAGGCGAGAAAAGACAACGCAAAAAGATGTTGAGAATCTATGAAATCTGCGACAACAGACCGTTCTTGGAAATGCTATACAAAACTACCTGCTGCGATTAAGAAACAAGCAGCGCGTATCTTGAGTTTAAGATGAACAAAGAATCGAACACGTAACCGGGTCATAATACACTCTATGCTAAAACAAATAAAACTTTTAACTTTTATTCTGGTAATGATAACTGCTGCCACAATTTTTGCACGAGAAGATACAATTCATTTTACCGAAGAATTACCATCAATGACAAAAGAAATGATATATTCGAAAGCTATCTTTTGGATTGGAAATAGATTTACTTCCGCAGATGAGGTGATTCAATATAAGAATGCGGAAGAGGGGAAAATAGTATGTACCACAATAGGCAGCTTTCATGAAAATCCCTATATTCATTATTTTAGATATACCTTAACAATCATTATAAAAAACAATAAAATATTTCTGACTTATAGCAATTTCGACAGTGCAGACTGCCGCACAAGAATAGACAACCCTTCTATCTGGAAAAAAATTGTAAAGAGAATTACTGCATCGAAAAACAATTTGATTTCAACAATAAAAAAACCTGTTAAAAAGAAAGATGTACGATAATTTTCCAAGTGGACCAATCCCACCTTCCACACCTCTATACAGACCCTATTCTTAAATTATTTTCCCTTATATGCAAAAAACCAAAAACCGTCTCTCTTCAAAAACAATCCAATCCTTCCAAAAAAAAATCTACGCTTATTATAACAGCCACGGCAGGGATCTTCCCTGGCGGCACACGTCTGATCCTTATTACATCCTGATTTCCGAGGTCATGCTTCAGCAGACGCAGGTAGACCGTGTTATTGAAAAGTATTTGCAATTTATAAAAACATTCCCCACCATACGTTCTTTGGCGAAGGCGCCGGTTGAAAAGGTGCTCAAGGTCTGGCAGGGGCTGGGGTATAATCGCAGGGCATTAATGGTTCATACGTGTGCGCAGTATATTGTGCAACATCATGGAGGTGTGGTGCCCAACGATCCGCAGAAGCTTGTGGATCTTCCGGGAATCGGCAAGGCCACGGCAGCGGCTATCTGTGTGTATGCTTTTAATCAGCCGCTTGTATATATCGAAACCAATATTCGCAGCGTGTTTATTCATGAGTTTTTTGCGGACAGCACAACGGTGACGGACGAGCAGCTTGCACCGTTGGTTGAGCAGACGCTTGATGCGACGAATCCGTATGCATGGTATTCCGCGCTTATGGATTACGGGACGCACATAAAAAAAAGCATGCCCAATCCTTCGCGCAGGAGCGCTCATCATGCGGTGCAGTCGCGGTTTGAGGGATCGGATCGGCAGATACGGGGCAGGGTAATCAAATTGCTGCTTGAGCAGAAAAAACTGTCGTTTAATAAAATTAATGCGGAAATAAGAACAGAGCCGGATCGATTAAATAAAATCCTTCTGGGATTAGCAATGAAAGGGTTTATCAAACACTCTCACCAGTCGTATACCATTGATTCAAGGGCATAAAATATCCGGCAAAATACCGTTTAAGGATGAGTAATTACTCTTCAGGGTAAACGATGCGCCCATATTTTAAAAATTCCTGCCAAAAACCGCTCGGATCACGGGTGTCATCGACAAGTCTGGGCTCAATACGCAAATCAATGGAACGGCGAAGCTTATAGAGTTCTGCCTCTGTCGCAAGTACATTTTCCGGTTCTTCTTTCAACACTACCGCAACGTCAATGTCGCTATCGGGTTTCTGGCAGCCTCTGGCATACGAACCGAAAAGCATTACCGTCTTGACTGGAAATCTGGCACGAATCAACCTGGCGTATTTTCGGACATTTTTTATAGCTGATCTTTCAACCATAGTATCCACCCTACATAATATATAACCTGACATATCATCAACCAAGCACATGGTATGTGTAATCTATATAGTGTGGCTATTTACTCACCAATCGAAATAGCAAATTTTCATTAAAAAAATAACTGCGTATTATTACTTCAACTTTTTTAACTTCTCAAACCTCTCCATAATCGGCAGCTTCTGCGTGCATTTCTCTTCGCACTGCCGGCATTGGGTGCATTTTTCAAGCAGGTTCAGGTTCTGGATATCCCAGTGCCACTTGAGGCGGTCCAATACTTTGGCCGGGTCGTTATACAGGATTTGATAATTGAACGCTTCGATAAATTTTACCACGGGTATGCCTTCGGGGCACTCTTTGCAGTAGTTGCAGGTGGTGCAGAGCTGGTTGAAGCTTCCCTCTATTTTTTTCTTGATGGCATCTATTTCATTGTCGGTTAACGGGTTGAACGTATCAATCGCTTTTACTGCGGAGCGAACATCCTCTACTGACGTAAATCCCACCAGCACCGAGGTGATCTGTGTATGAGCAAGATTGAAATGCAGCGCAGCTTCGAGAATGGATTGTCCGGCGCGTGTTTTGATGAAGTCGAACCTTTTTTCGTGCAACACGATCTCTCCGCCGCCCAGCGGGTTCATGGTAACCACGCCCATGCTGTTGCGTGCGGCGGCTTTTATGCCTTGTATGCGGAAGGGGAAATTTATCGCGTTATACCCGAGCGTGACGCCTTCAAAAAGCCCGGTGTCTGCGACCAGTGCAATATCCTCGCCGCTCATGTGGGACGAGAATACGATATGGGAGATGATTCCCTGCTCCTTTGCCTCCTGGAGCGCTTTGATGACCCCGTTTCTTTTTCTCTTTTCAAACATATCAAGCGAGAGCAGGCACCAGCAGTGCATGAAGTGGATGTGGTCGACGCCGATGGTTTTCAGCGACTTTTCGATATGCATCTTCATTTTATCATAGGTGTCGGCGCTGGATTTTGTGGATATATAGTGCTCATACCCCTGCCTTCGTATCTCCGCGAGCGCGACCTTGAGGATGGTTTCGGATTTGTCCTCGCAATAATAGGGAGCGGTATCGAAGTAGTTGATGCCCAGCTTTGCAGCCTCCAGCGGGATTTGAGCCATGGCGTCGATATCTTTCGGCCTGGGATACCGCATGCCTCCGGCGGAGATTATTGAAATTTTTTTACCGGTTTTTCCGTATTCTTTGTAAATCATACGTTTTATTCCTTTGCCGTATAGTATTTGAGTCAATCGTTGCCATGAACGTATAAAATATTTTAATGCGACAAATATTGAGAAATTATTGTCAATCCGGCTCCGTTCTATTATTTTACTTTATAAGCATATTCCGTCATGATACTCTCAACAAGGAGTACAAGTTTATGAGTCCAGCCAGGGGAAAAAAACCTCCGGAAACGATCATCGACTATCCGCGTTATAAAAAGAAACCGGTGCTGCTTCTTTTCGAAATATTCATACTGGACGTCATCGGCCTTCTCTCCCCGGAAAAAAGAAAGGGCATTCAGAAGCTGAATGTTGCCAAAATTTTTTCAACCAGGGCAAACCACTGGAAACCTGCATTGCGGGAGGTGCTTAAGCTGTCCGACACAATTGAGACCGCAATACGGGACAGATGGTATAAGCGGCTGGGGGCAAACGGGAAGGCAGACCCCGAGAAATTCGCAAAATCTTGTGCCGACAGCTATTTCAAAGAGGGCAGCACGGTTGATGTGTGGACTGAACGTTCGTTAAAAAAAGCACAGGAGCGCATTGCCGGGTTTAAAAAGAAAAAACGTTAATCCCTGAAAGCCGTTGAACAAGTGCGGTTGTAGAGGATATTTGATCTGCCCGGTAACAACGCAAAACTCCACTATTGTATTTATATAAAAATAACTGTATATTTTCTACAGGGCGTCAAACCTGACCATAAACGGCGGGCGGTATTAACATCAATCTAAAGACACGAGGGGGCAACCCATGAAACAACGATGGTACGATAAACATAAAAAACTTGCCATACAGCTTAACGACTTTATAAAAGCGCATCCCGAAACCAGAGATAAAATTGTACGGGGTGTTTTCTCCCTTATCAGATCGTCGGATAAGGAGATCGTCGAACATTTCAAAGTGCCTGAAAACATCGACATACAAAACCGCCGCAGCTATGACTACGAGCCTGAAACCTGGATTGTGCTCAATCAGCTGCAATATGTGAATGATGACATATTGAAAAAAGTAGCGGATTATATAGAAAAAGAGATAGCCGCACAATAACATAAAACCTGCGTTTTTACAGACAGGCCTTCGTTTCACCTGATTTTCTTAATGCCCTGATAGAGGGCGGTGTCGATTCGCCCTGAATAATCAGATGCCGTTTATTTATATTAATAGACATGCAAAAAATTCCTGAAATTTCCAACAATGGATACTCTATGGGAACCCTGTACCGTTTCGGCGTGTCTCTGGACAAAAAGCTTGTCGAGCAGTTCGACCGGCATATCCGGCGTGAAAACTTCAAAAACAGATCCGACGCAATAGGAAAACTGATACGCGAGGAGCTTGTCAGCAAGCAATGGACCTGCGGCGGCGAAGTCGCCGGTGCGATCACGCTGGTGTATGACCATCATAAACGCGAGCTCGTGAACACACTGATCGATACCCAGCACGATTTCGGGGAAATCATACTCTCTTCCCAGCACCTGCACCTGGATCACCATAATTGCCTGGAAATAATAGCGGTCAAAGGCAGCGCACAAAAGGTGCAGGAACTGACCAGCAGGCTGAAGTCCCAGAAAGGCGTCAAACACGCCACGCTCAGCATGTCGACAACCGGAGATCCGGATCAATAAGTACCACCTCTAAAAAAAGAAACCACGCTCTTTTTGATATCCCGAAGGGTTAGTGTCTGTAGCTGAATTATCTACGCAATATGAGTAGATAAATTCAAAGCGTAGATAAGTCAGCGTACAGACACTTATCCCAAAGCCATACAACATCCTACAAAAGCTTCCGGCTTTGCCGGGTTAGTGTCTGTAGTCGTGCTCGTGCTCGTGCGCGTAATCGTACTCGTAATCGACAACTACAGCAATAAAAGCCTTTCACCTAAAGGGTGCTTAATCCGGCAAAGTCGCAACGTCCCCATTATGGGGGGAAATTAAGGAATTGGATTTATAGGCTTTGCGGCACTTTAGTCCTTTAACCTTTTAGACAGAACAGCAGGATAAGATACTGTACGTCAAATTATGCTACGCTTCGCTCTGCACGATGTCTACGCTCGCCGCGTATATAATTTTCCTACAGTATCTAATCTGTAAAGCTATCAATTTAATAAACTACTTTTCAAATCAATCGATTACGATTACGAGCACGAGCAAGAGCACGACTTAACTGCTGATTTTAGGATAAATCCAATTCCTTAATTTCCCCCCATAAAGGCTTTTGTCTCCTCTTGTCTTGTTTAAAAGATTAGAGGATTAAAACCGCAAAGCGAAGCGGAGCCGGGAGGACGATGCGGCTTTGCCGGATTCGCTTACTTTGTCGAGCAAACCGGACACCCCTGCAGCCGCAGCGGTTTTTCGAGGCCATAGCGCGACAGAAGCCCGCCGTCGGTCAGAATATCACAGCTCTTTCCATCCGCGACAATAGCGCCGGCATGAAGAATAATGGTGCGCTCACATAAATCAAAAGCCATATCCAGGTCGTGCGAAGCGATAATTTTGGTGTGTTTGAACTCTTTCAGAAGCTCGATAAGCGCGCGGCGGGATTTCGGGTCGAGGTTGGACGAGGGCTCGTCCAGAACCAGAATGTCCGGAGACATGGAGAGTACCGTGGCAATGGAAACCGCGCGTTTTTCCCCGCCGGAAAGTTTATACGGAGGGCGGTTCTTCAGGTGCAGCGCACCGACCGTCCCGAGCGCGTGCGTCACGCGCGCTTCAACCTCCTGCGCAGACAAGCCGAGATTCAGCGGCCCGAACGCAACATCGTCAAACACGGTGGGCATGAACAACTGGTCGTCCGGGTCCTGGAAAACCATGCCGACCGACCTGCGTACCGCTTTTATGGTCGTCCTGTTCACCGGGTAATCCCCGATACGGACCTCGCCGCCAACCGGGGTAAGGTATCCGTTACAGTGCATAAGCAGCGTGGATTTCCCCGCTCCGTTGGGTCCGACAATCGCA
>Ga0209287_10001120_pt1 | contig 14012 bp, 12 predicted proteins | sample PPLLak3cmMay2015_2_FD_187255 | JGI IMG/M metagenome (GOLD analysis project Ga0209287, IMG submission 187255) | Freshwater sediment microbial communities from Prairie Pothole Lake near Jamestown, North Dakota, USA - PPLs Lake P8 Core (1) Depth... | ecosystem: Environmental > Aquatic > Freshwater... | reverse complement strand
ATCTCCCAGTGCACCAGAACTATTCCTTCCCCAAGCCCATACCCGTACCATCTTCCCTGAGAAGCATGGTCGTATGACAACCGCATGCTATCCTGGGATATGATTCCTTTTCTTGTGTGCCGGGGACATTCTCTGCAATGCCGCTATCTGATATTTTATCATTCTCAGCCACGATTGTGCCTGACTCTTCTATATTTGCTTTGCCTTTACAATTTGTATTCAGAACTATAGGTGAAATCATAACTATAGTAATAACAACTAATGTTATTATAATATTTTTCTTCATTATTTATACTTTTGTCTTTTTGTTACCCGAAGATTTTTAACACTTGACTGACAGGTCAGGAGTTAAAGATTAAAAGCCATAACCTAATCCAAATCTGAAAACTGACCCGCCAAAGTCCATACTATAATATGTGTCTGAATAATCACTTCCCCCGTCATGTTCCATTACAAAGCTCCCAACAGGGGTAAAATTGAATTCGTAATCTCCGAACAAACACAGCCCCTTGTAAATCGGAAACGAAACATCAACATTAACAAACATAACAAGCATACTTGCTTTTCCTTTCAGATACAGGTCATTCCCCGGAAGTAGCGGAATAACAGTTGACTGATAAAGTTCAGTAAGGCAATGACCGGCTCCCAGCGTCGTTGAAAGACGGACAGGTGTATTGCTGCCGACTACCTGGCCTATCAACCCGACTTTCTGAAAAAAAAGATTAGCGCTGGAAGTATAATTTATATTCGTGGTAAATACATCTTCTCCGTTCATCAGGCTGGCCACATCGAGCGAAAGGCCAAAATTCTCATTGAAAAAGTATCTCACATTTGCATAAGGTCCGGTTAACATTCTGAATCCGCTAAGTGAACCGGTAACAGTTCCGGTTGGATTATACCTGAAGTTATTGGAAGAACCTGCAAGCATCGGGTCGGTAAACATAAAGCCTCCAAAACCGATCCTAAGCTCAAAGGACTTGACATTTTTACTTTTCAGGATCGATTGATCTGATTGAGTGATATCCTTTTTTTCTGCCTCGATGACATCTTTTTCGGTAGCCTTTAGGGTGGGGTCTTTCCGGAAGTCATCAGATTTTACTTCGCCATTAATTTTTATCAAATCTGCTGTCTGAGCGGTTTCAACCTCAATTACATCCTGATTGATTAATGTAAAGGTGTTGTTCTCAACGCAATACAGGGAAATGTAAATATCTTTACCATCTTTCTGGATATTGGCTGCAATAAAAGCCTGGTTGCTTTTCCAGGCGGGGATTCCGATTGCTCCGCCAAATTTCCCGTTATTCAGGGCATTTGAAAAGTACGCATCACCGGGTCCGTAGTACCTGCTATCCCAATCCTGCGAACGTGTACCCACGCCAACCGCTTCGTCAGCTGCTGCTGTTAAAATTGTAAAGCCTGCTTTTGTAAATGCTGCCTTGTAATTTTGTAAAAGATATGCAGGATTATTGTCAACCGAAACGGAATATTGAATTCTGATAACTTTCCCTTCAAGTATTTTGGGTTTGTCAAAATTGATTTTACCATTCTCATCAACTGGTATTTTATAGGTCCCCCATTTTGTCTCTTTGTAAAACTCTGTTACAGCACCTTCGAACCGGCCTATCAACGGGTAGTCTTTACTGTTTTCAATATCTGTTTTCCTCTGGGCAAACAGGCTTAATGAAATCATTGTTGCAACAAGCATAAATAAAACTCTGGATCTGTTTTTCATCGATTCTAGTCTTTATTCTGGAACTAATCAATTACTCAGTATTCACACAATTTACACCTTATTTAAATATGAGGCAATTAAATTTACTTTATTATTCTTGTCAGTGATAGTTACTGAGCCGGTTCTACCGCTTTGAGGAACTGCGTCGTGTGCCGTGAACAGTATTTCCTTATTTCACTTTTATACTCTTTTCGTAAAGCGTCTCCCAGCCTTCGTTTGTGCTGATGTCCCTTGATTTGTCTTCGGCTTTCCTTTCCAGCTTTTTGATCACCATCGTCCGGTCATGGGTACCGTCGCTCTTGGTTGTTTCAAAATAATCAACCCAGGCAACGAATCTGTTTATCCTGTGCGGCCTTATCTCCCCCGTCCTTATGAATCCGACATCTTCTGCTGCCAGCTGGTAGTTGTCGTGATTCTGTTCCCAGACATCAACGTAGTAGACATAGGGACCGAGGTGGGAGAACACTACAATTCCGTTCTCATCGGTAAAGCCTTCAGACTCCATGTTATCTTCATTTTCCCAGTCGACCAGTGTGGAGTATAGTCTTACACTGGCATTTTCAACAACGTATTCATCATACCATTCAACGACCTCTATTTCAAGCAGGGTCGGGATCTGAACGTCAATCGTGATGTAAGACTTATCGGAAAGACCTGATTTTGAAAAAGCAGTCAGTTCAGCTTCATAGGAGCCTGAAGCTGTGTAATAATGTACAGGGTCAGGCTCAGAGGATATGTACCCGTCACCGAAATCCCATTCAAAACGTGTGGCATTATCCGATTCGTTCGTGAAATATACATCCTGACCTACAACAGGTGCAGTGGTATCAACAGCGAATTTTGCCACGGGATTTGATTCGCAGGAGAGTAATATAACCGGCAGAATCATAATCAGATAGAATATCCTTTTAATCTTAAAATCAGCTGATTTTAAAAGGCTGAAAGGAAGCGGCATAAAGCTTTTCTCATGCACATCAGCCTTGTTTAAGGAGTTAGTCGGTTTCATTTTGTTAAGTATTGGTATCTGCACTGATAAAGTCAAAATGTGTGCCACGTTTTACTGTATGCTTCTTATTAATATTTTAATTATCTTTGCACTCCGGTAAAAAAGGCTTCAGAATGATAAAGATAACATTTCCCGACGGATCAGCCAGAGAGTACAAGGAGGGCATAAACAGCATTCAGATTGCTGAACAGATAAGCCCCGGACTTGCCAGGGAGGTTTATTCGGCAACCGTTAACGGCGAGGTATGGGATCTTACGCGTCCGATAACCAAGGATGCCGCGGTGAAGCTTCACAAATGGGAGGACGAAGAGGGCAAACATGCTTTCTGGCACTCATCGGCTCACCTTATGGCCGGCGCACTTGAATCCCTCTACCCGGGTATTAAATTCGGCATTGGGCCGGCTATCGAAATGGGATTTTATTACGATGTTGACCCCGGTGAAGGAAAAGTTATCACCGACAGCGACCTTGAGGTCATCGAAAACAGGATGAAAGAGCATGCTTCCAGGAATCTTATATTTACCAGAAAAGACATCAGCAAGAAAGATGCTCTCGATCTCTTCATAAAGAAAGGTGACGAATACAAGACTGAACTTATAAACGAGCTTGAGGACGGAACCATCACATTATATTCTCACGGCGACTTCACGGATCTTTGCCGCGGGCCGCATCTTCCTTCCACTGAACCCATAAAAGCCATAAAGCTTACAAGCGTTGCAGGCGCTTACTGGCGGGGGGATGAAAAACGCAAAATGCTTACCAGGATTTATGGCATCACATTTCCTAAACAGAAGATGCTTGATGAGTACCTTGTTTTCCTTGAGGAGGCAAAGAAAAGAGACCACCGCCGCATCGGCAGGGAACTCGAATTGTTCCACTTTTCTCCTAAAGTAGGTATGGGATTGCCTCTGTGGCTTCCCAAAGGTGCTGAAATCCGTCAGAATCTTATCAGCTTCCTGACTGGCATTCTTAAGAAAAGAGGATATAAAATCGTTACAACACCGCATATCGGAAACGTTGACCTGTATAAGACATCAGGACACTATGAAAAGTACGGAGCCACCTCTTTCCAGCCAATGTCGACACCCCAGGAAGGGGAACAGTTCATGCTTAAGCCCATGAACTGTCCGCATCATTGCGAGATATACAACGCAACTCCGCATTCCTACAAGGAGCTGCCGATAAAGATGGCGGAATTCGGTACTGTGTATCGCTATGAGCAGAGCGGTGAGCTTCATGGACTTACCAGGGTCAGAAGCTTTACCCAGGATGATGCGCATCATTTCTGTACTCCTGAACAGCTCAGGGAGGAATTCAAGAGCATAATTGACCTGATGCTCTATGTCTACAGGGTTATGAATTTCAATGATTACACCGCGCAGATATCCCTGAGGGATCCGGATAACATGGAAAAGTATATAGGAACCGATGAGAACTGGGAAAAAGCTGAGCAGGATATAATTGCCGCAGCTGGAGAGAAGAATCTGAAGACCGTTGTTATAAAGGGAGAAGCTGCATTTTACGGTCCCAAGCTCGATTTCATGGTGAAAGATGCCATTGGCCGGAACTGGCAGCTGGGAACCATACAGGTTGATTATAATCTCCCTGAACGGTTCAAACTCACTTATAACGGCAGTGATAATCAGAAACATCAGCCGGTGATGATACACAGGACGATCTTCGGATCGCTTGAAAGGTTTGTCGCCGTAATGATCGAAAACAATTCAGGCAAGTTCCCTCTGTGGCTCGCCCCCGATAAAGCAGTGCTTCTGCCAATCAGTGAAAAATTCAATGAATATGCCGCGAATGTTTTGGAAATTCTAAATAATTCCGATATTTGCACACTGATTGACGACAGGAGTGAAAAGATAGGTAAGAAGATCAGGGATAATGAATTAAAGAGGATCCCGTACCTTCTTATAATTGGTGAGAAAGAGGCTGAAAACGGAACGGTTTCTGTCAGAAAGCAGGGCGAAGGCGACAAAGGTGTGATGAAAGTCAGCGAATTTGTGAATTTCATCCGTGAAGAAAGAAGAAATTGAGAAGGAGCTGACAATGTAATTGAATATTGAATTTTGAATTTTGAATTTTTAAGTATTAACAAAAATAAGGAGGAAAAAGTTATAACCGGACCAATCAGAAGAACTCCCGGCAGGATCACCCAGCCGGCCCATAGGATCAACAACCGTATCGCCGCAAAAGTGGTGAGGGTTGTAGGTGATGAAATTGAAGCGGAAGTTATGAGCATCCAGGATGCCCTCAGGCTGGCAGACAAAATGGAGCTCGACCTCGTTGAAATTTCTCCCAATGCGGATCCCCCAGTATGCAAAATCATAGATTATCAGAAGTTTCTTTACCAGCAGAAAAAGAAACAGAAGGAGATCAAGGCGAAGGCAGCAAAGGTTGTTGTGAAGGAGATAAGGTTTGGTCCCAATACTGATGATCACGATTACAATTTCAAGCTCAGGCATGCTGTCAGATTCCTTGAAGAAGGAGCCAAGGTAAGGGCATATGTCTTTTTCAAGGGGCGTTCAATTCTGTTCAAGGAACAGGGCGAAGTGCTGCTTCTCCGTTTTGCCAACGACCTTGAGGAATACGGAAAGGTTGAACAGCTCCCCAGGCTCGAAGGGAAACGAATGATCATCTCCTTCTCCCCTAAAAAGAAGAAGTAATCTTAATACATATTACAGACAAATGCCAAAAATGAAAACAAATCCCGGTGCCAAGAAAAGATTTTCGCTCACCGGAACAGGAAAGATCAAGCGTAAACATGCATTCAAAAGTCACATCCTGACCAAAAAAACAACAAAGCGCAAGAGAAACCTTGCATATTTCGGACAGGTTGACAAAGCCGACAGGAAGAATGTAAAGCTTCTGCTGGCAAGCAAGTAAATGCTAACGATTGATGAGAAAGTAAAATAGTATTAACCGGATGCCCAGCAGATAAGAGCTCCGCACAGCGGAGACGCTGACATCCAAAAAGAAATGAGTTATGCCAAGATCAGTAAATTCAGTAGCAGCGAGAGCCAGGAAGAAAAAGGTTCTCAAGCAGACAAAAGGTAACTTCCTTTCAAGAAGAAACGTATTCACAGTAGCCAAGAACACCCTCGATAAGGGCCTGGGCTATGCATACCGCGACAGGAGAAAAAAGAAAGGCGAGTTCAGGGCGCTGTGGATCCAGAGAATAAATGCAGGAGTGCGCCAGTATGGAATGAGCTATTCGGAATTCATCGGTAAGCTCGAGAAGAAAGGTATCGCACTCAACAGAAAAACCCTTGCCGACCTGGCAATGCACCACCCGGATGCTTTTAAAGCTGTGGTGGAAAAGGTCACCTCACCCTCTTGAAAAACCTCTCAAACCTGATCTTCTTCAGGCCTTTGGCTTCCTTGTCGATAGAGAGCCAGATGAATTTCGGCTTGCCGATTACGTGATCTTCCGGGACGAAGCCCCAGTACCGCGAGTCGGCCGAATTATGACGATTGTCCCCCATCATGAAATAATAATTCATCTTAAAGGTGTATGAAGCAGCCGGAGCACCATTAATATATATGGTACTGTCTGCCACCCTCAGGTCATTATCTTCGTAAATGTCGATCAGGTGCTTATAAAAGTGGAGGTTTGACATGTCAAGGTCAACCGTTACCCCCTCTGCCGGTATCCATAGGGGACCATAATTATCCTCGTTCCAGCTCAGCGACGGATCATACGGAAACATTCTCGGATCATATTTTCCTGCAGTCTCATACAGAGGATATACATCCCTCACATTTGAGAATTTGGAAATAGCCTCCACATTCTGCCGCGTCAGGGGAAGAATGTAAGCTGCCCCTGACACAGACTGGTCGGCCCGGGCGATCTTAAGGCGCTCAAAAGCCTTTGGATTTATGCTGTTACCATTCGTCACAACGCTATATGTGGTCTGCTGACCGTCGCTTTCAGGTGCAGGTTCCCCGTTGACATAGAGCACACCGCCCCTGACAGCAATCGTATCTCCCGGCAGTCCGACACATCTCTTGACATAATTGTCTCTCCTGTCGACAGGTCTGTAAATGATCTCATAATTGTCCCAGAGATCTTTTCTTGAATCGTCAAGATAATCATTCAGCGGACGCTGCCTCTGGTTCAGATAACTGTCCCTGGCCTGCATCTCCCTGGCATTCCTTCTTATTATCTCGTAATAGCTTACAGCAGTCTCCTCAAGAACTACAGTATCACCTTCCGGAAAATTGAACACTATCGGATCAAATCTCTTAACCTCTCCCCTTCCTGACAGACGCTTGTAAGGCCATATAACCAGGTTTGACCATGATTTTGTTTTGATTATGGGTATCGTGTGCTGGGTAAAGGGAAAAGCTATCGGAGTATTCGGCATCCTTGGGCCGTAAGCAATCTTGCTGACGAAAAGGTGGTCCCCTATAAGCAGGGATTTCTCCATTGAAGGTGTCGGGATGCGGTAATTCTGAAAGAGGAAGATATTAATCAGTGTGACTGCGATAACCGCAAATATAAGTGCGTCAAGCCATTCAATAAAGGAACTGTTGTTGCCGTTCCTCCTTTTCCAGAAGGTCCAGTTCACCTTTTCCGTAATGTACATATCGAAAATGATTGGCAATCCAAGCAGCAGCCAGAAATTGCCTATCCATATCACAACCAGGATAAAAATTATCGCTGCAATTGTAAAGTTTATATATTTCTTCGGAACCTTCGGAATTTTCAGAGTCATGTCAGGAATGATTTTTTTGAAGCGGTAAAAGTAAGCAATTAATCAGAAACCGAGTATATCGTCCATTGTGAAAACCCCCTTTTTATTATTTATGAACTCTGCGGCAAGAACTGCACCGAGGGCCAATCCTTTCCTGTTTTTGGCTTCATGCCTGATGCTGAGCATGTCAACCTTCGAATCCCATGTTATGGTATGTGTACCGGGAACGCTGCCTTCACGAATGGAACGGACAGGTATTAAATTGTCTTCCTTCTGGTTTTCAAAGCACCAGCCTTTGTAACCCGCGTGCTGTTTCTTTATTCCATCAGCAAGAGCGATTGCCGTTCCGCTGGGAGCATCAAGCTTACGTGTGTGATGTATCTCTTCAATTGAAACAGTGTAATCGTCATACCTTGACATCTGGATGGCCAGCTCAGCATTGAGCCTGAACAGAAGGTTAACGCCTATGCTGAAATTTGATGAATGGATAAATGATGTCCTGTTCTTTTTGCAGATCTCAGCGGCTTCGTCATAATCATGAAGCCATCCTGTTGTGCCACTCACGACCGATACCTTTAACGAAAGACACTTTGAGACATTCTCAAATGCCGAATGAGGAGAGGAGAATTCGATCGCAACGTCCACATCCTTCATCTTCTCCCTGTTCATATCCCCCGTATTATCAATATCTATCACAAGTCTGATGACGTGCCCCCTGGCAACTGCCGCCTCTTCAATTTCATGGCCCATCCTGCCATACCCGATAAGCGCTATGTTCATTTCTTTGATTTTATGCGAATTTATTCCTTTTACCAGATGCGCCATGCTAACAAACTCATAAAATTCTTAACAGGATGTTAATTTTTATACAGACACAAAAAGAAAAACTTACACAGAGGAAATCCCGAGAAGTCACAGAGTCCCACGGAGAAGAAGGCAAGACAAACTCTGTGTCTCTCTGTGTCCCCTCTGTGGACCTCTGTGTAAGTTCTTCGAATTATTTTCATATATTTCAATCCTGAAAATTAAGGTCCCATGAAAAAAATAGTGTTTGTATTATTAATACCAATTGTTATGTCAGCATCTTGCGGCACACAGGAAAAAGCCGACCTTGTAATCATAAACGGGAAAGTCCTGACAATTGACCAGGATAATCCTTCAGCTGAAGCGATAGCCATGAAAGGCGAATATATTATTGCTGTCGGTTCAACAAAAAAGATTTCAGCGATGATAGAGGATGGAGCAACTGAAGTTATTGACGCCGCCGGCCGTCTGGTGATTCCGGGATTCAATGACGCTCATGTCCATTTCGGTCCGCTTGATCCCGATTTCATTGAGCTTCGCTATACCACCGATCCTGCGGTGATAACCGAAAAAGTGAAAGCCCAAATTGCAAAATCAAAGCCCGGGGAACTGATCCGCGGAGGTCACTGGGTGCATGAACTTTTTAACGATAAGAAGTGGCCGACAAAAGAGCTCATAGACAAGGTCTCTCCCGATAATCCGGTTATCCTTAACCGTGCCGATGGCCATTCAACTCTTGTTAACAGCTATGTCCTGAAACAATCAGGTATTACAAAAGATACCCCTGATCCCTTCGGAGGCGAAATACAAAAGGATCCTGTAACCGGCGAACCGACAGGCATTCTGAAAGATGCAGCAATGGACCTTATAAAAACCGGCGAAACAAAGACCGAGCTGAGTGCAGAAGAAGAGAAGGAGAAGGAGTGGCAGGGATATCTGCTTGCTCTGAAAGAAGCCCGCGAATACGGGGTTACAAGCGTCCAGAACGCCGGGTGGGGAGATTTTAATGCCTATGAAAGGCTTCAGAGAGAGGGAGAACTGACACTCAGGATTGATCTTGGTGCACCGCTGACAGCCGATGAAACGAAGCTTGGAAACTACATTAAACTTCAGAAGAAATACCCCGATGAAGGCAACTGGATCAGGTTCGGGTACCTCAAGGCATTCTCCGACGGATCAATCGGATCGTCAACCGCGCTCATGTTTGAACCATATTCCGATAATCCTTCAACTTCAGGACTTGCCATGTGGCAGTACGATGAGCTGGAGGAGATGGTTGTGAAAGCAGATAAGATGGGATTCCAGATAGGGGTACATGCCATTGGCGACAAGGCAAACAACTGGGTTCTTAATGCTTTTGAAAAGGCAATTGAAGTTAATGGAACCCGGGAAAGCCGCCACCGCATTGAGCACTCCCAGACTTTGCAACTATCAGATATACCGAGGTTTGCACAGCTCGGAGTAATACCTTCCATGCAGCCGACACACTGCATCTCCGACAAACTCTTTTATGAAAAGAGAGTAGGTTATGAAAGATGCCTTGGAACTTATGCATGGAGGAGCCTAATTAATGCAGGCTCCACGCTTGCATTCGGAACCGACTACCAGGTTGAGCCTCTCAATCCGATGGAAGGACTATATGCAGCTGTTTCAAGAAAGGACCGTCTCGGAGAAGAAGGCGAAGGATGGTTCCCCGAGCAGAAGCTCTCTATGGAAGAAGCAATCAAATACTATACCCTCGGATCTGCTTATGCCCAGTTCATGGACGACAGGAAAGGAATGATCAAACCGGGATACCTGGCTGATATAGTGATCGTTGATAAGGACCTTATGACCATTCCTGAAGCCGAGATCATGAAGACAAAGGTGGATTATACGATAGTGGGGGGAAAGGTCGTGTATACTTCTGGTAATTGAGGGGGATTGCTTCGTCGCTGCGCTCCTCGCAATGACTATGCTATCAATGTAGCCTGGGTATTACCATATAGAATCCACCTGGTGCTTACTGTCATTGCGAGGAGCGCAGCGACGAAGCAATCGTATCAAGTTTCCAATAGTCCCAGTATTGTCATAGCCTCATCTCTTGAGCTCCCGCAAAATTCAGGCTCCGCTTTAAAATCGCTGCACACCTTCGGTCTGGCGGGATCGCCATACAGCGCACATTTATAATCCTCAAGAAGGTGAATGCACCTCACCCCTGCCGGCTTGCCATCAGGCATTCCGGGAATAGGAGATGAAATTGATATCACGATACAACAGGCTCCGCAACCGGGACGACAATTCATAATGAAGATAAAAGATAAAAGACAAAAATAAAGATCTTAAATCAAATCCGTTATTTAGTTATGCTGTTGTGCCGTTGTGCCGTTGTGCCGTTGTGCCGTTGTACCGTTGTGCCGTTGTGTCGTTGTGCCGTTGTGCCGTTGTGCCCTTGCGCCTTTGCGCCTTTTTCTTACCTTTATAAAAATTATCCTGATGAGAATCGATATTCTTACCGTCTGTCCTGAACTGCTTGAGAGCCCTCTGAATTACTCGATCATAAAAAGGGTAAAGGATAAGGGACTCGTGGAGATCAACGTGATCAATCTGCATGACTATGCCAATGATAAATATAAAAGCGTTGATGACTATGCCTTCGGAGGCGGAGCAGGAATGGTGATGATGATAGAGCCGGTTCACAAGGCAATTGAGAAATTGAAGGGCGAACGGGAATACGATGAGATCATCTATACATCACCTGACGGTGAAAAGCTCACACAGAAAACAGCAAACAGCCTCTCGCTCCTTAATAATATAATAATTCTCGCCGGGCATTATAAAGGCATTGATCAGAGGATAAGGGAACACCTGGTAACCAGAGAGTTATCTGTTGGTGATTACGTTCTATCGGGCGGTGAGATACCAGCCGCTATCATCTGCGATGCAATAGTGCGGCTGCTCCCCGGAGCTATCTCCGATGAGCAGTCGGCCCTCTCCGACTCCTTCCAGGATGATCTCCTCGCTCCTCCTGTTTACACCCGTCCGGCTGAGTTCAGGGGCTGGAGGGTGCCGGATGTGCTTCTCTCTGGTCATGCAGCTGAAATTGAAAAGTGGAGGCACGAGCAGGCGGAGAAGAGAACCCGGAGGCTGAGGCCGGATCTATTGAAATAACGGCGTCAGGCGACATGCTTCCCGCCCTCACTCCCTCTCGCCCTCCTTCTTTATGCCGTTACGCCGTTACGCCTATCTGTTCTTCAGTTCCTCAATCATCATTATCAACTGGTCTATCTTCTTCTGCTGGGATTCGATTTGCTGCTGCTGCTCCTTAATGGCTTCAACAAATAGTGCAGCAGTTTGTGAGTAATTAATTCCTTTTAATCCATCAACCGGATTTGTGAAAACCAATTCAGGAATAACAGGTTCCACTTCCTGTGCAATCATGCCCATCTGGGGAGTTCTGCCTGAATCATTCTTCCAGGTAAACATAACACCTCTCATCCGGTTGACCCGGTCGAGGGCACCGGTGATCGGACAGATGTTTTCTTTCAATGAGATATCCGAGCTTGCCGTGGTTAGGACACCATCCGTAGTAAGGTTTAGGTTATAGGCAAACGTCCCGGAGCCCACGCTTCTGAACCGTGCATTCCCATTCACATCGAGCATCTGGCTGGGTGAGGAGTGACCAATTGCTGTGTAACCGTTTTTTAATACGGTAAATGCATTTGAAGAGCTAAAAAAACTTCCATTGCCTATTATGAATAATGGATCCGTCGAGACCCATTCTGTTGATGAAGCTGATGTTGTATCATTATATGTGCCAATAACCAGACTCAAATACGATTTAGCTTTTGTATAATAACCCATAGCTGTCGATGAAAAACCGTAGGCTGTTGTATTAGCACCCATGGCTGTCGACGAAGAACCGGAGGCTTGCGTATAATAACCCATGGCTATCGATGACTGACCGGAGGCTTTTGTATTAGCACCCATGGCTGTCGATGAAGGACCGGAGGCTTTTGTACTAGCACCCATGGCTGTCGATACAGAACCGGATGCTGTTGTGTTACCACCCATAGCTGTAGACCCCGAACCGGAGGCTGTTGTGTGAGTACCCATGGCTGTAGAACTCTGCTGAGAGGCTTTTGTTTCTTCACCTATGGCTGTCGAGTACCAACCGGAAGCTATTGTCTTATAACCCTGGGCTGTAGACACCATACCGGAGGCTGTTGTATAAGCACCAATGGTTGTCGAGTGCCCTCCGGAAGCTATTGTCCCATAACCCATGGCTGTCGAGAGAATACCGGAGGCTGTTGTCTCATAACCAATGGCTGTCGAGAGAATACCGGAGGCTGTTGTATTGTACCCCATGGCAAGTGAGAAATCTCCTCTCGCCGTATCGGCAAGTCCCAGTGTAAAAGATCCCTTCCCTAGAGCCTGAGAACCCTGACCAATGGCAAATGAATAATCTCCTTTTGCATAAGCGACTCCTGTTAAAGCACCTGCTGAATCAACACCTTCACTCCCAAATGCAAAGCTTCTGAATCCTTCTGCTATAGCTCCGCGCCCAAATGCATAACTCTCTTCATTTTTTGCTAAAGCCCACTGTCCTAAAGCGAATGAATTCGGCTTATTGGCAACCGCCTGGTAACCAATTGCAGTTGAATAATCCTTTCTGGCAATCGCCTGGTAACCAAGTGCCTGCGAGTATCTTCCAATTGCCTTCGATTCATATCCGCTTGCAAACGAGTTCTCGCCTACACTGTCCCGCTTTTCTATCAGCACCTTACCTGTCCTGAAAGCATTCTTCAACGGATACCACAATATCCTGTTTTCCGACGGGAATACTTTCCCAAGGGTATCCATTGACACATTGAAGAAGTTCTGATCGCCCTTGGTGTAGTCAAACCCTCCTATCGCAAAACCTCCCTTCACTCCCTTCGTAGCCGGATTAGCATCAAGGTATATCCTTACGCTGTCACGGGTTACCTTCATATAATCCTGAGGCTTCCCCTTGGTGTAATCAAATCCGCCAATCGCAAAACCTCCTTTCACTCCCTTAACCGACGTGCTGTCGATATATGCCCTTATGCTGTCGCCGCTGACAAAAAAATATTGATGATCATCTTCCTGCTTCACCAGACCGAATCCGCCGATGGCAAATCCTCCCTTGGGTCCCTTAACATCTCCGTCGCTCACATAAATCCTTACGCCTTCATTATAAACAGCAAACACAATGTGTCCCGCAGTGTTCCTTACCTCAAAGAGTGACTCTTCCATGTCCTCAGTCTCTCCCTCCACTTCCAGCTTCTTCAGCGGACCGCCGAGAGAGTCGGCAACCATCGCATAGGGCACCGACCAGAGCTGCGCCGATCCCATGTTTTTCCAGGAGCCGCCATAGTATATCATGGTCCTGATATACAAAGGGGGTTTTGTCCAGTCAATATCGCTGAAGTTCAGTACAGGTCCCGATTCATAATCACCCTGTCCCACAACGATATTGAACAGTCCGTGGTCATCAGGATACACATATTCGTGGATCTCCTCCCAGATAACGGTTTCAGGTGAGTCGTCTGAAAGGATGGCGATCTTCACATCGATCATCTCTGTTACAGGATTGCCTGAAACCCCATCGCGGGCTATTGCCTGGTAGTTGAATCCCTGAGGGACCTGAGAAGATAAAAGACAATAGATAAAAGATAAAAGAAAAGTGAGGGAGAGTTTTGTTTTCATAATAAAAGTTATAAAGGCTCAACGGCGCAGGGGCGTAAAGGCTGGTGAACCGTAAACC
>Ga0209287_10001118_pt1 | contig 14021 bp, 9 predicted proteins | sample PPLLak3cmMay2015_2_FD_187255 | JGI IMG/M metagenome (GOLD analysis project Ga0209287, IMG submission 187255) | Freshwater sediment microbial communities from Prairie Pothole Lake near Jamestown, North Dakota, USA - PPLs Lake P8 Core (1) Depth... | ecosystem: Environmental > Aquatic > Freshwater... | reverse complement strand
CATTTTCTTCCGGACATGCACTCTGGTTACCGCAGGGTGGCAGGGCCTCAAGACAGAATACCACAATTTTTGAGTGGCAGGTAAACAACATGCTTAAATGGAACAAAACAATTGATATCCATGCTTTCGATGTTACCCTGGTGCAGACTGCCGAAAAATATCAGTACTGGAGAGATTACATGTACAGGCAGCGCTTTCTGCCAAGTGATGTTCTTGGTTACCACAGGATGCAGGCAGCAGCAGAAGACCTTGAAATATCAAGCAACGATGAAGTAAGTACCGGCGACGCTCTGCTTGCACGCGTTAACTATACAATGGCAGAGAAGTATAATTTTACTGCTTCATTCCGCCGTGATGGTTATTCAGCATTTGGTCAGAGTAATCCCAGGGCCAGTTTCTGGTCACTTGCCGGAGGATGGACTATCAGCAAAGAAAATTTCTTCAATGTTACATGGGTTGACCAGTTAAAACTCAGACTTTCGTACGGGACCAATGGTAACCGTGGTGTAGGCATTTATGATGCTCTCTCCAATCTGAATACCGGGAAATTTGTATTAATAACAGGGGGAACTCCTGGATATGTTTCACAGCTGTACACGAGCCGTATGGCAAATCCCAATCTGAAATGGGAACGTACCAGTGCTTATAATGCCGGTATTGATTTTGGTATCTTCAAGGGTCGCTTAACAGGAAGTATTGAAGGTTATTATATGATTACCAAAGACTTGCTGATACCACGGCAGTTACCCAATATTACCGGGTATGCTAGTGTGATGTCTAATATGGGACAGGTTGACAACAAGGGTATTGAAATATCTTTAAACTCAGTTAATGTTAGTACCCAGGACCTGACATGGTCAACTGATTTTTCACTTGCCCATAACAGGAATAAGATAGTTCATCTTTTTGGTGATTATACTACTGATCCCGTCACGGGAGAAACTAAAGAGGTCGATGATATCACAAACCAATGGTTCATCGGTCATGCTGTTGATCAGATCTGGGATTATAAGACTCTTGGGATATGGCAGACGGATGAAGCAACTCAGGCTGCAGCATATTCAAGAAACCCGGGCGATTATAAGCTGGAGGATGTGAATGGTGATGGATTCTATACCGACGCTGACAAGTCATTCCAGGGTTACAAAAGACCTGTAGTCAGAATGACCATGAGGAATACCGTTCAGTATAAAGACTTTGAACTTTCTGTTAAAATGTATTCCTATCTAGGGCATTTTAAAGATGACTACTGGCTAAGAAACAATGAAGCTTTCTATGACAGGTCGACTTTTTATAATGTCCCTTACTGGACAGCTGATAATCCGGGGAATAAATGGGCCAGGATTGACAGCTATGAAACCGGATTCAGCGTATGGGAAAACAATTCATTCGTAAGGATCGATAATATTTCACTGTCCTATAATGTACCGCAGAGCTTCCTGAACAAGCTGAAAATAGTGGCTTGCAGGTTATCAATTGTCTCCGAAAATCCAATGGTATGGGCTCCTGGCTGGTCATGGATGGATCCTGAGGAAGATGAATACACGCCCTCCTATTTATCATTTAAGCTGAACCTGACTCTTTAATAATAAATGATATGAAAAAATATAGTATAATCTCGATTTTAATATTGATGATGGTTTTTATCGGCATTCGCTGCACGGAGGATTTTCTTACTCCAAAACCATTATCGTTTTATGCTCCCGAAAACACATTTGTTGATGCAAATGGTTTAAATGCTGCACTTATTGCATGCCTGCGCAATGCACGGCACGAAATGTATGGAGATACACCTCCGTTCATTTCTGAAGGAATATTTTCCGATATCGCAGTAGAAGGTACCACCGATAAAACAGGTGTACATATGGACATGCCGGCTCAGATACTTCCGAATGAGAATATGGATTATTCTGACAGGACCAAACTGGGCAGATACTGGACAGAAGCATATAACAGGATTAAATATGCCAATGTTGTTATTAACAGGATCGACGTGGCAAAATGGAAAAGTGATGCTGAAAGGAACAATGTCCTTGGTAAGGCATATTTTCACAGAGCAAATGTATACTACCGGCTTGTGAACCAGTACGGAGATGTGCCGTTTATCCTGACCGAGATAATGGAACCAAAGCTTGATTTCTACACATGCACACGTGAGAGTATCCTGCAGAAAATCAAGAAAGACCTGGAATTTGCGGCACAATGGGTATATACTGATGCCCAGGGATGCCCGATAGGTGATATCAACAATGCAGCTGTGAACCACCTGCTGACTAAAGTAAATCTGTCACTCGGGGAATTTGATGATGCAATTGCTTCAGCCAATGCTGTTATAAATGATGGCGTCCATTCATTGATGACAACCCGGTTTGGATCTTACAAGGATGATCCGACCCATGATGTTATATGGGACCTTCACCAGGAAGAAAACAAAGCCCTCGCTGAAAATAAGGAAAGGATCTGGCTTTTTGTCTGCAGCGAAACATTGACCGAAGATGGCGCCAGTGAAAAACTTTCTGTCATGCGGCAGGCTGTTCCATATTGGGGAGGTGCCGGCAAAAACAAAACTCCGACCGGTCAGACAGGCACCACTGATCAGCCTTTGGGTGCAAAAGTAGGAGGTAAAGCTGTTGAGATAGACCTCGTTGCAAAATACGGAAGGGGGATTGGCCGTTTCCGCCCGTCACCTTATTCTCAATTTGATGTATGGGATGATCCCAACGACTTACGTCACAAATATCCGAACTGGATTACCATGGAAAACCTGGTATATAATAATCCGGTACTGAAAGGTTTGGGTGATCCCTATTATAATATGCCTCTTCAGAAATATGACGGAAGCGGAGGTATTTTGTGCACCGATACTATAAGGTCGTGGTATAACTGGCCTCATTATAAACTATTCGTAATCGACCCCACTGACAATACACCTGATGGTGGTAATGGCGACTGGTATGCTTTTCGCCTGGCTGAAACCTATTTATTAAGGGCTGAAGCTTATTGCTGGAAGGGTGATCTGACAAATGCTGCTGTCGATGTTAACAAAGTCAGGAACAGGGCCGGTTGTGCATCTTATACTCCTGCTCAGATAAATATAGGTACAATCCTCGATGAACGTGCACGTGAATTGTACTATGAAGAGCCTCGCAGAACTGAGCTCACACGAATTGCGTTCATATATGCAAAGACCGGGATAACATGCTATAATGGAAAGACTTATAACCTGGCTAATTTCTCAACCAATAACTTCTGGTATGACAGAATAATTGAAAAGAACAAATTCTACCGGGATCAGGTCAGAGCTCCTTTCTATAACTACAGAATAGCTGAGTGGATCGTTCTATGGCCTGTTCCTACAGCTGCCATAAGTGCAAACAGCCTCGGACATATAAATCAGAACCTGGGCTATCCGGGCGCTGAAACCAACGTTACTCCAATGAAATGGATTGACGGTCCTGGCGAAGGATCAATTGTGGCTCAGTAATTTGTTAAATATGTATAAAAGAGAAGCTTGCTTCGTTCAGAAGCAGCTTCTCTTATTTTAATTTTTAGTATTTTTAATAAGTTAATCTTAACACTAATCAACAACAGGATAGATATGAAAAGAAGGAAGTTTATCTCCAACACTATGGCAGCAGCAGCAGGTACTGTTATCATGCCGACAATTATTCCCGCATCTGTTATAGGTAAAAATCCGCCAAGCGATAAGATAAATATCGGGTGGATAGGTAATGGCAGACAGGGAAGAGGCGACGTTATGGGAACAATGAGGTTTGATTCAGCCATGGTAGTTGCTGTCTCTGACGTGGATTCAAACAGGATGGCACTGGGTAAAAAAATGGTTGAAGATTTTTATACCAAAAAAACGGGCCAGTCAGGATATGTGGATGTTAAAAGCCATGACGATTATCATACTCTGCTGGCCGATAAGGGTATAGATGCTGTAATAATAACAACACCCGATCACTGGCACTCACAGCCGGCAATTGAAGCTGCGCTTGCAGGCAAGGATATCTACCTGGAAAAGCCGACATCACTTACAATTTCTGAGGGAAGATTGCTCAGCGATGTTGTAAGAAAGAAAAAGGTTATCCTGCAGGTTGGAACACAGCAACGTTCAGATACACAGTGGAGATATGCTGCCGAGCTTGTCAGAAACGGCAGGATAGGAAAGCTGCATACGGTGAAAATTGGCCTACCTGGGGATCCTGCAGGGCCCGAGGCTCCGGAAATGCCAATACCAAAAAACCTGAATTACGATATGTGGGTCGGATCTACACCCGAGGTCTATTATACTGAAATACGGGTCCATCCGCAAAAGGATTTCGATCGCCCGGGATGGCTCAGGTGCGAGCAATTCGGTGCAGGCATGATAACAGGCTGGGGTCAGCATCATTTTGATTCAGCTGCCTGGGGAATGGACACTGAACTGACCGGACCGGTTTCAATTGAAGCTGTAGCCCAGTTCCCGAAGTCAGGCCTTTGGGATGTACATGGTGATTTCATGTCAATCGCTGAATATAAGAATGGCGTGACCCAGATGACCAGCGGAAGCTATCCCAACGGGGTCAGATATGAAGGCACTGAAGGATGGATATTTGTTACCCGCGGTAACTACAGGGCTACCGACAGTGATCCCGTTTCGGCAGACCAGACAAATAAACCTCTTCAGGCGAGCGATCCAAAAATACTTACATCAGTGATCAGCCCCGGTGAGATCCATCTTTATAAGAGTGACAACCAGGCAGGCAACTGGCTCGATTGTATTAAATCAAGGAAAGAGCCGATTTCACCTGTTGAGATAGGACATCGGGCATGCTCGGTTTGTCTCGTGACACATATAGCAATGAAACTCGGAAGGAAACTTAACTGGGACCCTGAAAAGGAGAGATTTGTAAATGACGATGAGGCGAACAGCATGCTCTCACGTCCGCAGAGAGCTCCTTACGGAACTAATTATGTAAAGATCTGATTCTTTAACCATGAGAAAAATACTTATTTCAGCCCTGTTGATAATAACAGGGATTGCAGTTGTTTTACCGGTATCCGGAGCAAAAATCAACGCTGTAAAGGTTGGCTCAAAGATCAACGTGATAATCGACGGGAAGTTCTTCACCAGTTATATATTTTCGGAAGATGAGAAATATCCATTCTTCTACCCTGTAAACGGGCCTGTATCAGGAGGATCGGTTACATCAATGAGAAATGGAGTTTATCCTCATCATACCTCACTTTTTTTCGGATGTGACCAGGTTAACGGAGGAAACTACTGGCAGGAAGGTCTTGAACGGGGTCGTATCATTTCGGTGAACGCACAGATACTTAAAGAAGGATCTGATACTGTTATCATTACCGATGAATGCATCTGGAGCCGGCCCGGAGCTCTTTCACCGGTGAAGGACACAAGAGTGTACACTATTACTGTACCCTCCGCAACTGTGGTCCAGGTTGATGCAGAGATAACAATGGAAATGCTGATGGACGTCCATATCAGTAAGACAAACCACTCGCTCTTCAGCGCCAGGATGGCTGCTGATCTGGCCGTTACCAGCGGCGGAACCATGATCAATGCTGAAGGCGTTAAAGGTGAAAAAGATACTTTCGGCAAAAGATCTCCATGGATAGATTTCTACGGAAAACGAGGCAATGCTGTCGAGGGACTGGCCATACTTCAGCATCCTTCAAATCCATGGTACCCCGCACCATGGTTTACCCGCGATTATGGATTCATCTCACCAACACCCATGTACTGGCCTGAGGATGATAAGGAAACATTTCTGGAAAAAGGGAAACAGCTTAAATTAAAGTATCGTGTTCTGGTTCACTCAGGGACACATATCGAAGCTGATATTGCAGGTCAGTTTGATAAATTTTTAAAACAATAATATTTCTCTGTGGCACTCTGTGACTCCTCTGTGTGCCTCTGTGTAAGTTTTTCGCTAAAATCAGTTACACAGAGTTTCACAGAGAAGGCACAGAGATACACAGAGAATTTTCTCACAGACTCTATTGAAATTCTGACTGATTATTGTAAATCTGCAGGTCTACAGCAATGTCACTTTCACCTTAATAACACCAGGCTCTTTCATGCCAGTATCAGCCTGCGGCTGACAACCGCCAACACTGATTTCAAATATCCCGGGGTTTATCACTCTTTTATCCTGTTCCTCAATAACTGAAAAAGCATCGGGTGCAACAGTAAACGTGATTGTTTTTGTTTCGCCGGCATTCAGATATATCCGCTTAAATCCTTTAAGAGCCCTGATCGGTACAGGGACCGTTGCGCTCAGGTTTGAAAGATATAACTGAACAACTTCCTCTCCCGCAATTTTACCTGTATTCTTAACATTTACAGTCACTTTTAGTTCGTCGCCTGAATTGATAGTTTTTGATACCGAAAGTTTCCCGTATTTAAAAGTTGTGTAACTGAGGCCGAAACCGAAAGGATAAAGAGATTTGCCTTTGAAATAGCGATAGGTCCTGTTCTCCATCCTGTAGTCCATGAAATCAGGAAGATCTTCAACTGATTTATAGAAGGTCACGGGCAGACGTCCGGCCGGATTATAATCACCAAAAATAACGTCGGCAAGAGCCTGGCCGGCTGCCTGACCGCCATACCATGTTTCAATGATTGCCGGGACATTTTTGCTTTCCCAGTTTATGGCCAGGGCACTTCCGTTGAGAAGAACAAGTATAACCGGTTTGCCCAGAGCATGAATATCTTTTATCAGCTGTTGCTGAACATCCGGAAGGTCGATCCTGGTCCTGTCGCCTCCCCTGAACCCGTCAACCATCACTTTCATCTCTTCCCCTTCAAGCCTGGGTGTGATTCCCATGCACATAATTATGACATCGGCTTTATCAGCTGCTTCTATGGCTTCGGCCTTAAGTTCCTCATCGGTCCTTTGCTGTCCGGGCATGCCGGCCGCCCAGTTGCATCCGCGGGCATAAATCACTTCAGAAGAACCTTTTAGCTTCTCAGTTATACCTCTCAATGGTGTAAAGGGATCGGAAGGGGTCCCGTTGTAATTACCAAGCAGAACGAATGATTCGTCAGAGTTGGGTCCTATCACGGCAATTTTCCCGATATCCTTTTTCAGGGGAAGAAGGCCGTTTTCATTCTTCAGCAATACGATCGACTTGAGAGCAGTCTCTTTTGCGAGAGCTTTGTTCTTTTCGCTGTCATTGACACTATATGGTATCTGCGTATATTTTACCATTTCCGGGGGATCGAACATTCCGAGTCTGAACCTGGCTGTAAAAAGCCTCTTAACTGAGACATCTATTTCTTTTTCAGTTATCAATCCCTTTTCCAGTGATTCCTTCAGATTTCTGTATACTCCACCGCATTCGAGATCTGTGCCTGCCCTTACACCCTCAGCTGCAGCCTCGGCAGGTGTGGCAACAACCTTATGGAACCTGTATATATCATCGATTGCACCGCAGTCTGAAACGATATATCCGTCAAATCCCCATTCATCCCGTAAAATATTTTTCAGAAGCGTCTCGCTTCCGCAGCAGGTCTCACCGTTATACCTGTTATATGCGCACATAACAGAATAAGCTTTACCCTCCTTTATTCCCATCTCAAATTGCGGAAGATATGTCTCACGCAGATCCCTTTCATCTGTTATTGCATCGAATGAGTGTCTTTCGGGTTCAGGTCCGCTGTGGACAGCATAATGCTTAACTGTGGCTATCGTCTTAAAGTATTTCGGATCGTCACCCTGAAGTCCTTTAATGAACTGCACTGCCAGCTTCCCGGTCAGAAAAGGATCTTCACCGTAGGTTTCCTGTCCCCTTCCCCACCGGGGATCGCGGAAGAGATTTATGTTCGGAGTCCAGAATGTAAGTCCCTGGTATATTTTCCTTGAGTTGTTTCTCACAAACTCATGATGCTTGGCACGGGCCTCATCCGAGATAGCTTTTGAAACCCTGAAGATCAGCTCTTCATCCCATGTGGCAGCCAGGCCGATTGCCTGCGGAAAGACGGTAGCCACTCCTGCCCTGCCAACACCATGAAGACATTCGTTCCACCAGTTATATTCCGGTACACCGAGCCGGGAGATGGCCGGAGCACTGTTCATCATCTGGCTGATCTTCTCATCAACCGTCATTCTGACGACAAGATCATTTACACGTTCCTCTACCGTCAGTGCCGGATTCTGATACGGGTACTCATAGATTTGCTGTGCTCCTGTGTACTGTCCGGCACAGATCAGCACTAAGAATGCAAAGAGCATTTTTAATGAAGCAGTAGTAAACATTTTTTTCATAGCTATCACTTTTATTTTAGGTTGAAATATTAATTTAACCACTAAGTTACACGGAGTTAATACGGAGTTTCACTGTTTTCACGCCCTCTCCCACTCCCGCCCTCCCGCACTCTTTTTATGCCCGTTGCGCCTTTACGCCTTTGTTCTTCTGTATATACAATCTTTCATATCGCATAAGCTGCAGGTATAGGGCGCTCTTTTTACGTTTTTGCCAATACCGATAATCCCGCTGACTGATTTGATTGGGTCCATCAATGCGGATTCAGTAAGTCGTATCCCGCAATAGTTGTCCGGCATAAGAGAGAACAGCTTATGTTGTTCGACAACCATCCAGCCGCAGTAACCGGGACTGAATCTGTTTGTAATATTGCTTCCGAGGCTTTTCATATTTGCTTCAAGCTGGTCCTGCATCAGGTCGGCAGCTGCTTCAACAGCCTCGCTCCCCACCACATCGTAAACATATCCTCTGAGCAGATCACCTTCCTTCATTGATTTCCTGCTTCTCAGTCCAATATCTTCTCCTGCAGTGCACAGGAAAAGTGCAGCTGAATCTGATTTCTTTAGCTGTAGGTAAATAATTTTCTTTATATCAAAAGAGATGTTTTCAATTGTTATTGTTTTCTGATTGTCATCAAATGATATGTTCTCAAATATCCTGTATTCAGCTTTCATATTACATATTGCCTCTGCTTCTTTAAGAATATCTGAAACTAGATCTGCGATCACCTCATGCGATTCACCCTCCTTGTAGCCCATGAATCTTTCAATCTGAGGCACAGTGAGTTTCATATCCTTGAAATCAAATTGAAAAGTATGACTGGTCATATTGCGGACTCTTTAACAATCCTTTCCACAACCTCCTCCCACCCCATTGTCATCAGGTGGATTCCGTTTATCCCTTTCTTTCCTTTAAGCGAGTCAATTACTTCCAGCACAATCTGAATACCTTCCTCCGCTTCACGCTCCCCTGCCTTTTCCATGCGCTGAAGAACATTTTCAGGCAGAAACACCCCGGGCACTTTATCATGCAGGTAGCGGGCTGTTTTATAGCTTTTCAGAGGTGCAGCTCCCGCGAGGATGAATACCTTGTCAAGAACATTTCTCTTATCCAGTTCTTCAAGCCACCGGTCAAGTCGTTCCGGTTCAAAGATGATATTTGTCTGCAGGAACTGGGCACCGGCATTCACCTTTTTCTGATCGCGAAGAGCCTGCATTTCGGGCTTCATGGCGAACGGGGATGTTGCTGCGCCAAGAAAATAGCGGGGAGGAAACTTGATCTTTCTGCCATCGAGATATATGCCTTCGTCGCGCATCCTTCTCAGTATCCACAGCATCTGGACCGAGTCAAGATCGAGCATGTTCAGGTTAGCTGTTGGCGATGGACCAATTTTTGCACAGTCGCCGGTTATGCAGAGGATATTCTTAATTCCAAACTGTCCGGCTCCAAGCGCCGCTGACTGGAGGCTTGTGCGTGTGTTATCGCGGGCCGCGATCTGCAGCACCGGCTCAGCCTGAAGGTCAACAGCCACTTTGCTGCAGGCAAGACTTGACATTTTAGGTATTGCCGAGGAGGCATCAGTAAAATTGATTGCAACCACATAAGATTTGACAAGCTCAATTCCCCTTTTCAGCTTGTCTGAAGAAGCGCCAAGTGGAGGCATTACTTCTGTAGCAACAACAAACTCTCCATTTTTCAGTTTCCGTTCGAGATCCGAAAGAGGCTCAGCATAAGCCGGAGGATGGTATTCAGAATCACCAGCCCACCATTCCGGTTGCCTTATTGTCTTGAAAACGGAATCCCATATATCGTTCTTTCTGGTCTTATCCTTTAAGAAGAAGCTTTTTATGAACCTTCCTGTTCCTGTGTTCCTGACCTGCCTGACTACCTCACCCCATGTTTCGGTACCTGCCTTGTTCCAGTCAAGGGGAGGAAGTACCTCAGCAAGGGTATTCTGTCTGCCTTTTATGAACGCCCTTTCATAAATGGCATACCAGATGCATTTACGTGTTTCGTCAACATAACATTTTTTATCAGGTGTCACTCCGCCGCACGGTCCGTTCCTCAGTCCTTTGGGACACTCCATTGGACATATAAATGCTGTCTCCTGGAGGAGGCAATTGCCGCACATCCTGCAGCCAAAGACCGGACCCTTGAATGCCAGTTCTGCCCTGGCAAGAAGCCTTCGGCCGAATTTTTCCTTTCTGAAAGGATAAAAAGCTGGCTGCCATCTCCGTGAAGGTTTTATCGCTGACATTCTTATTTATGGTTATATGATCACATATGTTAAATTCTAAAGTGATTAACGAATGATGATTAACGATTTTTGATCTGAGAAGAGAGGGTGATTTTTCTTACTTTCTTCACAAATCATAAATCGATATTCCTTGTTCATAAATCATTTTCTTCTAAATCTGACTGCTCCGGAAATATTCAACGTATCTGACTGCAAAATCATCTCTACCAAGGACAAGATCGGCTGCGCGAACCATTGCAGTAATTTTTTCAGGATTGGCAATGGGGCATGTCAGTCCGTTATAGATCGACAGTGCCATGTATGCGGAATTAAGTGATTCCCTGTCAGGCAATCCGAACGAAATATTACTGGCCCCCTGTGTTATATTGTGGCCAAGCCTGGTATGCACAAGGCGTATTGTTTCAAGAGTTACAAGGCATGCTTTCTGATCAGCGCTTACTGCCATTGCGAGGGGATCTATTACAACATCTTCAGCTTTAATGCCTGCCTGTACTGCCCTGTTGATGATTTTTTCAGCTATTGCCAGCCTTTTTTCAGGTTCATGGGTAATGCCCTCATCATCCATACATAATCCGATAATTGCGGCACCATATTCCCTGGCAACCGGGAGAAGCGCCTTCATTGAAGCTTCCTCTCCATTAACTGAATTGATCAGGCATTTGCCTTCAGCAACCTTAAGAGCCGCTTCGATGGCTTTTGGATTTGGTGAGTCGAGACATAAAGGAACATCAAACTTCTCCTGAAGCACCCTGACAGTCTCAGGCAGGAGTTTTACATCGTCAACACCGGGAAAGCCGACATTTACATCGAGCACATCAGCGCCTGCTTTTATCTGGCTCTCAGCCAGTTCCAGCACATAATCAAAGCTGCCTACCTGCAAAGCGGAGACCAGTTTCTTCCTTCGGGTGGGATTGATGGATTCACCAATTATAATGACTGGACCATTGGTATCGATAATTACCTCTTTTGCGCTTCCCCTGAGTATTGTTTTCATTTTTTATTTGCTTACGACCCCCTTTTTTATTTTCCCCGGGGGGGAAAAGCTTGTTCCTGCCCCTTCCCCCCTGCCTTGCTCCGCCGAAGCAGCTGCGCGAAGGCGAAGGGGGAAGGCTGGGAAGGGGGTTATTCAAACTATACTGCCTGATTCAGATAATTTACAGCTCCCTGCGGATCGGGAGAATAAAAATCGGCGCCTATTTTCTCGCAATATTCTTTTGTAACCGGGGCGCCGCCGACAAGAATTCTGAGATCCGGATGTTTTTCCCTGATTGAAGCAACAGTTTTTTTCATATTCTCCATGGTAGTTGTAAGCAACGCTGACAAACCGATAACTGCTCCCGGGTTTTCCTCAATAGCCTTCATAAACTTATCTGTACCTACATCAACACCAAGATCTATGACTTCCCATCCGCCGCCTTCAATCATCATTGCAACAAGATTTTTCCCGATATCATGCAGATCACCTGCAACAGTTCCTACAATGAATTTCCCTTTTCTTTTTGCTTCGCCTGACTGAAAAAATGGTTTAAGATGTTTCATCGCGCTGCTCATTGCTTTTGCAGCCATAAGCATCTGGGGAACATAAATTTCTTTCCTGCTGAACCTGTCTCCGACAATTGCCATGGCAGGGATAAGTGCATTTTCAAGAATCTGGTCAGGTTTAATCCCTTTATCCAGAGCCTGTTTTGCCAGCTCATCAGCACCATCCTGTCCCTTCATATCCGGCGGGTATGGGGATACTTTATCAATCTTACCTGATTCAACACACTTTGAAATCTGAACTAGAATATCATCCATGGATTCTTTGATTTGAACTACATCAAATTTACTAATTATTTTGTTTTTGCAACCGATTGCAGAAAAAAATCTCCTGCTTTTATCCGGAAAGTTAATTATCTTTAGTTATTATCGCAAAAATCAACTAAAAAGATCAACCTGATATGAAAAAACTTATCCCCCTCCTGATTTGCGCATTTCTTGCCCTGGGTTGCATATCCGGACAGCCGGCAGGCATCTTTAAGGCAGACACCGATATTGGTAATCCTTCAATTAAAGGGTTATCTGTATATAATCCTGCAGATCAAAGTTATACTCTCAGGGGTTCAGGTTATAATGTTTGGTTCGAAAGAGATGAATTCCACTTCCTGTATAATGAAATAAAGGGAGATTTCATCATGACAGCCAATTTCAGATTCAGCAGTGAAGGTAAAGAACCTCACCGGAAAACCGGCTGGATGCTCCGCGCATCAGCAGATGAAAATTCCCGGCATATTTCTGCTGTCCTTCATGGTGACGGACTGACATTAATGCAGTGGAGGGATTACAATGGGGCAGAAATGAAAGATCCCGAAGATCAGATATTCGCCAAGGGTTCCGGTTATGAAATCCTGCAGATTGAAAGAGCCGGCAGGATTATCTTTATGAGAGCTGCCCTGCCGGGGAAACCACTTGAGAACATCGGGTCATACGAAATGGAAAACCTGCCTGATGAGATCATTGCCGGGCCTTTTATCTGCTCCCACAACCCGGATGTTACGGAAGATGCAACTATCTGGAATGTACGGATCGACAGGCCTGTCGCTGACAACTACAATGCCGGCAGGGAAGGCGCCATCGGATGCCGCCTTGAAACAATGGATGTCTTTGACGGAAAGAGAATGGTAATATATGAGAAGCAGGGGAGATTTGAGGCCCCGAACTGGATGCCTGACGGTAAAAAGCTTCTGTTCAACATGGATGGACTCCTTTATAAAATACCTGTAGCCGGAGGTGAGATTGAAAAGCTGAATACCGGATCTGTCACCCGGAACAATAACGATCACGGCATCTCTTTCAACGGCAAGCTCCTGGCTGTCAGCAGTCAGAAAGAGGGAGCAGGCTCAGCAGTCTACGTGCTCCCGCTCAAAGGAGGAACACCGCGCCTGATAACTGAAGAGACACCATCATACTGGCACGGATGGGCTCCCAATAATAAAGAGGTTGTCTATGTTGCCCAGCGCGGCGGGAAAAATATCTATAATATTTACAGGAATTCAATAAAGGGAGGAAAAGAGGTTAAGCTCACAGATATTGCCCCGGGAGAACATGTTGACGGTTGTGAATATTCCCCCGACGGAAAATATATCTACTATAACGGGAGCCACACCGGGAACATGCAGATCTGGCGGATGAAACCTGACGGCTCGGGAAAAGAGCAGCTGACCTTTGATGAATATAAGAACTGGTTCCCTCATATTTCACCCGACGGAAAATGGATTGCCTTCATATCATTCCCTGCAGATATTGAAAAGAACGCTCACCCTTCATATAAGAGGGTGATGCTCCGGCTTATGCCGGCCGGCGGCGGAGAACCAGAGGTGATCGCTTACCTTTACGGAGGACAGGGGACGATCAATGTGCCTTCATGGTCGCCCGACAGCCGCAGGATAGCATTTGTCAGCAACTCAGGCAAATAACTTAATAGATCAAAAACAGCATACAAGGCATGGGT
>Ga0209287_10001114_pt1 | contig 14066 bp, 14 predicted proteins | sample PPLLak3cmMay2015_2_FD_187255 | JGI IMG/M metagenome (GOLD analysis project Ga0209287, IMG submission 187255) | Freshwater sediment microbial communities from Prairie Pothole Lake near Jamestown, North Dakota, USA - PPLs Lake P8 Core (1) Depth... | ecosystem: Environmental > Aquatic > Freshwater... | reverse complement strand
GGATGATGGATTTGCCGGTGGATTATCAGAAACTGGCCGAGGTAGGCTCCATTATGGGATCAGGCGGCATGATCGTCATGGATCAGGACACCTGCATGGTAGATCTGGCCCGGTATTTTCTGGATTTTCTGAAAGAAGAATCCTGCGGCCAGTGCAACCCCTGCCGGGAAGGCATCAAGCAGATGCTCGAGATTCTGACCAGCATCTGTCAGGGCAACGGCAAGGAAGGCGACATCGAACTTTTAGAAGAGCTGGGCGTCATGATTCAGCGGTTCTCTCTCTGCGGTCTGGGAACATCCGCGCCCAACCCGGTTCTGACCACGATTTTGTATTTCCGGGATGAATATGAAGCCCATATCCGGGATAAAAAATGCCCGGCAGGTGTCTGCAAACCGCTTTTTCATTATGAAATCGACCCGGAAACCTGTACCGGCTGCCGCAGTTGCGCCAAAAAATGTCCGCAGGAGGCGATCACTGGCGATAAAAAGAAGCCGCATTCACTCGACCAGTCCAAGTGCATCAAATGCGGTATCTGTTATGATACCTGTAAATTTGACGCAATTGTGATTCGATAAATTATAAGGGGCATGTTTTATGATAACATTCAAACTCAATGGTAAAACCGTTCAGGGCGAAGAAGGTCAATATATTCTTCAAGTCGCTCAGAAATACGGGGTTGAAATTCCTACCCTTTGTCATCACAAGGCACTTGAACCGGCCGGCATGTGCCGGTTGTGTACTGTAGAAGTCTTTGATGGCCGTCGAAGCCGGTTTGTAACCTCGTGCAATTATCCCATCTGGGAGGGCATGGATGTCAAAACCGATTCCGAACCTGTTCACCAGGGGCGGAAACTGATCGTCGAGCTTCTGATGGCAAGATGCCCGGATGTGGCGATTCTGAAAGAACTTGGTAAAAAATACGGCATCGCGGGGACCAGGTTCAAAAAAGAGGAAGATACCTGTATTCTCTGCGGACTGTGTACGCGGATCTGCGCGAAAATGGGAAACAGCGCTATCAGCCTGACCGGACGTGGCGTGGATATGAAAGTGGATACCCCGTTTCATATCCAGACGGATGTCTGCATGGCCTGCGGGGCCTGCGCATCGGTCTGCCCGACCGGCCATATAACCCTGGAAAAGATTCGCAACAGCGTCACAACCAAAGATTTCAAACCCATTCCTTCCGAATACGACATGGGGTTGAAAGGCCGTAAACCGGTTTATGTGCCCTATGCCCAGGCCGTTCCCAACACCCCGGTTATTGACCGTTCGGTCTGCATGCATTTCAAAACCGGCGGATGCCAGGTCTGCACTGAATTCTGCGGAGTTAATGCCATTGATCACACCATGCAGGACGAAATTGTCGAACTGAATGTCGGGTCCATCATCCTGTCACCGGGATACCAGCCGTTTGATCCGTCAAAATTTGATTCATACGGATACGCCAAACATCCTAATGTCATCACGGCCATGGAAATGGAGCGGATTCTGTCGGCTTCTGGCCCCACGTCCGGGCATCTGGTGCGCCTCTCGGATCATAAAGAGCCTAAAAAGATCGCCTGGTTCCAGTGCGTGGGTTCCCGCGATATGAACAAATGCGATCATGCCTACTGCTCGTCTGTTTGCTGCATGTATGCCATCAAGGAAGCTGTAATAGCCAAGGAACACTCGGGAAGCGATCTGGACTGCGCAATCTTTTACATGGACATGCGGACTCACGGTAAAGATTTCGAGCGGTTTTACAACACGGCCAAAGACAAACACGGGGTGCGGTTCATACGCAGCCGGGTGCATACCATAGAGCCGGTTCCGGGAACCGATGATCTGAGCATACGGTATATCACGGAAAGCGGTGAGAGCGTTGTCGAGGTGTTTGATCAGATCGTGCTGTCTGTCGGCATGGAAATATCCCCGGAAGTGGTCGGCATGGCAAAAAATCTTGGAATCGAACTGACTCCCGGCAATTTCTGTGAAACCACCACATTTGAACCTGTGGCTACATCAAGGCCCGGAATCTATGTGTGCGGGGCTTTCCAGGGTCCGAAGGATATTCCCCAGTCTGTAATTGATTCCAGCGCGGCTGCGGCCGCGGCCGGAGAGATTCTGGCGGAAGCAAGGAATACATTGACACGCGTCAAGGAGATAATTCCGGAAACCAATGTCACTGGCGAGCGCCCCCGGATCGGTGTCTTTGTCTGCCGCTGCGGCATCAACATAGCCGGTGTTGTCAATGTTCCATCTGTAGCGGAATATGCGAAGACTCTTCCTTATGTGGAATATGCGACCGACAATCTCTATACCTGCTCCCAGGATACCCAGGAAACCATGGCACAGATAATCAAGAAGGAGGGTTTAAACAGGGTTGTTGTTGCCGCCTGCACTCCCAAGACGCATGAACCACTGTTCCAGGAGACCCTTGTAAGCGCCGGTCTGAACAAGTATCTCTTTGAGATGGCCAATATTCGAAACCACGACTCATGGGTCCATAAGAAAAATCCGGAGCTGGCTACCCAAAAGGCCAAAGACCTGGTTAGATCCGCGGTTTACAAGGTGGCGCTGACGATGCCTTTGGCTGAAGCAGAACTTCAGATCAAGTCTTCGGCCCTTGTGGTCGGCGGAGGCATTGCCGGAATGACAGCAGCTAGAAGCCTCTCGCTTCAGGGGTATGAAACCCATATCGTTGAAAAAAGTTCAAACCTGGGCGGCCAGGCCAGAAATCTTTATCGGACGGCCAAAGGCGAAGATATTCAGCAGCAGCTTAACGTTCTTATTCAGGATGTAACCCAGGACGACAAAATTCATGTTCATCTGAATGCCGAACTGGTTAAGATGGATGGATTTGTCGGCAGCTTCAAATCCACCATTAATGCAGGCGGTCAGGAATCTGTAGTCGATCATGGTGTGGCTGTTCTGGCTACCGGTGCATATCCTTATCAACCAACCGAATATCTCTACGGAAAGGATTCCCGAATTCTGACCAGTCTGGAGCTGGACAGAAAATTCATAGAAAAAGATGTTGCGCTGTCATCTCTTCAGTCTGCCGTGTTCATTCAGTGCGTTGGATCCCGGGAACCTGATCGTCCTTATTGCAGCCGGGTCTGCTGCACCCATTCCATTGACAATGCGCTGGCCCTTAAAGAGTTGAATCCGGGTATGAATATCTATGTGCTCTACCGGGATATCCGGACTTACGGAGAACGGGAGTATCTGTTCAAGGAGGCACGGGAAAAAGGCATCATCTTCATAAGGTATTCAATGGATAAAAAACCTGAGGTCAGCCTGGACAAGGGCAAACTTTCGGTTAAGCTGATGGATCACATTCTCGGAACTCCGCTTGAAATAGAGACCGACCTGATCACACTGGCCACGGCAATTGTTCCGAACAGGGATGAAAAACTGGCCAATTTTTTCAAAGTTCCGATGAATTCCGACGGATTTTTCGTTGAGCGTCACGCCAAGTTGGGCCCTTCCGAATTTGCGACAGACGGCGTATTCCTATGCGGTATGGCCCATTACCCCAAGCCCATCGATGAATCCATAGTTCAGGGCAAGGCAGCGGCATCCAGGGCCGTCACTCTTCTGGCCAGAAAAACTATTCATACCAGCGGAACCATAGCCGAAGTCGTTCCGGCCAGCTGCAGCTCGTGCGGCGTCTGCGTATCCATATGCCCCTATTCCGCGCCGTCGTTTATTGAAGAAACCGCACGGTTCAACCCGGGAAAGGCCCAGATCAATCCTGTGCTCTGCAAAGGGTGCGGTCTGTGCGTTGCCTCCTGCCGGTCCGGCGCCATCCGGCTGAAGGGATTTGATAATGATCAGATATTCGCGCAGATCACCGCGCTGAATGAAGCGATGTAGATAATTTGAGATTTCAAATTTCAAATTTGAGATTTAACAGAGGAGAAAATTATGTCTGAAAGGGAACCAAAAATCGTAAGTTTTCTCTGCAACTGGTGCAGCTACGGAGCCGCAGATCTTGCAGGTGTGGGGAGAATGGAGTATCCCCCGAATATAAGGGTCATCAGGATTCCGTGTACCGGCCGTATGAGCCCCAAGTTTTTTCTTGCGGCGCTGGTACAGGGAGCCGACGGAGTCTGGGTCTCGGGGTGACATCCCGGCGAATGCCATTACCTGGAAGGTAATTATTATGCGCGGAGAAAATTCGGACTTTTTAAAAATCTTATGGAGCATATGGGCGTTGAACCCGGCCGGCTGAATTTTTCCTGGATTTCCTCTGCCGAGTCGACCAAGTTTGTCGACGTGGTTAAGGATGTGACAGCCACTGTAAAGGCTCTGGGACCTAATAATAATTTTAAAAAAGCAGCTGATAAGGTAGCTTAACATGTTAGGATATATTGATAAGATAAAAGAAATATCAAAAAGGCTGTTGGATGAAGGCAGGGTGGATATGGTTATAGGTTTCCGCAAGGGGACCATGCCCATGATGAACGAGCCTGCTTTCGTAAAAACCCCCGGTGAGGTATCAAAACTGGTTTGGGACAGCAACTGCGGAATTAACCTTGCCAATTACCTGACCGACAGAAAAGAAAAAATAGCTGTAATCGCCAAGGGATGCGATTCCAGAAATATAGTGACCCATCTCATCGAAAACAAAATAAAACGGGAAAAACTGGTGATTATAGGCGTCCCCTGCAAGGGCATGATTGACCGCCGCAGGATAACAGCGATGTTTGATGCCGAAGTGCGGGAGGTCACGGAAGAAGGGGATGTAATTACCGTCAAAGGCGCAGGATTCGAGAAAAAATTAAAAAAAGCGGAGATTCTCCAGGATAACTGCTCCACGTGCATTCACAGGAACCCTGTTTTATTCGACGAGCTGGCGGCGCCCCTTGTTGAAGAGCAGAAAGGCATTGACCGATATGCCGATGTCAGGCGTATTGAGGAAATGTCGCCGCAGGAAAAATGGAAGTATTTTGAAGACCTGATTTCACCCTGCATTCGATGTTATGCCTGCCGGAATGCTTGCCCCCTGTGCTATTGTCCGACATGCTTTGTGGATGAAGCCCGTCCCCAGTGGGTAGGGAAAAGCCAGGATCCGATCGACATAAGGACATTCCACTTCTTAAGAGCTTATCATTGCGCGGGAAGATGCACCGACTGCGGCGCGTGCGAACGGGCATGCCCGGTCGGGATCAATATGCGCGCGTTTACGAAAAAACTGGAAAAGGACTGCTTTGATATGTTCGGCTGGGAAGCCGGCATTTCGCCCGATGAACGTCCTCCGCTTGATACATTCAAACCGGGTGATCCGGGGGAATTTATAAAATAACTAACTTATAATGGGCTCGTGTAAAGGCATAGTTCAGACGGCAAAGTAAAAAGCTCATTATGCAAGGCGCGCGAATTTTGAGGAATGAAGAGTACTAATTCGTACGCTGCAATTACTAAAGATGAAGCGCAACACAGCAGAAGAACTTTTTAAGAAGCCGTCAACTTGTAACCCGCAAAATAATAAGGCTATTGCTATGAAGGTTATTAAAATCGATAAAAAGGACTGGGCAGGCGGAATTAAAAAAATCCAGGATTCATACAGATTATTCGGCCCGGTCAAGGGTGAAAAATTTCATGATTTCAAGGAGCTTGCGAAAGGAGAATTGCCCGACCTGAATTTTTCAAACACGCGCCTTTCTCCCAAATCAATTGTCTATCCGCAATCCGAGGTTATGTTTGAATATTCTCTTGATGAGAAAGATCCGGATCATCATATAATGAAGGATGCCGCAAAAAACTATTCCCCGAAAGCCGTTCTGGGAATCAGACCTTGCGACGCGTCGGCATTTCTTCTTGTAAAACGCAATTTCGATACGCCGGAATATAAGGATCCTTACTGGATAAGGGCATATGAAGCAACGACATTTGTCGGGTACGCCTGCAATAATCCATGCAGTACCTGCTTTTGCACAACAGCCGGATCGGGTCCTTTCAATGAAGACGGTCTTGACATACTCCTTACCGATGCCGGTGACTGCTGGTATGCGAAAGCAATTACGGAAAAGGGAGAAAAACTGCTGAACACGGCCGGGTGGAACAAGGACGCCGCAGCCGGTGCTGTTAAAAAAATTGAATCTCTCAAAAAAGAGGCCGAGGCCAAAATAAGCTCTTTTGTTTCAACGGGAGAGCTTAAAAATAAAAAGACAACAGAGCTTTATGAAGCTCCTTTCTGGGAAGATGTTTCATTTGCCTGTATCAACTGCGGAACATGCACCTATCTTTGCCCCACATGCTGGTGTTTCGATATCCAGGATGAAAATTCGGGATGTTCGGGCGTGCGCATGAAGAACTGGGACAGCTGCATGTTTCCCCTTTTCACCATTCACGGTACCGGGCACAATCCGAGGGGAACAAAGCTTCACAGGGTCCGTCAGCGATTCATGCATAAGCTTAAATATTATGTCGACAAGTATGAGAACGGGATTCAGTGCGTCGGGTGCGGTCGCTGTATAAGGTCCTGTCCGGTTAATATTGATATACGCAGGGTCTGCGAGATTATGAACAGTTATGATCCAAAAGCCTGCGAATGTCCGGTAAAGTAATAAAGGGGGGTATTAAAGTGCAAAATCCATATATGCCTTATCCTGTACGTATAGATGAAATAATAACGGAAACGGAAGACAGGAATCTTAAAACATTCAAGTTTGTTTTTTTAAACCCGGGGGATGAAGATAAATTTTCTTACAGGGCCGGGCAGTTTGCGGAGCTTTCGGTGACCGGCAAAGGGGAGATCCCGATAGGTATCGCTTCCTCTCCTACGGAAAAGGGATTTGTGAAGTTTACTGTAAACAAGGTCGGACTTGTATCTTCATATCTTCATTCAATGAAGGTCGGCGATATTATGGGCATTAGAGGCCCGCTCGGGAATTCATATCCATGGGATACTCTGGAAGGGAAAAATGTGGTTATCATTGGGGGCGGTTTTGCCTTTACCACGCTCCGTTCCTCCATCGTATCCATGCTTGATCCTGCCAACCGTAAGAAATTCAAAGATATCAATGTCATATATGGCGCCCGATCGCCCGGCATGCTACTGTACAGGGATGAATTAGCGGCATGGGAAAGACGGGATGACATAAAAATGCATATAACTGTAGATGCCGCAAATGATCCGGGATGGAAATATAACGTAGGGTTTGTGCCTGCCATAACCGAAAAAAAAGCCCCGAAAGCCGATGCCGATACCTATGCTATAATCTGCGGGCCGCCTGTAATGATCAAGTTTACCCAGCCTGTTCTTGACAAGCTGGGATACGGGCATGACCATATAATAATGTCGCTTGAAAACAGGATGAAGTGCGGAATCGGGATGTGCGGAAGATGTAATATCGGTAAGGAATTCGTATGCAAAGACGGCCCCGTATTTACTCTTGCTCAACTTAATGCGACACCCAGAGAATATTGATATATAAAGGCATTCTCCTTTACAAAAAGGAGCAAAATGGGCTGATCATATTTATATTGACATTAACCGACCATGATAATATAGTCGCCGACTATAATTTGAATAAGGATAACAGGCTGTAAGCCGCGAGAATAATTAATCGATAAAGGAGGGTGTTAAATGCCGGATGTACAATTTGCGGGTAAAACTTTTGTAGTGGATGAGGACGGTTTTATTGATTCATATACAAACTGGTCACAGGAATGGGTTCAGTTTGTGAAAAAGGAAGAGGGAATTGATGAACTGACGGATGAGCACAATCAGGTTATTAAGGTGCTTCGTGAATATTACGAAAAAAACGGAATTGCCCCGATGGTTCGTGTTCTTTCAAAAGTTACGGGTTTCAAACTGAAGCACATTTATGAGCTTTTTCCCTCAGGCCCCGGCAAGGGAGCATGTAAAATGGCCGGTCTTCCGAAACCGACGGGTTGCGTCTGATCAAAAAACTGTGACGAATCGTCTCTTTTTTCAAAAGGCTCTGCAAAAAAAGCAGGGCCTTTTGTTTTGAGGAGTTCCGATGATTCTTACTGTTAAAACCACTCAAAAAACAGAATTGATTGATATAACTGCAAAAATCCAGGAAGCTGTTTCTGCTTCGTGTGCCGGAAAGGGCATGGAAAACGGCCTATGCATGATTTATGTTCCTCATACAACAGCTGCAGTTACGATAAACGAAAGCGCTGATCAGGATGTAAAAGCTGATATCCTTATGATATTAAATAAAATTGTTCCATGGGAAGCCGGATACAGGCACATGGAAGGAAATTCCCCGGCGCATGTCAAGGCGACTCTTGTCGGAGCTTCACAGCTTGTCGAGTTTGAAAATAAAAAACTTCTTCTTGGAACGTGGCAGGGGATTTTTTTCTGTGAATTTGACGGACCCAGAACGAGAAAAGTGCATTTAAAGATGGTTTGGGATCAGGCGGGAGGCAGGGTATAAGGCACAAGGTTCAAAGGTAAAAAGGGGCAAAGGCACAGAGGCGCAAAGCAAAAAGGGTTCCAGGAGCCAAGGATTCAAGGGTTCAAGTGTTTAAAAACCGGAGACCGTGAACTTGAAAACAATGAAGAAAATTAATAATAACTTTTCACTTGATGAGACGGATAAGGCTATATTGAACCGGATACAGTCCGATTTTCCTATAACGTCAAGTCCTTATCTCGCGATCGCCGAAGAGCTCAGTCTCACCGAAGATGATGTTATTAAAAGACTGAAAAGACTGAAGAAAAATGGCATTATCAGGCGCATGGGGGGTAATTTTGTGCCTGAAAAGCTCGGTTTTGTCAGTACCCTGTGCGCGGCTGTTGTTCCTGAAGAGAAGATAGAATCTTTTACGAAGATAATTAACCGGTATTCCGGAGTAACACATAATTACCTGAGGGACGGAAGTTTTAATGTATGGTTTACATTCATTGCTCCGTCCATGAAGGAGATCGATTCCAATCTTAAAGAGATATCAGAAGAGTCCGGTGTGAAAGAAATCCTTAATCTTCCGGCAACAAAGGTGTTCAAGATAAAGGCTCACTTTGACCTATGAAAGATGTTCGCATAGCCGCAGTGATTTTTCATTCCATATCGTATGATACCGGCCGCAACCTTGAATCCATGAAAAAATGGATCATAGCAGCAGAAAAAGCCGGTGTTTCAATTATTTGTTTTCCGGAATTAAACATTACCGGATATGGAACGGACGGAAAAATATTTGCGGCCGCTGAAGAAATACCGGGAGAAATAACCGGAATAGTTTCGGATATGTCTTTGCAATACGATATCGTGATACTGGCCGGCATGGCCGAAAAAGATGAAGCGGACCGGGTACATGCGAGCCATATCGTTGCAAAACCTGACGGCTCTGTCGGTGTTTACCGGAAACTTCATATTGCTCCTGTTGAAAAAGAGCTGTTTTACCCGGGAGACGAAGTTCGGCTTTTTACGGCCGGGGAGATAAAATTCGGGATTCAGCTTTGTTATGATGTTCATTTCCCTGAACTTTCGACACGAATGGCTCTAATGGGCGCTGATGTCATATTCATGCCGCATGCTTCTCCGAGAGGTACTCCTGAAGAAAAATACAGATCATGGATGCGCCACCTTCCGGCAAGAGCATTTGACAACGGCGTTTTTATAGCTGCATGCAACCAGTGCGGAGAAAATTCAGCCGGGCTTCAATTTCCCGGTACAGGCATTGTGATTGGTCCTTCAGGCGAGGTTATTAAAAAGGATACATGCCGAAAGGAAGGAATGATTGTTGCGGATCTGAAGGCGGAAGATCTGGAAAAGGTGCGCAGCAATAAGATGAGTTATTTTCTGCCGCACAGAAGGCCGGAAATGTATTAAAGCCTGATGAGCAAGGTTCAAAGAGGCAAAGGCACATAGGCACAAAGCAGGAAGGAGCAGGCTAAAGGCTGAAGTCCGAAGTTACTAACAGCCTTCAGTCTAAAAACCTTCAGGCAATTACGGAAAACAGGAGCTTAACTTAATGAATCGTAATGAAAAGAAGATAATGGGGCTCACAATGGCGTCGCACCCCCTTGTACATTTATTTGAAGGGGTGCTGCCGCCTCTGATACCTTTATTAATAGTCGAATTCGGAACTGATTATTTTCATCTTGGAGTGATAGTTTCCGTTTTTTCATATGCTTTCGGGATCGGATCGCTTCCGGCCGGTTTTCTGGCCGATAGGTTAGGGCCGCGCCGCCTTGTTACCATTTTTCTGCTGGGTTCCGGATTGCTTTCCGTCCTTGTTTTTTTTATTCCGTCTATTTTCGCTTACGGGGTTGTAATGGGCTTTATCGGATTTTTCTGCAGCCTGTACCATCCGGCTTCAAACACTCTCATAAGCCAGTCCATCCGGGAAAAAGGAAATGCTTTCGGAATACATGGCATAGCCGGCAGTCTTGGAGTCGCCTGCGTACCACTGTTGTCGGCATGGCTCGGCTCAAACATGGGATGGAAAGCGCCCCATATGATTTTCGGCATGATGGGTATAGCCGCGGGTTTTTTCTCTTTCTCGGTTCCGGCAAAATCCGATTTTACGGCCGAAGCTCCGGGGATGGATAAAAAATCCTCAAACGGAATATCATATCTCACCCTTATCCTGTTCTATTCTTCAGCGGCATGCCTCGGGCTGACATACAAGGGGATAATGACCTTTCTTCCGGCTTACATGGGAGAAAAAATACACTTTGGATTTATTACCTTAAACAAGGTGACTCTCGGCGGGACGGTGGCAACCATAGCTCTTGTTTCAGGTGCGCTAGGTCAATACATAGGCGGACGCCTCACGGACCGTTTCAAACCTGAAACCATATATTCCGGCGCAATAATAATCGGCACTTTTTTTGTTTTTGGAATGGCAAAAGTTTCCGGCCTTGCATTGATTCTTTCAGCAGTCTGTTACGCTTTTTTTTATTTTTCAACCCAGCCCATGCAAAATTTCATGATCTCCAATTATCTTCCGAAACACCGTCATGGAATAGGTTACGGAATACACTTTTTCGTGACTTTCGGAATAGGGTCGACAGCAGCAGCTGTTTCGGGATATCTTGCGGATAAATACGGGCTTGAATCGGTATTTTATGCCATGGGAGCCTGTTTTGTAGTATCTTCCGTTCTATCCTTGATTCTTCTGGCAAGAGCGAAGAGGCAAGAGACGCGGGAATAATGCCCAAGGTTCAAAGGGGCAAAGGCACATAGGCACAAAGCGGGAAAGAGCAGGCTAAAGTCTGATGTCAGCTATGCAAAGTCCTCGGACCATGAGATCATGAATATGACTGAATGCAAAAGATGCGGAACCTGCTGTAAAAAGGGAGGCCCTTCTTTTCATATTGAGGACAGGGCCCTGATAGAAGACGGGTTTATTCCGGCAAAATATCTTTATACGGTAAGGGAAGGAGAGCCTGTCAGGGACAACATAACTGAAAAGATTATTTATGCGCCATCGGATATAATAAAGATCAAGGGGCGGAAGAACGGCTGGACCTGTTTTTTTTACGATGAAAGTGGAAAAAAATGCGGGATTTATGAACACCGGCCTCTTGAATGCAGAGTTCTTAATTGCCGGGATACGAGGGAAATAGAGAAGATTTTCGGCAGGAACCTGCTTACGAGAAAAGAAATTGTCAGCACGGTCGCAGGGCTTTGGGAGCTTATAATTGAGCATGATCAGAGATGCTCATACGAAACGGTAAGAAAACTGACCGATGAGGCCGGAAAGAGAAAGAAGGGGGATTTATCCGGGGAATTCGCGGAGCTTGTTGAATATGATACAATAATGCGGGAACTTGTTGTGCAAAAAGGGCAGCTTGATTCCGAACTTCTTGATTTTATTTTTGGAAGGCCCCTTTCAGTGACAATGCGCTTAAACAGTGCTGGAAAGTGAACTACCCCAAAGCAGAGCTTCGAGGAATTCTTTTGATAAAAAAAATTGAAGCTCCCCGCCGCAGAGCGGTCGGGGAATGCTCTCGCGCTTCGGTTCAAAGAAGGATCTTATATAATAAAAACGGATAGTCAGTATGAAAATCATTCCAGGGTACATCCCCGGCGCGATTGGCCGTGTTGCTGAGCTTCATGGAACTTATTACAGCCAAAACTGGGACTTCGGTCTTTTCTTTGAAGCCAAGGTTGCTACCGAACTTTCCGAATTTTTAAACCGCATCGAAAAGACCCGTGACGGATTCTGGATTGCCGAAGAAGATGGAAAGATTGCGGGATCGGTCTCCATTGACGGGATCGAGGGTAAAACAAAAGGCGCACGCCTCCGCTGGTTTATAGTCGATCCTTCGTTCCACGGGCGAGGAACAGGGAGGATGCTGATGCGTGAGGCGCTCCTGTTCTGCAAAGCAGCAAACCACGGCAAAATATATCTCACAACTTTTGCCGGGCTTGATCCTGCGAAACATCTCTATGAATCTTTCGGCTTCGTTTTGTGCGAGGAATGGGAAGATGCCCACTGGGGAAAACCTGTTACGGCGCAAAAGTTTGAGCTTAATCCGGCGTCTTCTCGTCTTTAGGAAGAAGGCGGATAAGCCACAGGGTAATAAACGGTACGAGCGCAATAATGCTTAAAACCGGCTTTATACCAAAAACATCACAGAGCTTTCCCGCTATCGGGATAAGCACTCCGCCTATTCCCCATGCAAGCCCCATCATGAGACTCGAAGCCATTGATTTTCCTCCGGGAGCCAGTTTCTGCGCCATCGTAACTCCGAGGGGAAGGGTGGCAAGGGCGAAAAAGCCTGCCAGCATTGAACCGATATAGACCCAGTTTCCCGGAAGATAGAGAAGAAGAAGCATGCACGGCGGCGTCAGTAAATGTGTTGTGTAGAAAACCGGTTTAAATCCGATTCTGTCCGCCGTGTGTCCTGCGAAAAGTCCGCTCACCGAGCCTGCCACGGTGAAGATTGACACTATCGACCCGACCGATAAAAGCGAATGGCCTTCCCAGCTGTAAAGAATCAGGAAGAAAGTCATGAAAGTCTGGCTGACAAAAGCCCGGAGAACCATGATCAGCCATAAGAGAAATATCGATTTCCATACAGGACCGAAAATTTCTTTTACCGAACCGATAAGACCAAGGTTGCTGAGCCCTTCACCAACAGGCATCGGAACTGTTTTATACAGGTAATACATCACAGCCAGGCCGAAAAAAATGGTATAAGGCGTTGCTTCAAGACCATATCCTGACACAATCCAAGTTATAAAAAGCGGCCCCACTCCGAATGCGAGGGTTCCGCCCATATTAAAGACCGACATGGAAAAAGAAAAATTGCGTCCCGAGTATGATGATATCATGCCGGCAGTGGTGGGGTGGAAAATAGATGATCCTATTGAACTGGCCGATACAAGAAGAAGGAGGACGGTGTAAGAAGGCGCAATTCCCACGAGTGAAGTCGCAATAACTACGATAAGGGGCCCTCCCAGGACAAAGGCTCTCGTTTTAAAACGGTCGGCAAGATATCCTATAGGAGGCTGAACAACAAAAGCAAGGAGGCGGCTTATACCGGCAATAAAGCCTGCCTGTGTGAGCGTGAGGGAGTATTTCTCAATGAGAACCGGAAGCAGGGGGCTTATGAAGGAATGATAAAAATCGCCTGTGAAATGGACAAGTGTAAGTGCCCAGATAACTTTAAAATCTGTATTTTTTTTAAACTGAAGCATAATGTTATCTTTGCTGAAGTTGACGGACGATGTTCTTTTGGATATAAGGTAACATAACTTTGAACAAATCTAAAAGAAAATAATGATGCCGATTGAATGCAGAAATATAAATTATAAATATCCCGGCGGCCATATCCCGGTATTCAACAACTTAAGCTGTAGTGTCGGGGAGCCGGGGTTTCATGCGTTATTCGGTCAGTCGGGAGTCGGCAAATCAACCTTTGCCCGCATGATTGCAGGGCAGCTGAACGGTTATGCCGGCGAAATCAGGACCAGTGACCCCGGGAAAGTCTATTACTCCTACAATCTTGAAAGGCTTCCGGGATGGTCGGGTGTCGGCGAGCATATCGAAAAGGTCACGCCCGAAGCGAACAGGCATAAAATTGATGAAATCATCGAAACTTTCGGGCTTTCGGCCTGCATAGCCTCGGGGTTTTCACAGCTTTCCCTGGG
>Ga0209287_10001113_pt1 | contig 14073 bp, 9 predicted proteins | sample PPLLak3cmMay2015_2_FD_187255 | JGI IMG/M metagenome (GOLD analysis project Ga0209287, IMG submission 187255) | Freshwater sediment microbial communities from Prairie Pothole Lake near Jamestown, North Dakota, USA - PPLs Lake P8 Core (1) Depth... | ecosystem: Environmental > Aquatic > Freshwater... | reverse complement strand
GAAATCAAAATCTATCACTAAAGGGGGATGAAAATGTTAAAAAGATATTCTGGGCGCGCAATGAGCGATATTTGGTCAGAGAAGAATAAGTTTTACAATTGGCTTTTGGTCGAAATCGCAGTATTGGAGGTCAGACACCAGCTCGGTGAATTAGCCTACAAAATTCCCTTGAATCTTTCCAAAAAAATACAGATCAATCCGGAAGAAATCAATCGAATCGAAAATGAAATTACAAAACACGATGTTGTTGCATTTCTTGAATACATTTCTCCTCAATTTCCCGAGGAATTACGCTCATGGCTGCATCGAGGTTTGACTTCATATGATATTCTCGATACTGCACTTAGTCTGCAACTGCGCGAAAGTGTTAAAATCATCATTCGATCCCTTACTAAACTCATGGACGCGATAAAAAAAGTTGCCTTGGAACATAAATATACCCAGCAAATTGGACGCACTCATGGAATTCATGCAGAACCTATTACCTTTGGGGTTAAATTGGCAAATTGGTTTGATGAATTTAAAAGACATTTGTTGCGAATGCACAGATTATTCGAAATAATCTCAGTAGGCAAAATCAGCGGGGCAGTTGGCATGTATACCATTGATCCAAAAATCGAAGAATTGGTCTGCAAAAAATTAGATCTGACTCCGATAATTGCAACACAGATTATTTCCCGTGATATTATTGCTGAATACATGTCTACATTAGGAATATTGGCTGCTTCAATAGGTAAAATTTCCCTCAATCTTAGGTTATTATCACAAACAGAAATCGGCGAGATAATGGAGCCGTTCGGAAAAAAACAAAAGGGTTCATCAGCAATGCCTCACAAAAAGAATCCTATCGGAAGTGAAAATCTATCCGGGCTAAGCCGAGTTGGATGTGCAAATGTTCAGATTTCATATGAAAATCTGGCAAATTGCTGGCACGAAAGAAGCTTAGACAATTCTAGTGCCGAAAGAGTAATAATTGCTGACTCATCAATCCTTATTGATTTTGAACTGGGGCGTCTTACTAAGATAATCGAAAACATGCAGATCTTTCCAAAAAAAATGGCAGACAATTTAAATCTAACCAAGGGACTGATATATTCTCAAGATGTAATGATGCTTGTCGCCGAAAAAAGCAAATTGCCAAGAGAAGAAGCACATACTTTAGTCCGCGAAATAGCCCTAAAATGTAAGGATAACGATACAAATTTTTTGGATTCATTGCTTAAAGATGAAAATATCATTAAGTATATGAATGAAGGAGAAGTGCGTTCATGTTTTTCTATCGAAGAAAAACTGCGTTACGTTGATTATATATTCGAAAAAGTATTTGGAGAATAAACCATATAATATATCAAACTGTAAGGACAGAAAAATTTCTGTCCTTTTTTATTTAGAAGGTTTCAATTTTGCATTATATATGGTATAGTTTAATATATTTATGGATTTTAAACTTAAATCACAATTCAAACCATCAGGAGATCAGCCGCAGGCAATTGCCAAATTGACCAAGGGATTAAAGTCAGGTGCCAAGCACCAGACGCTTTTAGGCGTGACAGGAAGCGGAAAAACTTTTACGGTTGCTAATGTTATTGCCAAAATGCAAAAACCAACACTCGTTATTTGCCATAATAAAACACTTGCCGCCCAACTCTGCCAAGAATACCGCGAATTCTTCCCCGAAAATGCTGTCGAATACTTCGTGTCATACTACGACTACTACCAGCCTGAGGCATATCTGCCGACTACCGATACTTATATTGAAAAAGAGGCGGAAATAAACGAGGAAATTGACCGCCTCCGTCATGCCGCCACCTCGGCATTATTATCAAGAAATGACGTGATTATTGTCGCCTCGGTTTCATGCATTTACGGGTTGGGAACACCGGAAGAATACAAAAAGAGCATTCTTGAACTAAAAATTGGCGAAAAATATCCGCGGGAAGATTTGATTTTGGATTTAGTTAATTTATATTATTCACGAAGCGATGTTTTGGAAAGAGGCAGATTCCGCGCAAGAGGCGATGTTATTGACATCAAAATTCAAGGGCAAAATAATATTTACCGCATAAAATTGGAAAATAATACTATAGCAGAAATATTAGAGATTGAGGACGCTAGTTTTAGAATTATCCGAAAAATTGATTACTTGCCAATTTTTCCCGCCAAGCATTTTATAGTCTCCCCCGACCTGATGGAAAACGCCTTGAAGCAGATTGAGCATGACAAAAAGCTACGAGTAGAATATTTCATGAAGGAAAATAAATTTTTGGAAGCGGAAAGGATTGAAAGAAGAACCGATTACGACATGGAAATGATGCGGGAAATCGGCTACTGCAACGGAATTGAAAACTACTCGCGATATCTCACCGGACGCAACCCCGGCGAACCACCTTATACACTCTTGGATTATTTTCCTCGCGATTTTTTATTGATAATTGACGAATCACATGTTACTGTGCCACAAATCGGCGGCATGTATGAGGGTGACCGCTCACGCAAAAACACACTCATTGAGCATGGTTTCCGCCTTCCATCCGCGCTTGATAATCGTCCATTAAAATTTAATGAATTTGAAAAAAAAATTAACAAAACGATTTACACCAGCGCCACTCCCGGACCGTATGAACTAAAAAAATCCTGTCCGAAATTACACCTCGTAGGTGTTAATAGGTTAGAAAAGTGTCAGAATGTCATTGAACAAATTGTCAGGCCGACCGGACTGATTGATCCGGAAATTATAATTAGACCGGCCGTGAATCAAATAGATGATTTAATGAAAGAAATTGACACTACCGTAAATAAAAATGAAAGAGTACTTGTTACAACTCTCACTAAAAAAATGGCAGAAAAAGTGAGCGAATATTTGAAAGAGAGAAAAGTGAGGGCCGAGTACCTGCATAGCGAAGTGGAAACAATTGATAGAATCAGAACCTTGGAAGGCCTCCGAAAAGGTACTTTTGACGTGCTCGTTGGTGTGAACCTCCTCCGCGAAGGATTGGATTTGCCGGAAGTTTCGCTTGTAGCGATTTTGGATGCCGACAAAGAAGGATTTCTCCGCTCGCAAACCTCGCTTATTCAAACCATGGGCCGCGCCGCCAGAAATGTGAGCGGGCGGGTGATTTTATATGCCGATGAAACCACCGGCTCGATGAAGCGGGCAATTGACGAATCAAATCGCCGCCGTAAAATTCAGGAAAAATACAATAAAAGACATCATATCACTCCAAAATCAATTAAAAAATCAATCAAATCAATTGTTGATTGGGAAAAAAATGCAGAAAAGCCGGTTAGCGAATTCAAGGAAATTATGAATTTTGAGGATATTCCGAAATATATTAAAATTAAAGAGAAAGAGATGAAAGCTTTGGCAAAAGAACTCCGTTTTGAGGAGGCAACACTAATCCGTGATGAAATCAACGAGCTCAAAAAGATATTAAAATAATATTTTTTCCTAAATTTTTATCATTTTTCAAATAGAGACCAGGATGCCCAACTAGCTGATATTTAACTGGAAGGTGATTTCGCGGTTACTTCCATGACATCGCCGGGCATGCCCGCAAGTTCAATTAGCGATCCGGCTTTAACAAAAACATCACCCTTGTCGATAACACTATCGTAATATATTGAGGAGTCAGGCGCAAAAATTATAACTCGCGCCCTATCTGGTTTTTTCACCTCTAAAACCATGTCGGTATCTGCTTGAAGCCACTCGCTGTAGCCATTTTTTTCTATCGTGATTTTTTCATTATTCCCAATTTCTAACGGCATAGCAGTATTTATCGGACTATAAATCATTTCGGAAAGTTGCGCCCAGGTTTCTCCATTAACATCAAGCAGAGTTAATTCTTTCTGATCTCGGACAATGTCAAATGCCATACCGGCAAAATCGGGAGAATCGATTTTTTTCGGGCCATTGAAATCAACATAACCCGGAAGTTTTGAATTATATAATGCCGTAATAACATGGGAAGTGGTTTGATACATCGCCTCAAAAGGTTTGACGTTGCGCCTCAACCACTTTGTACCATTCATATCCATTTTTAATGATTTAGGTTCATCAGTAACGGTAATTTTTTCACCAAAAACAGAATTGAGCTCGTGTATTGAAACTACGATGTACTTTTTTCCGCCGCTAGAAAGAAATGCAAACTTAGGACCAATTTCAGGATAAAAATATCCGTCGCGGTAAGTAAGATTAATGGAAGAAATTTCCTGATCGCCGGCCATCGTAGTCATTGCAGCGGTATTTTGGTTAAAGTCGAATGAAATTTTTGTTATCGAAGACTCGCCAGCATAATAGCCTGCAAAATTCGCGTATTCGGTTGGGATGGGTTGCGGGGATGGAGGCGCCATAACAGGCGTTTCTTCCTTTTTAAGTATTCCCTTTGCATCAAGAATGCTATTTAAGATTTCAATTGCAATCCCCTGCACATCGCATGTACCTGCTGCCATAACCGCTACCGAAATCCTCTCGCTTGGCACAGATACCGCAAAGGCAGAATATTCGTAGGTGGCTCCGGCTTTTCCAATAACCTTGATTCCTTTTTCCTTGTAACTTGGCATTTCTACAAAGTCAAAACCCAATCCAACCTCCCCTTCCGGGTTAATCCCAGTTTCTTTAAGGGTTGTTTTTGCGAATAAAGATGGCTGCGCCTTGATAATTTCGGCAATCGACTCATTAGATAATACTTTTTTGCCTTTGTCGGAGAAACTATCCATAAAAACAACTAAATCTTCGGGAGTGGAAGAAAGCCCGCCCGCTCCCAGTATGGATATTACTTCAGGTGGAACTTGCTGAGCCGTGTCAGGTTTGTAGTATAAACTGATTCCTTCATTAGTCCTTTCACCAACACCTAATCCAGTTTTTTTAAGTGATAACGGTTTAAATATTCTTTCAGATAAAAAGTCAATGTACTTTTGACCGCTGACTCTGCTAACAAGAATTTCTGCAAGCGAGAATCCATCATTAGTGTATGGAGCAGTTTCGCCAGGGGCCGCTTTCAGGTTTGAATGAGCCAGATTTGCCATAATTTCCTCATATACTGTATCGTTAAAACCGTAACCCATATTATTTGCATATGTTGTGCCTGGAACATCTGATGAGTGGTTTAAAAGCATTCTAACAGTGATGTCTTTATATCTTGGATCAGCCATTTTAAATTCAGGAAGATATTTAGTTATTGGAGCATCGAGCTCTACTTTCCCTTCATCCACAAGATTCATTATTGCTGCAGCACAAAACACCTTGCTTATTGAACCCATATTAAAGAGGGTTTTTTTGTCAACGGGAATGCTTTTTTCTCGGTCAGCCATACCGAAACCCTCGGAATAAACAATTTTTCCATTGTCCATTATCGCAACACTAATGCTGCTTGCTTTACCGGAGTTGATATTTTTCCAAACCTCGGTGCGAGTCAGCTTAACTGTCTCGTTATATAAACCACTTGTTTTACTTGAGTGAGTAGCGACATACAGCAGGGCGGCAAAGATTGCTATTGCCATGAATATACATAGGATGCTCAATGATCCTCTTGTTGAGACAAGCTTCCGATAAAAGCCATTGTTTTTATTCATAATTCTCCCTCCTTTTCCATATATTATTAATTAAATTATATCATATTTTTTTATTTCATTTTTTCATCATTTTTCGAATCGAAACTAGTATACATAACCATCCCGGTACAGCGAAAAAGATGGAAAGCGAGGCGGTCAAAGTCGCGCGGTCGAGATTATGAACGGAAGGATCCGGACTCATTAAATTGCCCGGAGGGGCACCGATGCCGCAGGCAAACCACTGGCCGAAAAATAAAAACATAAATCCCAATATTTGCCATTTAAGCACTGAGCGCATCGCTTTGTCAGTTGTTTTATAAAGCTTTATCCAGCTCCAGACAACAAGAATAAATAAAATCATGCCGATAATGGCAAAAATTCCAAAATATAGCCAAGTACCGGTTGAGTGAGTAGATGGAAAATTCATTTTGCCTCCTTTTTGCCATAAATTAATCCCCCTGTCACCATTAATAATGCGCCAATGGGAGGAGCAAAAAACGCAAATGCGCCGACAAGCTCCGACTTTCCTTCTAATGATAACGGATAAGGCAAAGAAACGCCCGACATCGCCCATAAAAAGGAAAATGCCGTATACAAAAACATAACAATGATTCCTAAAATAAAGATCACTTTTCCCCAAGTTTCATGTTTCATTCTTTCTCCTCATTTTTTTTGAAAGACGAATAGATGAGCAAAATTATAATCAAACTCATAATTAATAAAATAAAACCAAGAAAATAAACGGCGCCGGCACCCTTTATAATCGGGAAATCATTCTGTAATTCTGGTTTGGTTATCATTTCATATTCACCTTGAATAAAAAAAACCATACCAAAGAAAGAAATAATGCCAAACCAAGTTTTATTGCAGTTGCATATTTATTTTTCATTTGAGTCTATAAGTTAGTTATTAAATGAACCTGTTTACATTATATGAGAATTAATTGTATAATACAATAATAAAAATAAATCATTAATTGCATTTTCGCTTTTTGTTCGGGGATATAGTATAATGTTATCTAACCACAGATCTTTTTTCACAGATTACACAGATAACTTCTCTTCTTATTTGTGAGATCAGCGAATAAATCAATGGTTGGAGATACATTATTGGAGCATATATGTTGGATAAAATAATAATAAAGGGAGCAAAGGAACACAACTTAAAAAATGTTGATCTTGAGCTTCCGAGAGACAAATTAATAGTATTCACGGGACTTTCCGGTAGTGGAAAGTCCACTTTGGCGTTTGACACGATTTTTGCTGAAAGCCAGCGGAGATATTTGGAATCGCTCTCTTCATACGCCCGCCAGTTTTTGGGACAAATGCAAAAACCGAACGTGGAACATATAGACGGCCTTTCTCCTTCAATATCAATTGACCAAAAATCATCCGGGCACAATCCCCGCTCGACCGTTGGAACAATCACGGAAGTTTATGACTACATGCGGCTTCTTTGGGCTAAAATCGGCAAGCCCCACTGCCCGAAATGCGGCAAACTTATCAGAAAATTATCAATTGACCAGATGGTGGATGCAGTGCTCGATATGGGCGAAGAGAGTATTATCACAATTTTGGCACCGGTTGTCCGCGGGCGAAAAGGAGAATATTTTCAACTTCTTAATGATTTCTATAAAGCCGGTTATACTAAAGCAAGAATCAATGGTAAAATCCAGGAATTGAATAAAAAAGTGAATCTTGCCCGTTATAAACAACACACTATTGAAATTATTATTGATAATCAAGAAATAAAATCAGATAATATTAACCGAATTTCCGAAGCACTGGAGCAGGCAATTAAACTCACCGATGGTTTTGCGCTTGTGGTTGATGAAAACTCCTCGACTTCGCTCGGAACAAGTAAAAAAGAAATTTTCTTCAACCAGAAATTATCCTGTCCGGATTGTGAAATCAGTTTTCCGGAAATCGAGCCGCGGCTTTTTTCTTTCAATAGCCCTTACGGCGCCTGCCCTGAATGCGATGGCTTGGGAGTAAAAAAAGAACTTGATGTTGATTTTATTATTCCCGATAAAAATAAAACCATTGATGAAGGCGGAGTGATGCCCTGGAGCTATTCACCTAAAAACTATATCGGCTCTATTATCAATGCTGCCTGTGAAGAATTTCACATTCCAACCAACGTCAGGATTAAAGACATTCCTAAAGATAAGATGGATTTGCTTCTTAATGGTCCCGAAAACACTAAAAATCTTTACGTCCGTTATTACATTCACGGCCGTTCGCGAATATTCAATGCTGATTTTGATGGGGTAATTCCGCTTTTGAAACGCCGCTATCAATACACCGAATCTGACTACATCAGGGAAGAAATTGAGCACTATTTCAGCGAATATACCTGCGAACTGTGTAACGGAGCACGACTTAAGAAAGAATCAATTTTAGTAAAAGTCGGAGATAAAAATATTTATGAAATTGCCAAATTGCCGGTAGCGGAATCGGAAAAATATTTTAATAATCTGAAACTTGACAGCAATGAAACATTAATTGCCGAGCGAATTTTAAAAGAAATCAACAACCGCCTGATTTTTTTGATTAATGTGGGATTAAATTATTTGACTCTTGATCGTTCGGCAATATCACTATCAGGCGGTGAATCGCAGCGAATTCGCTTGGCATCACAACTCGGCTCCCAACTCATGGGTGTGATTTATATTCTTGATGAACCGTCAATCGGACTCCATCCTAAGAACAATAAACAACTCATAGAAACACTTAAAATACTGCGCGATCTCGGCAATACCGTCATTGTCATCGAGCATGACCGCGAGACAATAGAAAACTCCGATTGGGTGACGGACATCGGTCCGAAAGCCGGAAAAGACGGCGGAAAAATAATTGCCAATGAAAATATTTTAGATTTTAAAAAGAATAAAGAATCCATTACTGCTGAATATCTTCGCGGTGATAAATATATTCCTATCCCTGAAAAAAGAAGAAAGATTAAAAATAAATTTTTATCAGTTATCGGCGCAACTGAACATAATCTTAAAAATATAACTGTTCATATACCGCTCGAAACATTCACTTGCGTGACAGGAGTTTCCGGCAGTGGCAAATCTACGCTTGTAAATGATATAATTTACAAAGCGCTTGCTAGAAAAATCAATAAAGCGCTAGAAAAACCGGGAAAGCACCATAAAATTGAAGGTATTGAGGAAATCAAAAAAATTATCATGGTTGACCAGTCACCCATCGGCCGGACACCCCGCTCCAACCCCGCCACTTATACTGGAGTCTTTACACCAATCAGAGAACTATTTGCCGCCACAAAAGATGCAAGAACAAGAGGTTTTTCGCCCGGAAGATTTTCCTTCAATGTCTTTGGCGGAAGATGCGAATCTTGCCGGGGGGACGGTTTAATCAAGATTGAAATGCAGTTTCTGCCAGATGTATATATCCCCTGTTCCGTTTGTAAAGGTTCGCGATACAACCGCGACACACTTTCAATCAAATATAAGAACAAGAATATTTCCGAGGTTCTCAAAATGACGGTAAACGAAGCAATGGAATTTTTCCGCCCGATTCCCCTTATTCACGACAAACTAAAAACAATTCATGATGTCGGCTTGGGCTACATTGAACTCGGACAATCCGCCACAACGCTATCCGGCGGCGAAGCGCAAAGAATAAAACTTTCAACCGAATTAAGTAAACGCACCCGCGGTGAAACCCTCTATATTTTGGATGAACCGACTACCGGCCTTCATTTTGAGGACATTAAAAAGCTGCTAGAGGTATTGAATCGTTTGGTTGATAATAACAATACAGTACTAGTGATAGAGCATAATCTTGACGTAATAAAAGTTGCGGACCATATTATAGATCTCGGTCCCGAAGGCGGCGAAGCCGGCGGAAATATTATCGCCACCGGCGATCCAGAAGAAATCGCAAAAAATGATACTAGCTATACCGGCCAATTTCTGAAAAAAGTGCTATAAAAAATTGTCATAAACCAACCATATTCCACACCTGGTGTGGAATATAATAATTGTAAAAATTATTCAAATTTATTTATTTTATATATATTACCAAACTTTTCAATAATACAATTATAATATATTTTTTCTTTGTTCATTATAATATTATTAATAATTAAATAATCACTTGGGATAATTTTTTCTTTCATGTTTTCAAGTTCATTTAAATTAAACCATTCAAGTTGACCCTCGATATTATTTTTTATATCCATATTTTTTGGCTCTAGCTCGCAGATATGTAATAAGAAATGCTGAAGAATATTTTTATTTTCAATTAAATGTTCCGAAACAAAACCCAAATGATTTCGGAATTCCGATTCTATTCCCGACTCTTCCAAAATTTCTCGCACTGCCGCCTCCGAAACATGCTCATGCTTTTCAATTTTTCCACCGGGTAGGCCTAAAAGTCCGATATAATCTCCTTTGATTCGTTTAAGCAAGAGGATTTTATTGTCCTTAATAAGTGCCGCTATTACTATTGCTAGAGGTAACTCTTTCATAATTTTTACTCCGATGATTAATGACTTTTAATAAAATAATCTGAAATTAATATTGTCAGAAAAATCGGGACAATTGACACTAAAGAAAAAACAAAACCGCCGGTAAAACCCCAGCCGAATACGACCATAAAATTTTGTATTGGAAGCCACAAAAGACAAAAAATAAATGTTGTATAAAGTATTTTTTGAATTCTGTTTCCTGGTTTATTTTGTTTTATTATTCCATGTAAAATTGGCAAACAAAAACCCGTCATAAAAAATATTCCGTAAAAAACTAAATTAAACCAGAGTAAATCTTGAAATGGAGCGTGAACATCGTTAACATGAATTACTGAATAAAATATTTTCATGACGACAAACAGGAGCAGTGGAAAAACAACAGCCCCAAAATAGCTGGCAAATCCTATCTTATAGGCCTTGCTTGTGTTTTTTTCTTTAGCAGGAAACAATTTTCCCAAAAAAATTCCAATAATTAAAAAAGTAACAATATCGCCAAATATAGTAATATAGTTGGCAATTTTCGTTTCAGTAAAAAACTGCCACTGGCTGTTGGTTTCATATGCAATAATACCTATCGTTGAAGGTATTTGAACTGCCAAAATAAAGAAGACTGCAAAAATCAATCCCTTTTTCCAAATTTCATTAAACGGCAAATATTCTTTTATCAGATTGTAGGCAACAACCATTAAGACAATTTGAACAAGAAAAATCGGCACAAAATTTATCATATTCGGCTTGCCTGTGATGCTGTTTTCAAAAGAAAATATCACACCCAGCAATATATGAATAATAGTAGTTATTAATAATGCACATACAAAGATGATAAATGTATTTACTATAAAACGAAATTTAGTATTATTCATTTTATCCTTTATATACAAACTTATTTAAAGTATAATACATTTGATTATCACTTTCAAACAAATGAACAAAGAAACATTAAACAATAAAATTACTGCTATACCAAAATCACCGGGTATTTATAAATATTATGACATTAACGGTCGTATTATTTATATTGGCAAAGCAACGGTTTTGAAAAACAGGGTAAAATCATACTTTATTGGGGCACCTCTCGACTTCACTCGAGGTAAACATGATTTAAAGACCGAAATAATGATACCAGAAATTACCGATATTAAATGGCAGACAACTGAATCTGTTATTGAGGCAATAATACTGGAATCGAATTTAATAAAAAAATATCAGCCCAAATATAATATTCTTTCCAAAGATGATAAAAGTTATATCCAAATTGCCATAACCAATGAGGACTTTCCAAGGATAATCCCGATCAGACCAACGGATAAAATTACAAATGATATTAAGATCAAGAAACTGTACGGGCCCTACACCGACCCATTAAGCATAAGGGAAATTTTATCAATTTTTCGTAAGATTTTTACATACAGGGATTGTTCCGAGTTCAAGTTTAAAAGACATCATAAAAAAAACAATCCGTGTCTATATTATCCTATCAAACTCTGTCCCGCACCCTGTGTTGGATTGATTTCAAAACATGAGTATCGCATTGTCATCAAACATATGACCGACATTTTGGAAGGAAAAAGCAAAAGAGTGATAAGTTCTCTTAAAAAAGAAATGAAAATATTATCAAAGAATCAAAAATACGAAGAAGCGGCAAAAATCAGAAACCAGATTTTTGCCTACGAGCATGTTAATGACATTGCAGTCATTAAAAAAGAAAGGCCTCTTGAGCAAATCAAAAATATCCCGGCAAGAATCGAGGCCTACGATATCTCGAACATTGGTAAAGATTTTGCTGTTGGTTCAATGATAGTTTTCACACATGGTGAGATTGATAAGAGCCAGTATCGAAAATTTAGAATTAAGAATTTAGAATCTAGAATTAATAATCAAAATGACACAGCAAATATTGCAGAAATGATTTATCGAAGGTTTAATCATCCCGAATGGAAAAAACCGGATTTGATATTGATTGATGGCGGTAAAGGACAACTTTCAGCAACAATCAAAGTACTGCATGATCACAAGTTGAAAATCCCCATTATTGCCATTGCCAAAGGCCCATCGAGAAAGGGATTTAGTTTATTTAAAAATTCTCTAGCAAAAAAAATAAACCTTGATAAAAGGTTTCTTGAATCAATCCGCGACGAAGCACATCGGTTTGCAATAAGATACCATAGAAATATTCGAGACAAAATATTTTAGTTATATTGCAAACAAAAACGTATATAGTATAATAAAATTAATAAGCTACAAATATTAATATTTGTGGATAGTTAATTGTATAGGGAGGGAATAATGCATCGAACTCAAGAAGAAAATTGTATTAAAAAAATTTTTGCAGTTGCTGGAGTCATCATTTTAATGGTTCTAAGTATCGGACCATTTTTTGATAATTTAAAATTTCCACAAAAAACAAAAGCAGACGGGACTTGGGATATATCATCAATTACATCACCTGGATATAATGATTCCAGCAATCAATCATTAGCTATTGATAATAATAATCATTTGCATTTAAGTTATAGGCAAAATCCTGCTGGGCCTGAATCTGAAGTATTAAATTACGCTTACTTTGATGGTAGTTCATGGGTCGTTACAACAGTTGATGATAGCAAGGATGTGGGTGAATATAACGCAATCGCAATAGATTCCAACAATCACCCTCATATCAGTTATTATGATGCAGAAAATAAACATCTTAAATACGCTTACTTTAATGGTACATCGTGGACCAAAACAACCGTTGATAATTCTATTTATAATACCGGTGAATATAACGCAATCGCAATAGATTCCAACAATCATCCTCATATCATTTATATTGATAATGATTTTTTCGATCTTAAATATGCCTATTTTAATGGAACTACCTGGGAAATCTCTGTAATTGACACTGCAGGCGCGACGTCATCATCGATTGATATCGACTCTACTAATCATCCCCATATTAGTTATTATAGTAATCTTAACTTAAAATATGCCTACTATACTGGAACAACTTGGGTAAAAAGCACTGTGGATAGTTCAAATTATTCTGGATCACACAATACTATTAAAATTGATTCATTAGATAAAATTCATATCAACTATTGGGATAGCACAAACCATTCTGTGAAATACGCTTACTATGATACTTCTTGGAGCATTTCAACAATTCACTCTGGCACTTATACTGATCCTATTTCTTCAATGGATATCAATAGCTTAAACAATAAACCAAGCGTTATCTATTACGATAGTTACTATACTGTTGGAGGATTGACTTACTCAACCTTGACGGATACAGGATGGATCTCCGAGAATGTAACAGATATAACAGAGGGAAATGAAAATCGTAATCTTGTGTTAGATTCAAATGATTTTGCTCATATTGTATTTTTTGACGAAAGTGATGATTATCTAAAGTATGCTACTAATCAGCAACCAGTTATTACCCCCCAAACCGCCTCTGTCACCACACCTGCCGACAGCACATATTACCGCGCCTCAAACATGCCGACTTCATTCTCCGGCAAGGCCGCTGATGGAACGGGAGGGACAGGACTCAATGCCAATTCCACTACTTTTTACATCAAAAGAAATTCCGATAATAATTATTGGACTGGTTCCGGCTGGACAGGAACGGAAACTTGGCTGGCAACTACCCATAGTGCGACCAGCGACAGTTCTGAAGTTACCTGGAATTCTAATGCCACACTGCCAACCTGGTCAAGCGGAGAAACATACACTTCCAAATCCAAAGCAACCAATAAATCCAGTCAAACCTTAATCGGAGACGCAGTTACGTATTATTATGATTCGCAAGTTCCGGCAACTGCTTCTGTATCGACCCCATCTAATGGTAATATATACTCTTCATCAACGATGCCTGCTACCTTTTCCGGTTCGGCGGCTGATGGTTCAAGCGGTTTCGGACTCAATGCTAATTCGGCCACCTTTTACATCAAGAATTCATCCAATCAATACTGGACTGGTTCAACCTGGACAGGCACACAAACTTGGCTTGCAACAACGCACAGTTCCACAACCGGCGGC
>Ga0209287_10001109_pt1 | contig 14106 bp, 10 predicted proteins | sample PPLLak3cmMay2015_2_FD_187255 | JGI IMG/M metagenome (GOLD analysis project Ga0209287, IMG submission 187255) | Freshwater sediment microbial communities from Prairie Pothole Lake near Jamestown, North Dakota, USA - PPLs Lake P8 Core (1) Depth... | ecosystem: Environmental > Aquatic > Freshwater... | reverse complement strand
CGGGAATATAGCCTATATTATCGAAAGAAAACTAAACCAAGGGTCTCCCCGTTGTCAAGACAAAAAGGGAGTTTGTTTAAGATGCATAATTGGGTGATCCTGCACGGATTTGCAGTTTAATCGTGTGCCGTAATATGTTATGCAGAATGTCCTATATAAAAAAAAATCGTGAATCTATTCCGCACTAAATACATGTTTTCTGTCATTGGAACTGCTCCTCATTATGAAAATCAGACCGGCCGTTAAATCAGTCAGCCTCACAAATATCGCTGCCGGTAAGTTATTTCCATCTCGATCAGGTTTTGGGAAAACTGCCTTAAATGCGACGCCATTTCTCTGGCAGCCCTGTCGCAATCACCGGATATTACGGCTTGGATGACGGCCTGATGCTCACCGGGACCATGAAGCAGATCATGATCGGATGCGACGGTCAGAACCACCTCAGCGGTCAGCATCAGCATGGACCGGACAATGACTTCAAAGAACTGATTGCCGCATATCAGGGCCAGAGATTTGTGCGCACGGGTCAATCGGTCGATCCGGTCGGCATAGGATACATAATCGACATGTTCATCCTGTTCCACTTGCATGAGCATATCCATGTGAGACGGGTTGAAATTCAGGGCGGCCAGGCGGGCGACTTCCGGCTCAACATGAAGGCGCACCTGAGCAATGTCTTTCATGGACAGCTTGTTGGTCTTAAAGAGATCCAGAAATGCGTTCCCGACCTGATTGAATGTCAGATCAGTGACATATGCACCGCCCGCAGGACCCTGCCGGATACCAACAAACCCGCGCAGTTCCAGGGCGCGTATCGCCTCCCGGATCACCCCTCTGCTGACCTGAAATTCAAGGCTGAGTTCCCGCTCGGAAGGCAATTTTTCGCCAGGTTTGAATCTTTCCGAAAGAATCGCCTCCTTGAGCTGAACCAGAACATCCTCAAAAATACGATTGGTTTTAACAGGTTTGAACTGGGTCATGTCAACCTCTATGAATTAAAAGTATTGCAAGGAAAATATTGGCTTGACATTAAACATAAGACCATATTATTTAAGCATCAGTCAAGAAAAAAATATGCAAATGACAAATGAATTGAGTTCATCATGTTTTTTACTTAACCAGATCACTTCGCACTGAACCCTTTAAACAGAAAATTTATTTTTGACTTTTTTACCCTCCGGAATTAACAACGGATTGTGGTAAGAATGCAGCTTGCAAGTGTTAATAAATAATTAACATATCAGTTATGAAGCTCCCCGCCGCAGAGCGGACGGGGTTTTTTTTAGAATCATATTAGAAAGGGAGGATGTATCATGAAAGAAAAGCAATGGATGTTCCGCTATTTGGTTCCAGCGCTGTTAGGTATTCTCTTCTTTACTCCAATGGTCATTTTGGCGGCTGATCCCATCGTAATTGGCGTTCCCACTTCCACCGGATTTCTTGAAGGCAAGGAAGGGTTGAAAGCCGTGGAACTGGCGGTATCAGAAATCAACAGCGCCGGAGGGGTCAAGGTTGGTAAAGAAAAAAGGCCGTTTAAAGTCGAATCCATCGATATTCGCGATGCGGCCCCGGGAGTTCCGGTTCCGGAAGCCCTGCTGGGAATCGAAAAACTGATTTTGGAGAAAAAGCCGGCTGCACTGCTGATCGGCCCATTCAGATCAGAAGCACTTGTGGCCAGCATGGACATCATTGCCAAATACAAAGTCCCGCTGCTGGGCGCGATTGCCATGACTCCGGCTTCGGAAGAAAAAATCAAACAGGATCCGGAAAAATATAAATACATCTTCCGCCTGGCCCTGAATGCCAAATACCTTGTGAAATACCTGGCCGGCACCATGGGGCTTATCAATTCCGAATTTGGTTTTAACAAGGTCTATATACTGAATCAGGATGTGGAATGGGCCCGGAAAACGGCTGAAATTATCGGCCAGGCGTATTTTCAGAAGGCGGGTTGGACCATAGTGGGACAAGAAAGCTTTCCCACCGGAACCTCGGATTTCTCATCCACTCTGATGAAAATACGTGCTTCCGGCGCGCAGGTGATTCTGCCGATTTTCGATATGCCCCAAAGCGGTATTCTGGTCAAACAGTGGAATTCCATGAAAGTCCCTTGTCTCATGGCCGGCTTTATTTCTCCACTGGCCGGACCCGGCGCCTGGAAAACATTCGATCAGAAAATTGCCGGCACAATCAACAGCATCTTTGAAATGGGGAGCGCCGTTTCTTCACCAAAAGTTCCTAAATCGGTAGCCTTTCTGAATGCGTATGCCAAACGCTTTGGAAATCCGATAGAGGCCGGACACGGCCCCGGCCCGGCATATGAGTCGGTCTATGTTCTGGCCGAAGCCATCGAGCGGGCAGGCACCATAGAGTCCGATGCGGTTGTGGCGGAACTGATAAAAACCAACCGGCAGGGGGTATTGGGCCAGGTGAAATTCGATAACGGCCACCAGGCTATTTACGACATGAATCCCCAGGAATCCGCTGTTGCCGCCATGATTCAATGGACAACGGATGGAAAGCGTATGATAGTGTTTCCGACAAGTCTTGCCGAGGGAAAGATTCAACTGCCGGCCGGACTGTCGTCACTCAAGTAAATTTTTCAATGTTCCCTGCTGCCTCCTGCGGGTGGCCTCCACCCTCAGAAGGCAATTCGGCAAAACCGGCGCCATATAAAAATTATCTGACAGGATATGTAATTTAAAAGATCGAATGTATCGGGCCGCTCCGGAAAGAGCGGCCTTATACACGCATCCGCTTCGCGAAGCCTTGTAACCGCTAATCAAAGCCCCATGCCGGAGAAATAACAATGCTTACCGGAACCATCATTTACGCCATCATAAACAGCGCGATCCTTGCGCTTACCGCCATCGGTTTCAATCTGACTTTCGGGATCAGCGGGGTGGCCAACTTTGCCTACGGCGCCTTTTATGTTATGGCAGCTTACGGAGTCTGGATGCTCATCCATATGGCCCATCTGCCCTATCCTCTGGCTGTGCTGATTTCAATCGGCTTTACCACCCTTTCGGGCGCCCTGATGTACCGCTTCGTGATCGTCCGGATAAAGGGCCAGACTCTATCCGAAGTCATTGCAACCTTCGGTATCGGCCTCTCCGTGCTGGAACTATTCCGGTATTTCGGTTTTGTCGGATTCGAATACACGCTGCCCGTCTTCCATGATAAAAGTTTCATTATCGCGGGCGCTTATGTGGATGCGCAGCGGTTGTTTATCCTGGCCTTTGCCGTGGCGCTGATCATCGCACTTTGGCTCTTCACCCATTATACCCACCTGGGGCTGGCTTTCCGGGGAATTGCGCAGGATGAACGAACCGCCCTGACCTTCGGCATGGACCCGGATCGCATCGCCAGCCTGGCGGTTTCTTTCGGGGCGGGTCTTGCAGCCATTGCCGCCACGGTGATTGTTCCTCTGGGCAGTATCTCGCCGGAGGAAGGCTATGATGTTCTGATCAAGGCTCTGGCCGTATGCATCATAGGCGGCCTCGGCAGCAGCGGCGGTGTTATCATCGCCAGTGTGGTGGTCGGCTTTGCGGAACGATTTACCGATTCCTATATCGGCTCGCACTGGACTATGATCGTCAGTCTGGCGGCGCTTCTCGTGGTTCTGGTGATCAAACCATCCGGTATTTTCGGCAAACAAAAGGAACTGGAAGAAAGGATTTAAGACAGTGAAAAGACGCAAAGAGCGGATTGACCGGGGTATCAAGGCAAGATCTCAGGATATTTTTGCCCTCTCTTCCTGGCGGGAAATGCTCTATCTGGCCGGACCTCGCCTGCTGCCAGTTCTGATATGCCTGCTGCTCCCCCTTATCCTGGGGGTTTACTGGCAGAAGGTGCTGATGTCGGTGGCCGTATTCGCCATACTGGCTATTTCATGGGATATTCTGGCGCAAAGCGGCATGATCTCCCTGGGTCAGGCGCTCTTCTTCGGAACCGGAGCTTATTGCAGCGGCATCATGAACCATTACTGGGGATTATCACCGCTGCTCACACTGCCTATTGCAGCAATATGCGGCGGACTGATCAGCACCCTGCTGCTGCTGCCGGTACTCAGGCTCCGGGGGGTTTATTTTTCCATGGTCACACTCATTATTCCACTGATGCTGGTGCGGGTGATCGAGGCCACGAAGGTTTTCGGCGGCACGGAAGGTTTAAGCGGCATGGATCCGCTGCCGTCCACCGCGTTTGAGGTATACCTCATCGTCATTCTCCTGTTGGCGGTATTGTTCGGGTTCAGGCGTCTCATGGACTCGGACTATGGCCTGGTATTAAAGGGCATCAGCGACAATGATCGTTCGGTTATCAATGCCGGAATCAATATCTACTGGTTCAAGGCCCAGGCGCTTTTTATCGCTGCAAGCATAGCCGCATTCGCCGGAGCTTTCATGACCCATGTTTACATGTTTGTGGGGATGCCGGTATTTGCGCTGGATTACTCCATTCTTCCAATTGCAGCAGCCGTGGTAGGGGGCCCGGGAACCCTGGCCGGCTCCGTAGTGGGCGCGTTTATTCTGGTGCCGCTTTCCGAGGTGCTGCGGGGCATCGGTGGGTTGCGGATCGTTTTTTATGGGGTTTTTCTGGTGGTATGTATCGTCGCGCTTCCGGAAGGCATTTTTCACTATATACAAAGAAAATATCATCAGATCGAACGCTGGGTCGAGGTGGAAAAATGAGCTTGCCGCTTCTTGAAACCGTCCATCTTTCGAAGTCATTCGGCGGGGTCCAGGCCCTGTATGATGTATCTTTCACCCTGAAAGAGGGTGAGCTGCTGGGGGTGATCGGCCCTAATGGTTCGGGTAAGACAACCCTGGTGAATCTGATCACGCGCTTTGTCAAACCCACTTCCGGAGAAGTCCTGTACCGGGGGAATCCCATACATCATCTGTCGCCGCACAAAATCGTCAGACTCGGCATTGCCAGAACATTCCAAATGGTCCGACCTTTTTATCAGTTGCCGGCGTTCAAGAACATGATTATTCCGCTCTATTCGCCACGGGCCAAGGGACTGGTGGGAGGCCGCTACGGGGACCGTAACGCAATGGCGCTTGATCTTCTGGAAGAAGTTGGTTTCGAGCGTGATTCATTTGTAGCCTACAAACCGGCCGGGGCCCTTCCTCAGGGTTATTTGAAACGTCTGGAGCTGGCAAAGGCGATTGCGCTGCAGCCGGATCTGGTGATTCTGGATGAGCTGTTTTCCGGCCTGAGTCTGGCTGAGGTGGCCAGCATCGTGCCGATTATAGAAAAGATGCGTATCCAGGGGAAAACCATCATCATGATCGAGCACCGCTTGAGAGAGCTTTTCCGGATCGCAGACCGGGTGATTGTCATGAATTACGGCAGCAAGATAGCAGACGGACCTCCCGATACGATAATGGAAGATGAAGCGGTCAAGAGCGCCTATCTGGGCAGTGAAACGGATTCAGGAGACTGACAAATGCTGGAAGCAGATAATTTAATGGTTTTTTTTGAAAACGCTCTGGCGCTTAACGGGTTCAGCATGCAGGTGAATCAGGGTGAAATAATCGGTGTGATCGGATCCAACAGCGCCGGCAAGACCACGCTGATGAATACCCTTTCCGGACTTATCATCGACATGAGGATCAAGGAAAAACGAAAGGGCGGAGAGCGCATCAGTGTTTACGGCCGGATCCTGTACAAGGGAAAGGATATAACAGAATATCCTCCTAATCAGCGGGTTAAAATGGGAATTGTGCTCTCACGGGAGCGCCATCCCATTTTTCCGGAAAGCAGTGTTGCGGAAAACTTCCAGATCGCAGGATATTTACGCAGCAGAGCTGAAATCGGCCGGGTCAGGAAATATGTATATTCCCTGTTCCCGACGCTTGAAAGTCTCCGGAAACGGAAAGCCGGCTTCTTAAGCGGCGGAGAGCAGCAGATGCTGGCCATCGGTATGGCTCTTGTGGTCAAACCGGAACTGCTGCTTCTGGATGAACCGCTTCTGGGCCTGAGCCCGCTGATGCAGAAAGCAGTTATGAATGCCATCATGGATCTCAATAAAACAGAGGGAATTACGGTTATCCTGAGCGAGCAGTTCGCCCGCCCGGTTCTGCCCGTTATCGACAGGGGATATGTGGTGGAAAACGGAATGCTCACCCTAACCGGTACCGGGAAAGAGCTTATGAATAATCCTGAAATCAAAGCCGCCTACTTCGGGGTCTAACTTATGTCAAGCACACCATTTCATAATATTTTTCAAGCATTTGATGCAGTCGCCGAACGACGCGGCGACTACACGGCCGTCATTTATCTGGGGACGCGTTACAGCTATAAAACCGTCCGGGAGATGGCCGGGCGGTTTGCCGCAGCGCTTCTGGATATAGGCGTTAAGCCGGGAGAGCGGGTTATGATCTATCTGCCCAACTCCATCCAATGGGTCGTATCCTGGCTGGGTATTCAGCGAGCCGGCGCCGTTTGCGTTCCAATCACACCCATTTATACGCCCTCTGATCTGAGCTACATCGCCCGTGACAGCGGCAGCTCCACCATTATCTGCGCGGATACCAATTTCGGATATGTGAAGCGGGTACTCTCCGAGACCGGGATAAAACGGGTAATCATTGCCAGAATGGCCGATCTCCTTCCCTGGTGGAAGCGCTGGTTCGGACATCTCTTCGATATTATTCCAAAGGGAAAAAGAGCTGCCGGGAGTAACGTTTTTCACTTGAAAGAGCTTCTTGGTAAATACAGCAGCAGCATTCTTCCCGATATTGTTCCGGACGGGCAGGCCCTGGCCGAAATACTCTATACGGGAGGAACCACCCGGCATCCCAAGGGGGTTCCGTTGAACCATGATCTCTTCCTCTGCTCGGCCCTTGAACAGATCCGGACCAGCGAATATCTTATTCCCGTGGAAGAAAACGTAATTCTGGGCAACGCTCCCCTGTTTCACATTCTGGGTCAGACGTGCAGTCTTGCCACTTTGCTGGTCGGCGGGGCTCTTCTGGTTCAACCGAAGATCAACCTGGATGCCACCTTTGAAGCAATATACAGGTTTCAGGTCCGTTCCATGATCGGTGTTCCCACCCTCTATCGCATGATACTGGAACACGAAAGGCTGGATCAGTATGATCTCAGCTCCGTTAAATACTGGTACAGCGCAGGCGACGTGCTGCCGGTGGAGGTGAGCAGGCGATGGAAAGAGCGTTTTGGAACGCCTATTTTTCAGGGTTACGGAGCCACGGAGACCTGCGGCGGAGTTGCCATGTGTCCCACAGACATTGACAATCCGCCGAAAAGCGTGGGGCGCGTAGTAGCATCCAAAAAGGTCCGCATCGTAAATCCCGCCCTGGAACCGGTATCCACGGGTGAACCCGGAGAACTCATCGTCTCTTCTCTCCACATGGTAAGCTCCTATGTGAACAAGCCTGAAGAGACCGCCTCCGCTTTTATAAGACTGGACGGCAGCCTCTGGTACCGCACGGCCGATATCATGAGCATGGATGAGGAGGGCAATCTCTATTTCGTGGATCGCACCATGGATACCATCAAGCACAAGGGGTACCGGGTGTCGGCTTCGGAGATCGAGGCGGTACTTCAGGAGCATCCGGCTGTTGTCAGCACATGCGTTGTAGGCATTCCGGATGAAAAAGTGGGCGAGCGCATCAAGGCCTATGTGGTGCTCAAGGAGGATATAAAGGGAATTACCGGGTATGATCTCATCACCTGGTGCCGGAAGTCGATGGTAAGCTACAAAGTTCCACAGTACATCGAGTTTAGGGATATGCTGCCCAAATCCAAAGTCGGCAAGCTCCTTCGGCGTGAAATACGGGACGAAGAAAAGCGGCGGACCGAGGCGTGATTATTTTTGGAGGGTAAACAACCGATCCCTATGAACATTTCTCTTATTCTGGAAAATTCGTCCCTGATTTTTCCGGACCGGCCGGCAGTCAGCGAAAACGGAATGGAAGTCAGCTATTACGAATTGAATCTTCTGGCCGGTCGGGTTGCCTCCGGCCTGGTGAGGCTGGGGATCAGACCCGGAGATTCCATCGCCATCTGCGCGCCTAACTCGACCGAATGGATCGCGGTTTATTTCGGCGCTATCAGGGCCGGAGCTGTTGCGGTAACGCTTCCCGACTCTCTGCAGGGCCCGGAGCTGAAGCAGTTGATCGATGAGGCCAGGCCCCGGATGATCTATGCGGCTCCTGAAAAACTCCAGGAGCTCAAATGCTTGCGGCGGCCCGGCATTATAGAGACCATCATCTGCCATGGCGGAGATATCGATTTCCGCCAGTTGACCGGGACGGAGTCCGGGAAATTCAAAACAATCGACCGGGACCGGGAGGACACATGCGCCGTTCTTTTCACCGGCGGAACTACTGGCATTCCCAAAGGCGCCATGCTCACTCATGAGAACATCTATACAGCGATACGGAATGTGGTGTTCAATGAAAAATCAAACGAGACGGACCGGGCATTATGCTTTTTACCTCTGAATCATGTCTTTGGACAGATGCACATCATGAACGCCACCCTTCTGAGCGGCGGCTGCATCGAGCTGATGCCTTCATTTGACATGGATCGCGTTCTGGATGCCATGGCCGGGGGCCGGATTACCAAACTCTTTGCAGTCCCCACGGTCTATGTGCGCCTTCTGGCTTTAAAATCTCTGGAGAAAATGCTTGGCACTGTCCGCTACTGTTTTTCCGCGGCAGCCAGCATGGCTGCTGAGATAGTCCGCCAGTGGGAGGAGAAGACCGGTCTTGCGATTTATGAAGCATACGGCATGACCGAAAGCGCCTCCATGGTCACCTACAATCATTACCATCGTCATGTGATCGGCTCCGTCGGCACTCCTGTCGGCACGGTTGAGGTTCAAATACGAGACATGGAGGGGAAGGTTCTGACTCCGGATCAAACCGGGGAAATCTGTATCCGGGGCCGCAATATAATGAAGGGATATCTGAACCGGCCAGAGGAAACTCAAGCCGTCTTCTGGGGTGACTGGTTCCGAAGCGGGGATATAGGCCGGATTGATTCCAACGGATACCTTTTTATTGTGGATCGCCTGAAAGACATGATCATAACTGGCGGTGAGAATGTGTATCCGAGGGAAGTGGAAGAACATCTGTATACCCGCCCCGATATACAGGAGTGTGCGGTTATCGGCCTGCCGGACCCGGAATGGGGCGAACGGATTACCGCGTTCATTGTTCCGGCGCCGGGCAGCACTGTCGATACCGCCGGACTCAAAACCTACCTCAAGTCCAATCTGTCGTCGCTTAAGGTACCAAAGGAATTCAGAATAGTTGATACACTGCCCAAAAGTCCTGCTGGTAAAATTCTGAAACGGGAGATTCGAAACCGGTTTCTGAATCAGGTGGGCAGATGATTACAAAATCGTAAAAGCGCCTGCGCCGTTAACCACGGAACGAATAAAAAAGCTGCGGCGTGATGCGTGAGAGGAAAAGAATATGCCTCAACTTATTGCGGATCGAAAAGATGTGGATTTTGTTCTTCATGAACAGTTTCAGATAGCTGAACTCAGCAAACACGGCAGGTTTTCTGAGTTCAATAAACAGGTCATCGATATGATTATCACCGAGGCGCGTACTCTGGCAATTAAAGAGATATTGCCGACCTGGAAAATCGGCGACCGGGTGGGATGCCGGTTTGAAAACGGAGAGGTTAAAACTCCTGCCGAGTTCAAGAGGGTATGGAAACATCTGATCGATGGCGGATGGTTTGCTCCCTCCGTGGATACCCGGTGGGGAGGGCAGGGGATGCCTAAGGCTTTATCTATTGCCGCACAGGATTATCTCGTTGGTGCAAATCTGGCGCTGTTGATGGTTGCGGTGCTCAATCACGGCGCCGGCAGATTGATAGAAACATTCGGAACCGACAACCAGAAGAAACTGTTTCTGAAAAAGGTCTATTCCGGTGAATGGGGCGGCACCATGCTTCTGACGGAATCCGAATCCGGATCTGATCTGGGAACCCTGACGACATCAGCAGTCAAAAACCCGGATGGCACCTATTCGCTCACCGGCAGCAAGATTTTTATCAGCGCCGGAGACCATGACCTGACGGAAAATATCATTCATCCGGTTCTGGCAAGAATTCAGGGCGCGCCGGAGGGCAGCCGGGGAATTTCGTTGTTTCTGGTTCCCAAAATCCATGTCAACGGCGATGGTTCGCTGGGGGAGCGAAATGATATTGTCTGCACCGGGATCGAAGAAAAAATGGGGCTTCACGGCAGCCCGACCTGTTCCATGTCTCTGGGAAACAAGGGGAACTGTATCGGAACACTATTGGGAGAAGAAAACAAAGGGCTGTCAGCCATGTTTTTGATGATGAACAGCGCGCGCCTGATGGTGGCCTCTCAGGGACTTGCTTGTGCATCTTCGTCATATCTGCATGCTCTGGCATTTGCCAGAACCCGGATTCAGGGAACAACGCCGGGGACCTCTGACAAAAAGCCTGTTCCCATCATCCGGCATCCCGATGTAAGGCGCATGCTTATGACCATGAAGTCATACACAGAAGGGATGCGCAGCCTTTTGTACTATATTGCCCACTGCGAGGACCTGAAATCACTCTCCAAAAACAGCGAGGAAAAGGAGCGATATCAAAACCGGATCGATTTTCTTACTCCGGTTGCCAAAAGTTATGTCACGGACCGGTCCGTGGATGTATGCAATATCGGCATTCAGGCGCATGGCGGATACGGCTATACATCGGAATATCCTGTGGAGCAGTTGCTGCGGGATGTCCGGATCACATCCATTTATGAAGGAACCAACGGCATTCAGGCCGTGGATCTGCTGGGCCGGAAACTGATGATGAAAAACGGCAGGCTTTTTGCTGATCTGATGGTTGAAATCGGGCGAACAGTAACTGAATCCAAAAAGCTGACATCAGTCCAGGCGCTTGCAGATCGCGTGGAAACTGCTGTGGAGCGTCTGATTCAGGTGGCGGACCACATCCGCCGGATTGCCACAGGCCGGGAAGCGCAAAAAGCCTTTGCCTTTGCCTGCCCGTTTTTGGATGTCACCGGCGATGTAACAATGGCGTGGATGCTGCTGTGGCGGGCCATGCTGGCGGTTGAAAAACCTTCAACAGGCGCCCGTAAAGGAGACGTCTCTTTTTATGAGGGTCAGGTTAAATCCGCGGAATTTTTTATCAGAAGCATTCTGCCCGTTACATTCGGCCGCATGGACTCCATTCTGGATACCTGCGGCGCCGCGGTGGAAATTTCTGACGAATCCTTCGGGGGGCTGTAAGATTGCATATGGGGCGGGCGGCCGCCCCATTGTCATATATAAGAAAACCGTTTTAAGATGACCGGATTACAGGGCAATCCGGGCGTCAACAGCAATGATCCTGTCCGGAAAGGCCATGACCGGGTTCAGATCCATTTCCTGAATCCGGGGAAAATCGGTTACCAGTTGAGATAAGCGCAGAATCACGTCGATCACACCCGGCTGATCGATGCCCGCTTCTCCCCTGACGCCTTTCAGCAGTGCGGCGGTTTTAAGCGATGCGATCATCTCGCCGGCCTCGACCTCTGTGACCGGCGTAATTTTAAATGAGACATCTTTTAGAATTTCAACATAGATCCCACCCAGCCCGAACATGATCAGGTGGCCAAGTCCTTTTTCAGCTTTGGCCCCGATAATCACCTCCCTGCCGCCCGGCTGGTATTTCTGAACCAGAAACTTCAGATCGGATGCGCCGATTTTGGCCGACATGCTCAAAGCCGCCTCCCGTAACGATTCCCTGCTAAGCAGATTGACGGCAACGCCCCCGACATCGCTTTTGTGAATTACCGACGCCGCATCGGCCTTGATCACGACCGGATAGCCGATGGCATCCGCTGCTGCCTCGGCTTCGGCTGCCGTATCCGCCATTTTCCATGCCGCGCAGGGAATCCCGTAAGCATCCAGGATCTGATATACCTCACCGGCCGACAACATGCTGCGACCCGAATCGGCGGCATTTTTTAGAATTCCCTCCACGCGTGAGGAATCCACATCGGAGAACCGTTTTACTTCGCCGATGTTTCTCGAACGCAACGCGCCGTACCGGCTTAAAGCCGCAAGGGCCCGTGCCGCCGTACTGGGAAAACTGTAGCAGGGAACGCCTCCTGACTTGAGAATATCCACGGTTCCAACCCACTGCCGGGGATCTGTCATGAGATTGCAAACAATCGGCTTTTTCTTCTGTTGATTGACTTCGGCGATCTGATGGGCGACTTTTTCCGTGTCCACAAAAAACGGGGTGACAAAATTGATATATATACTGTCGATCCGGTCTTCGGCCATCATAACATCCATCGCAGCCCTGAAATGACCGGCATCGGCGGTTGCCAGAACATCGACCGGATTACTGTACGCTGCTTCTGCAAACAGTTTTTCTTTCAGCACAGTCATGGCATTTTCCGACAACGTGGGGATCTGCATCCCTGCATCCACCAGAACATCGGTTGCAATAACCGCAGGCCCGCCTGTATTGGTAATTATTCCCACCCGGTTTCCAGCGGGAATAGGCTGTGCGGCAAACGCCGCTGCCGCCTGGCAAAGCTCTCCCTCATCCCGGAATGTCAGGATGCCCAGTTTTTCGAAAATCAGCTCTATCGCAATGTCTGTTTTGGCCAGCCCGCCCGTATGAGACGAGGAGGCTTTGGCGCCTTCAGCTGTTCTTCCGGCCTTCATTGCCAGTATGGTTTTTTTGGCTGCTACTTTTTTTGCCACATCCATGAAGCGTTTGGGATCGGACAGGCTCTCCACGTACAGCGCAATTACACGGGTTCCCTCATCGCTGCCGAAATACTCCAGAATTTCGGTAATGGATACATCGCTGGCATTGCCGTTGGAGGCATAAATCCTTGTTCCGATGCCCATTTGCGAAAATCCCTGATGGATCAGTTCGCCCACGCCGCCGCTCTGGGCCACAATTGAAATGAATCCCGGCTCAGGTTTTGTAAAGGTAAAATTGCAATAGGCTCTCAACGCCGGATCAGTATTGATAATGCCCTGGCAATTGGGCCCTAGAATGCGAATGCCGTATTTTTTTGCACGCGCAAGAAAATCTTTCTGCATGGCCGCTCCTTCCGGTCCGATTTCGGTAAATCCGGCGGAATTGATAATGATGGCCTTAACCCCTTTTTTCCCGCACTCCTCCACCGCACCGGGTACAAATTTTCCGGCGATCACCATATGGGCAAGATCAATTTCCCCCGGGACGTCAAATATGGACGGATATGCCTTGATACCGCGGATTTCATCGGCCTTGGGATTGATGGGATAGATGGCGCCTGTATATCCGAAATCGATCAGGTTTTTGATGATCCGGTTTCCAATCGAAAGTTCCTTGGCGGATGCCCCGATTACGGCGACAGATTTGGGTCTGAATAAAGCTTCAAGCATATTATGTTTTCTCCTCTAATTGTTCGATAAAGGCCTCGACATTGGTTTTAGTCTGTTCATCGGAAATCAGCCGGAGATCGTTCAGGTCCCCGTTGATGGTCAGGCTGGGAACGCCGGTCAGAGCCTCCAGCCGCTGGGGCATGCCATACCGGCAGTTGGAGTTGTTGGGACAGGTTTTGGCATCGTGGTATATGATGCCGTCCACCTTGAAAAATTCGATCATACGCTTGATATACTCTTCCTTGGCGTCATCGGCCCGCACGATGAAAAGCTCGGTATAGGCCCTGGCCATGCTGTTAAAGGGATCTTCGGGGTCAAAGGCTGAAAAAATCCAGCTGTTGCAGTAGGTCGAGGCCAGAACATTCACGCCGGCCCTGGCAAACAGATCGGAATGATCCCGAAGCCTTCCCCACACAGGCATGCCTTCCCAGTACAGCCGGAAGCGTTCGCCTTCAACCGCCGCTACCTTGTTCTGTATCCGGGTTTCTAGCTCCGTAAGCAGAAGATTGTAATAGTCCAAAGCCGTCTGGGTGCCCCGAAGCACGACGGCCGGCCCCATGTGAATGGTGCCGTCGAAAAAAGTGATGGGCGAAGGTTTGGCCGAAGCCGTATCCAGTACCTTTTTCCACAGAACGGAGCATTCCCTGGAAAGCGCCAGGACATGACGGAGCTTCTCCATGTCGAATTTATTTCCGGAAAT
>Ga0209287_10001108_pt1 | contig 14110 bp, 16 predicted proteins | sample PPLLak3cmMay2015_2_FD_187255 | JGI IMG/M metagenome (GOLD analysis project Ga0209287, IMG submission 187255) | Freshwater sediment microbial communities from Prairie Pothole Lake near Jamestown, North Dakota, USA - PPLs Lake P8 Core (1) Depth... | ecosystem: Environmental > Aquatic > Freshwater... | reverse complement strand
GAACATATGGATTTTGCCGTCTTTAATCGTTCACGCAAATGGCGACCGAATAAAATACTATCACTCTGTAATGTTATTTAAGACGTTAGCTATAGTTTGGCTAATCTTATATCTTTTTCGGTGCTGGTACCCCTCATGAACTGAAATTCAAATATTCCGGGAACAAACGGGGGAGCTCCGTAAAATGTCGTATCACCCATTTTCCCTGCTGTGCAAAGGCCTTTGTAAGCCATCTCTTCAAGAATTTTCACTACATCCTCTTCTTTTTTTCCTATTGTTCCAGCGATTGTGCCGGGCGGACTGTAACCCGGAGGTATTGCCATGTATACAGACGCCTCCTCGGGCGTGAAGAGTTCTTCGACCAGGTTATAAAATTCAGGTATATCCATGCCCGAATACAATCCGCCGCGCTTTGCCATAGTTTCATATAACTGTCTGTAGACCTTATCCGCCATTTTTTTCTCCTGTTTTATAATTAATACTTTATTAAAACGCGCATCCCGTTTTATATTTATTCTTTTCGATTATCTCAACCTGAACTGTAAACAATTGATATAGGCATGATAAGAAATAAAATTGTGATATTACAGTATCTTATTCTCCATAACGTATCTGCCGATCGGTTCAGCCCCGGATATCCCGGAGATATCGAATGGTCCCGGCTCCCAGCGGCCCCTGATGCCCAGAGCTCTTGCCGCAAGGTGCAGGTGACACATTGCAATGCCGCAGTCGAGGCGATGGTAGTCCTTGCCCTCCCGTTCCTGGCGCTGCAATTTGTAGATAAGAATTTCCCGGTTGAGGAGTATGAAACGCCACGGTTGTCTGTTCATCCAGGACGGAGCCCAGCGGGTCGCTTCAAGCACCTGCATGAAATTCCGGTCAGATATCACGCTTGCCGGCAGCATTTCGCCGTGCCGCTGCCAGAAAAACAACCGGTCAATCGGTTTGCGTCCTTTTGAACCGGCCAGGGTTCTCAGCATGCGGTTTGTAAGGCTGTTTTTCAGGGGGCGGCCGATCGGGGAAAGCACGATCATCCGCCACGAGTCATCAACTCCGAGTGTGGCGCGGAGCGAGGCTTCTTTAAACATAAGGCCGACCCAGCAAGTACCAAGGCCACGTGCTGTGGCATCTAAAATCATCTGTTCAAAGCGGAATCCTGCATCGGTAAGATATCCATCGCATTCGCGGGAGGCAAGCACGATGTAATGAGGAGCATGTATGGTTTTCCCGTAATCGCCGATGATTCCCTTGATCTCATTGCCCATCTGGGTATCCGTCCGGAGATGAAACTGCATGTCCGCTCCTGTCAACGCCTCAGCCTGTTCGCCGGTGAGACGCACGGCTTCCAGATCACCGGGCGATGCCGGTTCAGGCTGATAGGCCCTGACGCTGATCCGCCGGGAGATAATGTCCTGTATGTTCATGTCGTCAGCTTTTTCTCTTCCGCAAGTGCAATGATTCTTGAACAGACTTCCTCCTGGGTCAGGCCGGCGCATTTGATGGTTATATCGGCGTACTTCGTATAAAGGACGATGCGCTCGTAATACAGGTCGGCAAACTCCTGGTCAGGCCGTTTTGCGAGACCCCTGGTTGAAAAATCATGAATCCTTGATTCCAGTGTGAACAAATCCACATCAAGAAAGACTACAATGCCGTATGACTTAAGATGGGTTATGGCACGATCACTGTAAACAGCGCTGCCGCCCGTGGCGATAACGCAATTTTGAGCAAAAAGTTCGAGCAGAACATCTTCCTCGATCTTCCTGAGAACAGCGTATCCGTCTGTATCAACAATATCCTGTAATGTCCGTTTCTGTGACGTCTGGATGAGAACATCCGTATCCACGAAGTCACGTGATGTCATTTTTGCCAGGATGACGCCGACCGTGCTCTTGCCTGCGCCGGGCATCCCGATTAGAATAAGGTTTGAACGTGTTTTTGCCATTATTATCGAAATCTAACGCTGTTTTTCGGGCGCGTTGTAAAGTGTTGTCTTAATCCGGCTTGCTCTGAACTCATATCGTTATCACGCCTTCCATATAGAGGACCGCTTTACCCGTAATCCTGACCCGTTCACCGGCATAAGCACAGAACAACTCGCCACCCCGCTTCGAGACCTGAAAAGCATGCAGATCGTTCTTGTGAAGCATGTCTGCCCAGTAGGGAATCAGAACACAATGCGCGGAACCTGTTACCGGGTCCTCCGGTATTCCTACCCGGGGTGCGAAAAAACGTGATACGAAGTCGCTCCGGTCTCCCCTGGCTGTAATGATGATGCCGCGACAGTCAACCCGGCCGAGCGCGCTGAAATCAGGTCGTACTTCCCGAACGGCTTTCTCGCTGTCCAGCACCAGAAGGATATCTTCCGCTGAGCCGAATATTTCCTTCGGCGCAACTCCCAGCGCCTCCTCGAGTCCGGCAGGAGAAGTCCTCTTATGGGCAGGTCTTGAAGGAAAGTCCATCTCGAGAAATTTATCACGCCTGACAACTGTCAGTTGTCCGCTTTTGCGTGTCTGAAACCTGACCTTTTCAGCGGTCCAGTTCCGGCAAACAAAAAGAACAAAGGCGCCGGCCAATGTGGCGTGTCCGCAAAGAGCAACTTCTGTAGTCGGGGTAAACCATCGGAGGTCAAAGCCGACATCATTTCGCACAAGGAAAGCGGTTTCCGACAAATTGTTTTCAGCGGCAACAGCCTGAAGTTTTTTATCGTCGATCCACGCATCCAGTATGCAGACGGCCGCCGGATTGCCGGCAAAAACCTCGGAGGTAAAGGCATCAACCTGGTAGATGGGTATTTTCATCTTATATTTCCTTTACTCACAGGAACAAAAGCTGATTTCAATGTTATCCTGATTTTATATCTTTTCAGGGAAAAGCTTCCGGATGCCCGCAGCGTCACAGACTCCCCGCTCTGTTATATAACCGGTGACAAGCCTTGCCGGTGTGACATCGAATGCAAAGTTTGCGGCCCGACTTCCTGCCGGGGGAATGAGAACGCTCCGGATGGCATCCTTATCAAGGCCCTGCAAGTATCTTACTTCATCCGGATTGCGCATCTCGATAGGTATTTCCTTTACGCCGTCCGATAGATTCCAGTCAAAAGTGCTTGATGGAAGGGCGACATAGAATGGGATACCATTGTCTTTCGCGGCAAGAGCCTTCAGATAAGTTCCTATCTTGTTGGCTACATCACCGGTTGAAGTGGTTCTGTCGGAGCCGACAATCACAAGATCGACCATGCCGTGCTGCATGATGTGTCCTCCTGCGTTATCGGTTATTACCGTGTGATTCACGCCATGCCGGCCCAGTTCCCATGCAGTAAGCCTTGCTCCCTGGTTGAGCGGCCTTGTCTCGTCGACCCAGACATGAATGTCCAGCCCTTTATCATACGCCGCATAGATTGGCGCTGTTGCGGTTCCGTATTCGATGCATGCAAGCCATCCGGCATTGCAGTGGGTGAGGATGTTAACGGTTCTGCCGGCTTTGCGCCTGCTTATCTCTTCAATTATCTCAAGGCCATGGAGTCCGATGTTCCTGCAGTTATCGACCTCCTCTTCCGCTATTTTGCCAGCTTCATTACGGGCTGATTCAATTTTGTTTTGAATGCCTGTCGCTGAAAGAACTCTGTTTAGCACTCTTTCAGCCGCCCAGGCGAGATTTACGGCCGTTGGTCTTGCTGCTTTTAGCCTTAAGAATTCACCGGTTATGAAATCATCTCCTGCCGGGTTATACTGAAGGCTGAGCGCCGCAAGATAAACGCCGTATGCCGCGGTGATTCCAATGAGCGGAGCTCCTCTCACACACATCTCTTTGATGGCAAATATGGCGTCATCAACATTTTTCAGATCAATTGTAACGAATTGATGAGGGAGAAATCTCTGGTCTATTATTTTAACTGAATCCGGGTCATCGTCCTGCCATATGGGGCGGAGATTCTTATTGTCTTTCATATATCAATCTATCTTCGATAAACTCGTAAAAAATGAAAATTCAGAAGGCAAAGTAAAAAGCTCATTATGCAAGGCGCGCGAATCTTGAGGAATGAAGCGTACATATCGGTACGCTGCAATGACGAAAGATGAAGCGCAACACAGCAGAATGACTTTTTAAGAAGCCGTCATATTCGGGCGAGGGCGAAATCGGTCTGAACTTCTCCGAGAAGGACATGGCGCTTGAATACCTGCCTCATCCTGTTTGAATCCATTTTCTGGTAAACTACAGGTTTCTCGCCTTCGGTTTCAACCGTGACATTCGGCTCGCTGCTGCACATGCCCATGCATCCCGAAGTGACCACTCTTATATCCTGGCGGTCTGCCAGTGCCAGCTCTTCCATAAGAGTATTCATGACTTCACGGGCGCCTGCGGCTATTCCGCATGTTCCCATGTGAACAGTGATTTTTATAGACGCGGTGCCGTATCTTAATGATGTTTCTTTCGAGGTCTTTTCCTTGATTTTTTTGAGATCTTCAATGGAGATTTTCGCCATTATTTACTCTCCTTCAATAACTTCTGGTTAGTTAGTTTCCATCCGGAAATGGCCCTTTTGTGCGATCTAAAGTGTCAATCTGCGGGATTTCTTGTGCGGCATACATTACGTATGCCTAAGCGCAATCCCTTGATTTCCTTGAGCTTGCCCAAAATTGCCTATTTCCGAATTGGAAACGATATAGTGTCTTTAATTTGTTTCCGGATGGACACTAGTTACCTGCGAGTTTTTTCAGTTCATCCTCTATCTGTTTTTTAAGGTGAAACAACAGAGCAGGATCAGTCAGGGATTCTCCAAGCTCTTCCCTTAATTCCCTTGTGTCGATGGTAAATCTCTTTCCATCAATAACATGATCATAAACAAAGTCAATATCAGGATTTCCGGCTATTAACATTGTTATCGTTCCGGCAATATCTCCAATAGGAGCGAGGTCAATATGGTCGTATCTGAAAGTGGCTGTAACGCAAGTTCCCCTTCCAGGTTCGGATTCAACCGAAAAATCACCTGCACATCTTTTTGCCGCTTCCTTTAGTAGAGAAAGCCCCAGCCCAACCCTTCTTGTTGTTCTTGTAGTTACGAACGGGTCGGTGACTCTGGAAACCATCTCCGGAGACATTCCTTTTCCGTTATCCTTTATCACAACATTGAGTCGGTTTTCAACCCGTTCTTCATCGATAAGGATTTGAATAAGATCCGAACCGGCGGTTATCCCATTTTCCACCACGTCCATTATATGCAGTGATATTTCCCTCAAAATCAGACCTCTGTCCGCCTCTCATTTTTATCCGGCAATGCCAGCCGGATTTCATCTATTGTGGGTTCAGCCAAGAAAAACCTTGTTATAACCTTGCCGATGTCGTCCGGAAAATGGGCGTCCGAGGATACGATTAGCGGAAACTTTTTTATATCAGATATTTGTTTTATTGCTTCGGAAGGGTTGATACGCCACGATATCTCGACTCCGTCGAGGGGAAGGTCAGGGGGTATGAATCCAAGCTGACTTATTATTCCGAATGCGGGCCTGTCAACATGTGCAGCAATACAGATGCCGTTAAGAAAATGAATTTTATCGACTATTTCCTTTAATTTAAGAGTCGTTGCTCCTATCAGGAGTCTTTCATTTTCTCCGGAAACCTCATCATTTTCGTCGGCAACAATTTGATATCCGAACCTCTCGGGGCTGTTTTTCCCCGGCAGATTGTCGTAAACATACTCCTGCATCAATAGAGCCTGTTTAGTTGTTTCAAAAAAGGACAAAATATGAACTTCCTCTTTTGAGCATATCTCCATTCCTGGTACAACACGAATATCCTTTCCATATCCGGCTTTTATTACGGCTTCGACATTTTCGGCCGAGTTATGATCACATATTCCGATAATATCGAGTTTTTTTTCAAGGCTTTTTTCAATAATTATCTTCGGGCTCATTCCCCAGTCGCCGCATGGGGAGAGGCAGGTATGGATATGCATGTCTGCATTGAACAGTTTCAAATTGACACCGTAAACGACAAAGTAAAAAGTTATTCTGCTGTGTTCCACTTCATCTTTCGTCATTGCAGCGTACCAGGGAGTATGCCGCATTCCTCAAAATTCGTGCGCCTTGCATAACAAACTTTTTACTTTGTCGTCCGAATTTCGACTTCCAACAAACTCATCGATTATAATGAACCAGTTGGAAGTCATATGCGAACTTACACCCCTCAAGGGGGTACTGAAAAGAGTCCCGTTTATCGGGGCTAAGAGAGCATATTAAGACTTCCAACGAGTTCGTCGAATATAAATTGCCGCAAAGCGGCATAAAATTAGCTTTTTACGAGTCCATATTATGTAATGCCGGCGGAGTAAATACTTCCCGCCAGGGTATATGCCGAACCGGGCCAGAGAAGCAGGGGTATGCCTTCACTTTCGCCTTTGGCGATTGTTTCGGCATCCGGTTCATGTCCGCCTGTTATTACTATGCATGCCATTTCGCGGAGAACCGCAACAGCGATTATGTTCTGATGGCTTTGTATAGTCAGCCATACGCATCCTTCCGGCGCATTCGCCATGACATCACTTAGGAGATCTCCGCAGTAACCTGATTTTATCAAACGCCCCAGGCCTTTTTCTCCTGCAGCAGTCCGGAGTCCGAATTTCCCTATCAGATCCTGTACAGTCACTTTTTACCACCCCTTCCAGGAATCAGTCTTCTCCTGATAAATGTAATAGTCATTTATTTTCAAGGACTTTATCTGTTTCGCGTTTGCGAAGCATAACACAATCATGCAGTTTTGCCTTGCCCGTTACAACATCTTCGGCAAACGTCCTGCAGTCAGGGGCTCCGCAGATTGAGCAGTCCTTCCCCTGTATCTGTTTCAGTATTTTTTCAATCTCTTGCAGTTGTTCTATTGATATATGTTCCTTGTAAACTCCGAATATTCGCTGAAGCTCATCTGGTGTCATATCGGAGAGTGCCCATATATTTTCATACCGGGGAAGGACTTTGTCGAGGGGCATATTCCTCTCAGGGCCGAATTTTTTCAGCATTTTCAGAATCGTGTTTTTTGCCATGTACTTGTCTACGGCATTAAGAGCCCCTCCTACACACCCTTCAGGGCAGATCCTGAATTCAATATATTCTATGTCCTTAAAAAGTCCCATCTCAATTTTTTCAAGATAGGTTATTGTCTCTCTCAATCCTGAAACTGCAAGAGTTTTATCCGAATCTATACCTGCGATTTCTCCTCCTGCGGTTCCCCACCGCAGGCAGTTCCCGCTGATTTTCGGGGGCTCCGGTCCGTCCATTGAGGCTTCAATGCCATTTTTTTTCATCTGATTCAACTGGACGCTTATCTGTGCATATACGTCCTTTATGCCCATGGTCCTGTCCACAAGAGAAATTTCCCTTGCGAAGGAAGATCTGATGGGCACCAGTTTGGCCGGACACGGAGTGAGATGGTAAAGAATTATGGCATCTTTATTTATTTTGTATTCCCAGCTGATCCGCTCTCTTGTTTCCTTTGCAAGGAGAAATACCGGCCTCATTATCGGCATGAGGTGAGGAAGGAGATTAGGGAACTGATAAGCAATAAGACTCATAACCACAGGACATACCGGCGATATGAGCGGCCATGGCGACAATCCGGTGATTCTGTTTTTGGCAATATATTCTTCGACGGCATAAAGAAACATTTCGATGTAGCTGGAAGGGTCCATTGCATTGTGAAAACCGATTTTTTTTATTGCCATCAGAATATCGTTGGGCATTACCCCTTTAAACTGTGAGTAGAGCACCGGAGAAACGAGGGCTATTGAAACTTTGTCCTTCCGGAGCGCCTCAAGTTCATATGTGGTGATACTTATGGCGCCTGCAGGGCAAACTCTTAAGCATTCCCCGCACCGGATGCAATTGTTCGTAAGGCATGTAGGATTATCATTGTACAAACGGATTGCTTTTGTCGGGCATGCTTTGATGCATTTGCCGCATCCTGTGCATAGAGCAGTGTCGAAGGTAATGTAAGGTGAAGATTGTGACGGATCGGCTGAAATCGTCATAATTAAAACCTTTTTAATCCGGTGCTGTTAAACCGCTTAACATAATCCTAATATACATAAAACTCCATATGCACATGGGCTCCATTACTTTTTTCAGATTTGATCCTTAATACATCGGAATTAGCCTTCATGTTGGGAAGTCCCATTCCGGCCCCGAAACCCATTTCCCTGTGCTCTTCGGTTGCGGTAGAATATCCCTTCTGCATGGCAAGTTCTATATCTTCTATGCCATCTCCGTTGTCTGAAATATCGAGCACTATTTTACCGGTATCAATTTCGAGCTTCAAGACCCCGTCTCCGCCATGCATAACTACATTCATTTCGCCTTCATATCCGCAGATTGCAATCCGGCGGATAAGTTTCGGATCCATGTTTAATGATTTCAGAATATTCTGAATGTTTATAGAGGCTTCACCCGCCCTGACAAAGTCTCTTCTTTTAATATTAAAGCTTTTTACAAACGGCATTTTCCGATATCCAGTCTCAATCGGGAGTTAGCTAGTTTTCATCCGGAAATGGCCCTTTTGTGCGATCTAAAGTGTCAATCTACGGGATTGCTTGTGCGGCATACATTGCGTATGCCTCCGTGCAATCCCTTGATTTCCTTGAGCTTGCCCAAAATTGCCGATTTCCGAATTGGAAACGCAATAGTGTCTATCTTTAGTTTCCGGATGGACACTATCTAAAAGTTGTGTTAAAGGAATTGGCGGTTTATCCTCCTGACCCTGAATAATTTAAAATGATTATGGCCGGAAAAACAGAGCAATAAACCTGATTGATTATATCCGGTAACGGAAAGGATATTAAAGGCCCCCTTAAAAACATCTATCGCGGAATAAAAATCTACCTCGTTCCGTTGAGTCCGGTTATCCCGTGAGCATGAAGCCTGCCGCATGATATAAACATTGGCAAACGAGTAGTAAGTAAAGGAATGCCTTCGGTTACGGCAAGATCGGTTACGGCACGGGACGGGATTTTATTTCTTACAAATACGATCGCTCCAATGCCGGCCACAGCTGCAGTTCTCACTGTCTGAACTGTTGTCAGTCCTGTGAGCAGGACACATCCGTCGGCCGGGCCTGAAAGGATGTCGCTCATGAGGTCGCTGGCTCTGCATTTATGGAACTCCATATTAAGTTTGTCATTTCCGACAAGAATTGAAGCTTCCAGAGTATTTTTGATTTCAGAAAGTGTCATAAGTCCAGAGAATTCCTGTAAAACAGTTGAAAATATAAATGCTGTAATTAAATGCGAATTGTTAACGGTAATTGCTTAAGAAGTATGGCAAAAATATAATAAAGATGCCTAAGTGTCAATAAAAGTTATTAAGGCAGGTTACGTGTTCGGGGCTGTCAGACAAAAAGAGGTATTATGGAAAATTGTCCGACATCAACAAGCCCCTTATCTGTTATTTTTAATTCAGGGATAACCGGCAGGGCAAGAAACGAAAGAGCCATGTAAGGGTCGGAAAGGGATGAACCGAGATAGCGTGCGGCAGAAAGAAGTTTTTCCATTTGCCTGTCAATTGCTTCGACGGTTTCATTTGACATCAGCCCTGCAATCGGAAGGGAAAGTGCGCCGCAGATATTGCAGTCGCTGACTGCCGCTATACCGCCGCTCATTTTCATTACCGCATCCACGGCGGCTTTCATCTCCTCGTCATTTATTCCAACAACAATGATATTGTGGGAATCGTGGGCAACGCTTGATGCAATTGCTCCCTTTTTAAGGTTGAATCCTTTAACAAAACCTTTACCGATATTGCCTGAACCCTTATGCCTTTCAATAACTGCAATTTTTAAGATGTCTCTTGATATATCGGATACTGCCATGCCGTTTTCAACCTTTGTGCCGGTTAAATATTTTCGGGTGATAATCTGATCCGGAATAATCTCTATTGCCATCAATCTTCCGGAAATAGCAGGAATGGCAAGGTCGATGCTGCCAGCAGCGACTTTCATGGAAGAAGCCACCGGCACCGGTGCGGGTTTTGTAATCCCATCATTTATTGTTTCATTTTCTGCTGCAGGAATTCCCTTCGAATAAACCTGTTCCACGACAGGGTCGGATATATCGGAGAAGATCAGAAGGTCGGCCTGCCTCCCGGGCGCAACAGCGCCTTTGTGGTGAAGACCGAAATATGCTGCGGGGTTTATTGTGGCCATCCGTATCGCGGTAACCGGGTCAAGACCGTATCTTACGGCCTCCCTGACCATTGAATCTATATGCCCTTTTCCGAGAAGGTCGTGAGGGTGGCGGTCGTCGGTGCACCACATAATCCGATGAAAGTTTTTTTCATTTATAAGCGGAAGGAGGTCCTTGAGATTTCTGGCGGCTGTTCCCTCCCTTATCATGATATGCATTCCGGCTGAGAGTTTTTCTTTTGCTTCTGCGACTGCGGTGCATTCGTGATCGCTTGAAATTCCGGCTGCTATATAGGCAAACAGCTCTTTGCCCGACAGCCCTGGCGCATGCCCGTCGACCGGCTTTCTGTGGATTATTGAATTTTCTATTTTAGCGAGCACATCCTGATTTCTGAAAATAACACCCGGAAAATTCATCATTTCGGCGAGCGCGACGATGCGTTCATTCTTCATGAACGGAAGAAGATCTTCTGCGGACAGTTTTGCGCCAGCAGTTTCCATATCGGTTGCAGGGACACATGACGGCAGCGAAAAATATATGTCCATCGGCTGATTTTCGCTTGACTGAAGCATGTAATCTATCCCGGCTTTGCCCAGAACATTTGCTATTTCATGAGGGTCTGCTATTACTGAAGTGGTGCCATGCGGAAGAATGGAACGGACAAATTCCGTTACACATGCCATGGAGCTTTCTATATGGACATGGGCATCGATAAAACCGGGAGCCATATATTTGCCCTTGAGATTGATGATTTTTTTGGCGGGATATGGGCCGAATCCTGAAATGTAACCACCGGCTACCGCTATGTCGCCGGGGATGATTTCTCCGGAAAAGACATCTACTATTCGGGCATTTGTAAAAAGAATATCGGCTTCTTTTTCTCCGAGTGAAGCCCTTATTTTTGTTCCGATCTCCATATGTTCCACCCTAACCCCGGGCAGGGGCGAAAATCGCCCCCGGCCTGTTGATGGACTTCCTGCAAGTCCATCATATGCGCTCCTTTTTAATTTGGGCCGCCAGGAGGTTTACTTTATCAATAATACCGTTTAAATCCAAACAGAGAAGTTCCCTGTTGCTGACTATCAGCCTGCCCGCAATAATCACATCTCTCACGTCAGAGCCTGCAGCGGAGTATACTATGTGAGAGACAGGATTATACATGGGAATTAAATGGGGAGAGTCCGTATCGATTATTATTATATCGGCCTCTTTCCCTTTTTCAATGCTTCCTGTTTTATCTCCGAGCCCGATTGCCTCTGCGCCTCTTATGGTTGCCATCTGAACTACGGTTTTGGCATCCATGACCGTGGGGTCAAGAAGATTGACCTTGTGGATCTTTGCCGCAACATCCATTTCCTTGAAAAGATCCGGGTCATTGCTGCTCGCGCAGCCGTCCGTGCCCAGACCGACAATGATTTTATGTTTCAGAAAATCAGGAACGGGCGCGATGCCGGACGCAAGCTTCATGCCGCTCTGCGGGGTGTGGGATATTTTCGAACCGTGTTTGGATATTATCCGGATATCCTCTTCGTCAACCCACACGGAGTGAACAAGAAGGGTCATTTCATCAAGGAGACCTATCCTCTCAAGATATTTTACCGGTGAAGCGCCATGCCTTGACATTATCATATCGAATTCATTTTTTGTTTCAGATGTATGAATCTGAAACAGTAGATTGTTTGACCGGGTAATCCGTTTTGCTTTTTTAAGAGTCTCTTCCGAACAGGTGTATGGTGAGTGGCAGAAAACCGAAGGTATGACCAGGGATGATTCATTCTTCCATTTTTGAGCGTACAGTTCGGCGGTTTTTATGTTACCGGCCGGATCAGGGATGCCCGGCGCAGGAAAATCTATGACTCCCTGCCCGAACACACCGCGTATACCTGATTCAAGAGCGGCCTGCGCAACAGTATCTTCATGAAAATAGCCGTCGCAGCAGGTCGTTGTTCCGGAAAGCAGCATCTCGGCGCATCCGAGAAGCGAACCGAGCCTGACATTGGCAGGATTCATATATTTTGCCTCAAGAGGGAAAATATGCCTGTTGAGCCATTCAAAGAGAGGGAGGTCGTCTGCAATTCCCCTGAGCAGAGTCATTGGAATATGGGTGTGTGTATTTACAAGCCCCGGCATTATTATTCCGCCCTTTGCGTTGATTATCTCCTTTGCTCCGGAAGGGCTGTAGTCTGCAGGTACTGATGATACGGTTTCAATCTTTCCGTCTTTGATGCAGATCAATCCGTTATTGATTACATCAAAATTCCTGTTGACCGTTACGATTGTTCCGTTATGGATTATGGTATCGAATTTCATTGTTTATGCGCTGCTGTGTTATTTTTACCGATATCTTTCGCGATTCTGATGACTTTCTCTGCGATTTCTGCAATGTTGAGAGAGAAAATCTTTCTCTCCTCCATGACCAATCTTCCGTTTATGACCGATGTCAGGACGTCGCTTCCCCTGGCGGCGTATACGAGGTGCGATGCAGGGTTGTACATTGGCGTCAGATGGGGCTTTTTCGTATCCAGAATAATGATATCGGCTTTTTTCCCGGGCTCGAGTGATCCGGTGATTCCGGAAAGGCCGAGCGCTCTGGCGCCGTCAATGGTTGCCATCCTTAAAACCGATCCTGCGTTCATGGCTGCAGGATCGCGCGCATGAATCTTGCCGAGTTTTGCGGCCATGCTCATTTCATGGAAAATATCCAGATTGTTGTTGCTTGCGCATCCGTCCGTTCCTATACCGATGCACACCCCCTTTTTTAAAAGTTCGGGCATCGGTGCAATGCCCGATGCAAGTTTCATGTTGCTTTCAGGATTGTGAGAAACCTTGACATCATGTTTTTTGAGAAGCGCAATATCATCTTCCGTCAGGTGAACGCAGTGGCAGGCAAGCATATTGGGGGATAAGACGCCCAAACCTGCGAGAAACCCGACCGGGGTAAGCCCGTATTTTTTTTTTATCTGAGAAACCTCGCTTTTGGTTTCGGAAACATGTATGACGAGCTGCAGGTCATTTTTTTGAGCCAGCAAAGAGGCTCTTTCAAGCAACTCTGGTGCGCAGAGATAAGGTGAGTGAGGTTCAACCGCAATATTTATAAGCGGGTCGTTCCTGTACTTTTCGATGAGCATTTCCGAGTATGCAAAACCCTTTTCAAGAACACCGTAGTTGGGGGAGTCAAAATCGTAAAGCACTTCCCCGACAACAGCGCGCATTCCGGCTTCCTTTGCAGCCTGTGCAACATGATCTTCAAAAAGGTACATATCGCAGAAGCATGTTGTGCCGGAGAGTATCATTTCGGCGCAGGCAAGAAGGGCTCCGTCACGCACCTTTTCAGGTGTGAGGCCCGCTTCGGCAGGGAAAATATGATTATTGAGCCATGTCATCAGCGGAAGATCGTCCGCAAGACCCCGGAATATGGTCATGGAAGCGTGGGTGTGCGTGTTTATGAGGCCGGGCATTATTATGCCGCCTCTCGCATCGATTATCTTTGATGCTTTGCAGGCTGAAAGATCGGCCTCTTTCCCTATAGCGGCAATATCTTCACCTTTTACCGCCACTGCTCCGTTTTCGATTACGGAATCTTTACAGTCCATTGTTATGACTGTTCCGTTTGTTATCAGAAGGTCAGCAGAAATATTATCAGTCAATTTTATTTATGACCTTTCCCATGATTGCCTCGATTTTCGGGGTTGCTTTTACGGCTGTATCAATTATATCATCAATTGCCGAAGGTGAAGGATTATCGGGATTGTGGATATTTGTTATAACTGAAAGCCCGAGAATCTTCATTCCTGCATGAATGCCGGCAATTACTTCCTGGACGGTCGAAAAACCTACGGCATCGGCTCCTATTGTTTTTAAAAACCGGACTTCAGCGGGAGTTTCAAGAGAAGGTCCCATCAGTCCGGCATAAATTCCTTTTTGAATGATGATCCCTTCTTCTTT
>Ga0209287_10001104_pt1 | contig 14124 bp, 11 predicted proteins | sample PPLLak3cmMay2015_2_FD_187255 | JGI IMG/M metagenome (GOLD analysis project Ga0209287, IMG submission 187255) | Freshwater sediment microbial communities from Prairie Pothole Lake near Jamestown, North Dakota, USA - PPLs Lake P8 Core (1) Depth... | ecosystem: Environmental > Aquatic > Freshwater... | reverse complement strand
ACCAGGTGTACTCCCTGGCTCGGCCTGATCGTCGGCTTTGAAGACGGATTATCCATCCTGTGGATCTCATCGGCGAAGATGCCGGTCGCGTTTATAACAACTCCTGCCCGGATATCATATTTGCTGTGAGTTTCAAGGTTTTCGGCATTCACGCCGGTTATCTTCCCTTTTTCATCTTTTATAAGAGCATTTACCCTGAAATAGTTCAACACAGTTCCTCCCTTTTCAACACACGCTGATGCGAGTGCGATAGCCATTCGTGAATCATCGAACTGCCCGTCGTGATAAACAATTCCTCCCTTGAGTTTTTCCGGCTGAAGAAGAGGCAGCCTTTCAAGCGTTTTCGTCCTGTTTATGAAATACGATTTCCCGAGGCTCAGCCTTCCTGATAGAATATCATAGAACTTCAGTCCGACGGTGTAAAGTATGACATCCCAGAGGGTATATACGGGAATAACGAACTCCTGATTCCTGGTGAGGTGAGGAGCGTTCCTCAGCATTATGCCTCTTTCGTGAAGGGCCTCCTTTACCAGGAATACGTCTCCCTGGGCAAGGTACCTGACTCCGCCGTGAACAAGCTTGGTGCTCCGTGATGAAGTGCTCTTTGCAAAATCGGATTGCTCAAGAAGAATAGTTTTATAGCCTCTTGTTACAGCATCGAGTGCGATACCGAGTCCGGTGGCACCTCCGCCAATAACAACTATATCCCAGACTCTATCTTTATTTTGCTGTAAATCAGAGACTAAATCGTTGCGATTCATTTGTATTCAGGTGAGAAAATTGTGTATTAATGTTACTGAAAATAAATGAGAATGCAATGAAATAGATGGCTCTTTATTTACTTTTTAATATAAACTACCCCCTACCCGACCTTCCCCCAAGGGGGAAGGCGCTTATGAAAGGAATCCTTTCCCCCCTGGGGGAAATAAGAAAGGGGGTTGTTGATTTAAAAACAATATCGAATCTATTTCAGAATTTTCTTTATATGTCGCGGATTTCCGTCGTTTTTGGCAGGTTTGATTTTCAGTATTCTGCAGATGAGATTGTAGATGTCGACATTATCCAGCTGATCGAATGAATAGCCTTTTTTAAACGCCGGTCCTGCTGCATAGAATATTGCATGCATGTCGGAGTTTGCATTATCATACCCATGCGCTCCTCCCCTGTAAGATGATCCGTCAGGACGTGTGCCTATACTCCAGGAGCTGTCTGCAATTACCACTATGTCCTGTATCCGCGGGTGAGTTCCGTAATTAAGCCGGGATGGTACTTCTGTTTTATCATATGCCTTAAACCCTTTAACCCTGCCGAGATAATAAAGGACGCTGTCCTGTTTCCCCTCCTTTGCATTCATGGTATAAACCGGGTTGCCTCCGAATATCGATTCGATCATCCGCTCAGGAACTACTGACCGCAGGTTGATATACCTTTCAGGAGATATTTGTGACATACCATGATCTGAGAGTACAATCAGGTTTATACGTTTTGAGTGAGGGAGTCCGGACAGTTTATGCCGGAGAACACCGATCAGGCTGTCGAGCCTCACAACAACTTCTTCAATCTCCTGTGAAACAGGGCCGGTATCGTGAGCCGTGGCATCGGGTTCATCAAAATATAGCGTCACAAAACCAGGCCGCTTACCCGGAGGATATGAGAGCCATTTCACAACGGTATCTATTCTTTCTTCGTAAGTAATGCCCTCATCATATTTCTTCCAGTAGTCAGGATGTTTTCCTTTTATTGGCGCCTCGGAACCTACCCAGAAAAAAGATGCTGAAATTATTCCCTGGTTCATTGCGGTTATCCATATAGGTTCACCCCCGTAAAATGCCGGATTTTCAACAGCTGTCCTGTCGCCGATCCGATAATAAAGACCCAGCTCCGGAGCAGGAAAACTATTGTTCACGAGACCGTGATGGTCAGGATAAAGACCGGTTGCAATGGTATAGTGATTCGGAAATGTAACTGTAGGAAATGAGGGTATCAGCCGGTCAGCCTTTACTCCCTGCTTTGCAATTCTGTCAAGGTTCGGGGTGTTGTACAGATCGGGATAATCCCACCTGAAAGCATCCATTGATACCATTAAAACATAATTCTTATACGGCTCCCGGCTGTCGTTCCTGAAACCCGAAACCAGAATAAATAAAATCAATAATATAAGTATGCTCCTGTATCTGGTGGTATTCATCGGTTAATTCCTGTTGAATTACTCAACTAACGGAACTTAAGGCATGCAGGTGCCTTCATCTTTGCTGTGGCTTCCGGACCTTCCGGCAAGCCTGTCGTGCTGTTTATCCTAAACACTGAGATCTGGTCCGATCTCTGGTTCCCGGCAAGAAGAAATCTGCCTGACGGATCAATGACAAAGTTCCTCGGCCAGCTGCCACCACATGAAGAACGTCCTGCAAAACTTAAAGAGCCATCGTTATTTATTGAATATACAACAATTGTATTCTCCCCGCGGTTCGATCCGTAAAGAAATTTCCCGTCGCCGCTTAAATGTACATCAGCACAATAGCTTTTGCCTTTGAACTCTTCGGCAAGTGTGGTTAAAGTCTGTTGCAGCGATAAGCCTCCTTCATTGTCAACATCAAACACCATCATTGTTGAGCCAAGCTCGTTTATCAGGTACATCTTTGAACCGGAGGCATTGAAGGTAAAGTGCCTCGGACCTGATCCTTTCTCAACATTTACGATCCCGTTCTCCTTCAGGACCAGCTTCCCCGAGTTGCTATCCAGGTCGTAGATCATGATCCTGTCGAGGCCGAGATCGGTGACATATATATGTTTTCCGGCATGATCCTGCTGAATCATGTGCGGATGTGAAACATTTGAGCTTTCAGTTTCGTATAATATAGAATCGACCACTCTTACCGGGATTCCCTTATCATCAAGCTTTACGACAGCTATTGATGCACTTCCGTAATTTGCCAGGAGGAGGAAGCCGCCGTCAGCAGAGAGCGAGATGTAGCATGGTCCGCCGTAAGGGACCAGGAGTCCGGAGAGTTTTTCACATTGTCCGTCTGCGTTGTACCTCAGGGTTGTGACTCCTCCTCCCTTCTGCCCGTTAAACTGATCCACCTCATTCAGGGCATAGATAAGGCTTTTATCTTCTGAAAAACAGAAGTAAGAAGGAGATGGTCCTGCATCCGATTCAGCTACAAGCTCCAGTCCTCCGGTTCCGGGATCAAAAGTATAAACGGACAATCCTTTTGCATCACCTTCCGTGAATCCTCCGGCAAACAGAGACGGATTTTTCCTGCACCCTGTACTTATTATTCCCATCGAAAGTAAAAGTATGCAAATATCTGTAACTCCTTTTCTCATTATTAATTGTTCCTCTGATTAGAAACTATCACATTCCCGGTATGCCTGGATCACTCGGGCTTCGCCTTCTATTGTGCCTCTCTGGCTTATTCCATGTTCCATACAGAGTACGCCGTCGTAATTTTTGCTGTAGATATGTCTGAAAATATTCTTATAGTTTATCTCGCCTGTTGTGGGCTCATTACGACCGGGGTTATCACCCAGGTGAAAGGCTGCTATCTCGCTCCATGCTGCTTCTATATTGGGTATCAGATTCCCCTCTGTTATCTGCTGGTGATACAGATCATCAACAATTTTGCATGAAGGCCTGTTAACAGCCCGGCATATTGAATATGCCTGGGGTATCCCTGTCAGGAATAACCCGGGGTGATCCCTCAGCGTATTAAGAGGTTCAAGCACTATAATCATTCCTGCCGGCTCGGCGATGTCGCAGCAGTATCTCAGGTTATCGATCACATTAGCTGTCTGAACATCCCTGTGAAGCTTCTCATCATACCTTCCCGGAACCATAAGAGCCCATTTAACCCCTGTTCTCTTAAAGCACTCCACACCCTCTTTGGTCTTGTTGATCAGCATCTCCCTGGTTTCAGACTTATTGAGCACAAATGATGTTGCTGCAAAATCAGCATAAAGCACAAACGGCCCCAGGATCATACCCAGGCGGCTGATCTCATTTGCGATCTTCTCCTGCTCTTCAACCGGCCTGTTCATCAGCCCGTTATCAAACATTGCCCTGAAGCCCATATCATTGCAGAATTTAATATGATCAACCGGATCTGTTCCGGCATGCTGCCTGAACATCCCGATGGAGGGTGCATACCTGAGCTTAAAGGGAGCAAAAGGTTCCGGGGCTTTCGGTTTCTTCTTATCCGACTGGATTCCGAAAACTGCAGGAGCAGCAATGATAGCCGCTCCCGTTGCAGTTGCTTTTTTAATGAAGTCTCTGCGTGAGTTATTCATAAGAAAGATATTTACACTGTTTCAGTTTCAGGTCTGCGGAACATAAGGTTCGCCGGCGACAGGTACAGCTTTCAGGATGTCAACATTTCCAAACTCAAACACCTGTGGCCCGAGCTTAAGGCCGGAGTTCATCATTTCGTCCCAGGTTGTCTCCTTGCCCGTGTATGCCGATATTCGGCCCATGATTGCAGTAAGCGTCGATATTGCGGTATTCTCCAGTTCATTGAACGGCTTTCCTGTGCGGATGGCTGTCACCATGTCAATATGCTCCTGAACATAGGGATCCATCATATTTTTCGATGATGGTTTGCCTTCTTCATCGAGCGGGTAGTCATATTTCCACACCTCGTTGCCTGCCATGTCGAAGATCGCATCGTTGCAGTTGGTATATCCCTTTGTCCCCTGTATTCTTTCGGAGACGTTGTTGGCGCATCCGTTTATCTGGCGGCACATGCTGTGCAGATGCATTCCGTTCGGGAATTCGAAGTCAACAGAGAAATTATCGAACTGGTCGCCAGTGACCCTTCTCTGCCTTGATCCCATTCCAACAGCCTTTATCGGATGTGAGCCTGTGAACCAGTTGATGACATCGAGGTTATGAACGTGCTGTTCAACGATATGGTCACCTGAGAGCCAGGTCCAGTTGACCCAGTCGCGTATCATCCACTCCATTTCTGTCCAGTCCTTGTTTGCATCCCTGTGCCAGAGCTTCGACTGGTTCCAGTAGGCGTTGGCACCAACAATCTCACCAATAGCTCCTCCCAGAACCTGCTGCCATGTTGCGACATAATTTCGCTGGTGGCGCCGCTGTGTGCCTGTCACTATTGTCAGGTCCATCTCTTTTGCCCTGAGGGCTGTTGCCATTACCGATCTTGCTCCGACAGGATCAACGCACACGGGTTTCTCGGTGAAGATGTGCTTGCGTGCTGCCACAGCAGCTGCCAGGTGATCGGGACGGAAATAAGGCGGGGTAGCCAGTATAATGATATCGACACCAGACTCAATTACTTTCTGGTAAGCATCGAATCCGACAAAGCAGTTCTCCAGGGGAACTTCCTGTCCTTTTTGCTTGAGAATGGCTGCCCTGCACTGGTCAACACGATCCTGGAAGGTGTCGCCGATGGCAACCACCTGGAGATTCGGGCCTGCACTTAGGAAATTGATTGCAGCTCCCGTGCCGCGGCCGCCGCAGCCGATCACACCGGCCTTGAGTACCGGTCCGTCCGGAGCAAGGTCAAGCCATGATACTTCCGGAACCTCTTTTTTGGGTTCACGGGCGCAGCCTGCAATTATTGACGGAACAACTATCCCTGCTGCCCCTACGGTTGCAGCTTTGCCCAGGAAATTACGTCTTGAAATACTTGATTTTTTCATTTGGTTAGGATTTATGGATTTTAAATTTACAATTTTCCTGTCTTTTCGTCAAATTCACACACAACTCTGAATCCGACATGGTAACAATCGGAATACCACCAGATGCTCTTGGGCATCTGCGGATCAGTTTTAAGCCACTCTGCCGTGCGTGTAAAACTGCGTGTTGCACTTCGAACGTTTCCTGCCATATTCAGGAATGAACCGCCGCGGACAACACGTTCCTCGCCCGACTCAGGTCCCTTCGGATCCCTTACAATTCCTTCAGGATAAAGCGAATAGGCATCAGGCTGATACCAGTCGGAGCAGAATTCAGCTACGTTACCCGTCATGTTTTTAAGTCCGAACGGATTTGGCTTTACAAGTTCAGGTGGTTGAGTCCTTGCCGGACTGTTGGCTTTATAGATAATGTATGAATTTATAATCGCAGTATCGTTTTTCGACATTTTTGCCCTGAACCCGGTTTTCTGAAAATTTTCAGGATCGCCCGCAAAGAAGTAGGGAGTTTCTGAACCTCCCCTGCATGCATATTCCCACTCTGCTTCGGTGGGGAGGCGGTATGTCTTGCCTGTTACCTGGCTGAGCCATCTGCAGTATGTCTCCGCGGCATGCCAGGTGAATGAGATTGCCGGGCGGCGGCCCAAACCCCATCCCTGGTCGGGCTGCCCGTACGGCGGAGTTGCTCCCGATATTGCATCGGCCGGGGCTGCCATGCCCGACCTCATTGCTTTGGTATCTGTCGATTTCCCCTCAGCAGAGGTTTGTGCATAGAAAGCCAGGTACTCGTCCCAGGTTACTTCAACTTCCGCCATGAAAAAAGGAGTTATCTCAACATCTCTCACCGGACCTTCGTCTTCCCTCCTGAAAGATTCGCCGGCAGGGCTTCCCATCCTGAATGTTCCTCCCGGAATTGCAACCATATCGAAGGTAACAGAAGAATTCGGGATCTGCTCAGTAAATGATTCAAACTCCGTGACTTTTGCGGATTCCGTAAAAAGTTCCTTTGGTGCTGAGGGAGTCGCACCGAATGTGGTATTGCTGCCATGGGTGTACCCTTCAATGTAATGGCCGGCATTGAGGTGGCAGTTTATGCAGTGCAGTTCCGGGGTCTTTTCTGTCTGCTTGTAATAAAGGTGTGCATCTTCTCCCTCTTTTGTCAGTGCAAGAGGAAAGAGATTTTCGTGGCATTTGATGCAGCTGCTTTCAAATACATGCCCCCGGGCAACTTCAAGCCTTCCCCTGTCGTTCCAGTCGAACGAGGCAGAATCCTTTGTCCGATAGCTCCAGAGATCACGCAGTCCTGTTGTTCCTTTTTCCCAGAGGTAATTCTCTCCTTTCGGGGGAAGGTGGCATTCAACGCACGCGACCCTGTATCCCGATTCTGTTTCATAATGGACTGACCGCTTCCACGACATGTCGGCGGCAGGGTGAATGTGGCACGAAACGCAATACTCATTGGTTGACGTATTTACAAGCAACTTATTCATTCCCAGCACTATCAGTATTCCGACAACAAGTCCGGGAACAAACCAGATAAGGAATTTCTTCATAACCGATCTATGACCGGATGAAGATAAAAAAAATTTCTGCTGCTGCAACAGAGAATGGTTATAATCCGTTAATACATATTCTGTATCTTTATGGTATAGTGATTTAATGGTTTAATAGCGTAATGAAAAGATCATACATTCTTTTTCTCGCTCTCACTCTTTCTCTCCCACTGTCATCTCATCCCTGGAAGCCGTCGCATTATGTCATAGTTGATACGGATGGAGGGATTGATGATATGAGAGCTATTACCCTGTTGCTGGCATCTCCCGATGTGAGAGTGCTGGCAATAACTGTTTCGCCCGGAGCTCTTTCAGCCGAGAATACATATATCAAAACCAGGAGCCTTCTCAATTCGTTTTATCATGAAGGTATCCCGGTGGGCATTAACAGAACTGGCAGGTATAAGTCACCGGAGTTTCCTGTTGCACTGCAAACCATCTGGGGCAATGAAGCAGGTATCAAACCGGCAGATGCACATGATCATTTAAGCCTGATATCTGAAATGATCGCTGCCGAAAAGACAAAGATCACTTTCATTTCGCTGGGCAGCATGTCGACAGCATGGGATGCCCTGAGAAACATACCTGAATTCAGAAAACAGGTGAAAGATTTCATCTGGAGCGCCGACGGTTTTGAGGACCGGACAGGATTCAACTACAGCATCGATAAAGAGGCTTCGGTCAGAATGTTCAAACAGGAGATCCCTGTGAAGATCGTCAGAAAGTTTGCTCTCACTGATCCCGGCTTTTATAACGATGACCTCATCAGATCAATTATAACTGTCAACACTCCGTATGCAAAAAAGATAAGTGAGTTCTTCAGGTCTGACCTTGCAAAGTCGCATGAATTCTCATATGAGGGGGCTGATGACATGGTCCCGGTTTTTCTGCATTATCCCGATCTGTTCATAAACAAGGTAATCGGCAATATTTCCGACTGCACACCTTCTGATGAACCGGGCATCAAGACAGCTCTGATGATTATCCTCAGGGGAGAGACTGTTGAAGCCAACCAGGTCATAAAGGTATTCCCGTCTGATCCCTCATTTTATTTTGAGGATATCAATCCGGCAGTAAATGAAATAGTAGAGCTTTTTGGAATGAGTGAATGGACATCCGGGGTGATTGCCAACGAGCTTCACAGGCACCTGGGTGTTTATACTGTAGTAGGCGTGAAGATAGGTATCAGGGCAAGGGAATATTTCAATACCGGTGTTGATGAATTTCATGCTGTCTCTTATGCAGGCTCAACGCCTCCGCTAAGCTGCATGAACGACGGCATCCAGGTGAGCACCGGTGCAACACCGGGACACGGTTTGCTGACAGTCAGAAATGATACTCTGATGCGCCCTGCAGTTGATTTCACATATCTTAACCGTACAATAAGGCTTACCCTGAAAGCTGAAATCGCTGAAAAGATCTCATCAGAGCTTAAGGAAATAAACTTTATTTACGGACTCGATAGCAATATCTACTGGGAGCTTGTAAGGCAGTATTCAATAAAATACTGGAAAGAGCTTGACAGGCACGGGATATTTGTGATTGAGGAGATGTAATAAACAGCATGTACCCATCCCCCAACCCCCTTCCCTACTTCGTAAGGAAGGGGGCTAAATAACTGAATATTAATGCATATCCCCCTCCTTGCGACAGCAGAGGGCCGAGCGTATAGAAATAGCTCGGCGAGCTATTTTAGCGAGGAGCCAGCCTGCAGGGGAGCGATTAAGGGGGTGGGTACGTGTGAGAAAGAAGGGGGTGAGTACGTGCATTCCCTTATTTATTATACTCATCAAAAAAATCATTCCCCTTGTCGTCGGTCATTATGAAGGCGGCCATGTTCTCGACCCTGATCTTCCTGACAGCTTCCATACCAAGATCTTCGAAATCGACCATCTCAACCGACTTGATGTTCTCAGCAGCCAGGATAGCCGCCGGACCGCCGATTGATCCCAGGAAAAAGCCTCCATATTTCCTGCAGGCTTCAATCACACCCCTGCTCCTGTTTCCTTTGGCAACCATGATCAAGGAACCACCAAGGCTCTGGAACTGGTCAACATAGGTGTCCATTCGTCCGGCAGTTGTGGGACCGAAACTTCCTGAAGGCATTCCTTCAGGTGTTTTTGCAGGACCAGCATAATATATCGGATGGTTCTTGAAATATTCAGGCATGGGTTTGCCTTCGTCAATCATTTTTTTGATCCGGGCATGTGCAATATCGCGTGCCACTATCAGAGTTCCTTTTAAGTTGAGCCTGGTTTTGACAGGATATTCTGTGAGCTGGGCAAGCACCTCCTTCATAGACCTGTCGAGATCAACCTCAACCGGCTTCTCAAGCTCGGGGGCCCTGGCAGGCATGAATCTTGCCGGATTCTTTTCAAGTTCCTCAAGGAAGATGCCCTGTTCATTTATCTTAGCCTTTATGTTCCTGTCGGCGCTGCAGCTGACTCCCATCCCTACCGGACATGATGCTGCATGCCGCGGGAGACGGATAACCCGCACATCATGAACGAAATATTTCCCTCCGAACTGGGCGCCAACGCCATACTCCTGGCAGATTTTCTCAATTCTCTTCTCCCATTCAATGTCGCGGAATGCCCTGCCGCTCTCCTTTCCGGTAGTTGGCAGGTGGTCAAAATAACCTGCGGAGGCTTCCTTGACTGCCTTCAGTGTGGCTTCAGCCGAAGTGCCTCCTATTACAAACGCAAGATGATAAGGGGGGCATGCTGAAGTGCCGAGCTCCTTTATTTTATCCTTCACGAATTTAATGAATGACTCATCATTCAGAAGCGATTTTGTCTGCTGATAGAGAAATGTTTTGTTTGCCGACCCGCCTCCTTTTGTGATAAAAAGAAACTCATAGGCATTGCCTTCTGTTGAATAAATGTCTATCTGTGCCGGGAGGTTTGTGCAGGAGTTCTTTTCTTCGAACATTGAAAGCGGGACGATCTGGGAATATCTCAGGTTTTTCTGCTGATATGTCTCATAAATGCCTTTTGACAGGTAGAGGGCATCGTTCACTCCCGTCCACACCTGCTCGCCCTTTTTGCCAATGATAATAGCTGTCCCCGTGTCCTGGCACCATGGAAGGTCGCCCTTTGCTGAAATTACCGAATTCCGGAGCATCAAATAAGCCACAAACTTGTCGTTATCGGTTGCTTCCGGGTCATCGAGTATCTTCGCCACCTTTTCCAGGTGTGATGTTCTCAGGAAAAACGACAGGTCGGATACTGCAGTCTTTGCCAGCAGTTCCAGACCGCGTGGGTCGATCTTCAGGAATTCCCGTCCCTCAGCTTTTACGACTTTAACATAATCCCTTGTAAGAAGACGGTATTTCGTAGTATCCTTCTCGATCTGAAAAGGCTTTTCATAGATGAATTCTGGCATAGCTCTGTTATTTAATTAACAATCAATGAATTGATGAGAATCTTGAATGAAATTTCTCTGATTGTATCAAATATAAAATAAATGATTTGAAAAAAAGAACTGAAATATCATGCTGAATGTTTTTCAGGAAGGAAAACAAAAACTTACACAGAGATTCACAGAGGTCTTCGTCCCGAGTACTCGGGACTCATACTTTCACAGAGATCCACAGAGAAAACAACTCGGTGGAACTCTGTGACTTCTCTGTGTGACTCTGTGTAAGTTCTTTATTACAAAAGCAATGCAAAACCAAACTTCTCCTTTGCCCGGATACCTTTAGGTGTCATCTCCAGGGTACAGCACTCAACATGTTCGTCATGCTGAAAGACAAGGATATAATTGCCGGTCAGAGCCTCTTCAAGAATTTGCTTTTTCTCGTCAATGGTTTTCAGCGATTCGATGTCATAGCTCATGTTCCAGATCAGCGGGATATGTGCAGCAGTTGGTATCAGGTCGCCGGTGTAAACAAGTGTTTTTCCTTTATAATTTATGACCGGTATCATTAGCCCGGGTGTATGGCCGTAGCAGAATCTCAGTGAGAATCCGCTGAAGAGCTCTCCCTCCTCATCCACCAGGTTCAGCCTTCCGCTTTCAGAGATCGGAAGTATGTTTTCTTCCAGGAAAGCATCGGCTTCCCTGGGGTTATTTTTCATCGCCCACTCCCATTGAGCCCTGCTTACATGATATGTTGCCTCCGGAAAAACAAGTTCATAGCCTGATCCAGCAGGTTTGTTCTTCACGCATCCCCCGCAATGGTCGGCATGAAGATGGGTAAGCACAACATCGGTTATGTCCTCAGGCCCGTATCCTCTTTTTTTCAGTCCCGCAAGCAATCCTTCCCCGTCGTGAAGATGGACATGCCTGAAGAACTTCTCATCCTGCTTATCACCCCAACCGGTATCAACCAGTATCACATGACCGTCGGTCTCAATTATCAGAGATCTCAGAGTAAGAACGATCAGGTTGTTCCCATCGGAATTATATACTCTCGACCAGAGCACTTTCGGCACAACCCCGAACATGGCTCCGCCGTCAACTTTAAAATTGGCAATATTGAAAAGATCCAGCTTCATTACATATATTTAAACTTTAACAACTCATCATGTCAGATTGTTTTCCGGGCTGCCGGAATCGGCCGGTGTTTTTTCTTCTTTGATGTAAGCTGGTATGTTATTCTCATCAGAAGACGTATCATCTGGTATGATGTCCATCCTCTGAGCCTTGTGTACCATGTCCGTCTCCGGTTGTATTCCTCAAAAGTCACCTGGCGGCAATCGTTTTTAATAATATCGAGCATGATATTTTCAAATTTTGCCGTGAAGCCTTCATCCAGTATGTCAACATTTATCTCGATGCTGGCATAATCGCTAAGGTGGTTCATGTTGTAGCTTCCAATCGTGCTCCATTTTCCGTCAACAACGGCTGCTTTCGCATGAAGGTTTGATGGAAGATATTCGTAGATCTTTATCCTGTTCTCAAGAATAAAATCATAGAGAAAATGTGTTGCCCGTTCGAACATGGGGGCATCAGATTCTGCCGCCAGCACTATTGTAATATCAACGCCTCTCCTCCTGGCATTTCTGAGCAGCCTCCTCTCATTTCTTCCGGGCAGGAAATAGCTTGCGAATATTATCATTCTCTCCCTGGCTGTCTTGAATGCATTCCGGTAGCTTCTCCGTATCTCAATCTTCCTCCTGTACCAGTTGTTCTGTCTTACTTTCAGCTTTATATCCTCCTTATAAAAGACGGGGTTATTTATCATCTCCCGCGATCTTTCCTGCTTGGGAATGAAGGTCTTGTTCCAGAGTTTCTTAATTATTGAAAGGATGTGAATCAGCTCAGGTCCTTTTATAACCACGGCAAAATCGAGCCACTCTTTTTTCCCGTGTATTCCATGGTACCTGTCTGCAAAATTCATCCCCCCGATTATTGCAACCTCACCGTCGGCCATTACTACTTTTGAATGCAGCCTGAGACTTAACTGGAATCCTTTTGTTGTAAGGGTTGGAGAAAAGAACCTGAATAGGATACCGGACTCTTCAATACTGTCAACAAACTCCTTTGAAAGATATTTCGTCCCGAAAGCGTCAAGGAGAAGGTATGTCCTGACACCTCTTTTTGAAGCTCTTATCAATGCGTTGACTATCCTTTTCCCGGTTTCATCTTCATCTACTATATATGTCTGGAAATGAATGAAATGCCTGGCTTCGTCAATTACTTTTTCAACAGCTGCAAAAAAGGGTTCGCCGCTTTTAAGAAGCTCAACACAGTGTCCTCCTATATAGTCAGATATTTTAGACCGGGCTTTCATTCTTGTATCCGGGAATTTTCCTTTATACAAATATAAGACTTTGTTGCAAGGAAGTCTGAGAATACTTTTTTACGTTATTTTAGCAGAACAATTAAAACAGGCGGCATGAAAAAAAATTTGTTCCTCATAACCTTACCGGCATTTCTTTTTGCAGTAATTGCCGTATCATGCGCTCCTTACCTGGATGGCAAAAAGCTCCCTGGCCATCCAAGGATACTCCTTCTTAAGGGCGAAGAGGCTCAGATTAAGGAGACGATAGCTTCCGATCCTTCATGGCAGGCAATTCACCAGTCGATCCTTGACGAGTGTGACAGGGTGCTTGAAATGCCTCCGGTTGAAAGGATCCAGATCGGGCGGAGACTGCTTGACAAATCAAGGGAAGCCCTCAGGCGTATCTTCTATCTCTCTTATGCATGGCGCATGACAGGAGAAGAGAGGTATGCAGAGCGCGCCGAAAAAGAGATGCTGACAGTTTCAGCTTTCAGCGACTGGAATCCCTCTCATTTCCTGGATGTCGCGGAAATGACGATGGCTGTTTCAATCGGCTACGACTGGCTCTATGATGAATTATCACCTGATTCCCGTGAAATAATAAAGAGTGCAATCATTGAAAAAGGACTTAAGCCTTCGCTTGAACCTCAGAACAGCGGATGGCTGGGGGTTTCGCATAACTGGAACCAGGTATGCAATGCAGGGATGACATACGGGGCCCTTGCAATATTTGAAGAAGATCCGGAGCTGGCAGCGGCCCTGATTCATCGTGCCGACAGCTCGATAAGGCTGCCGATGGAAGAATATGATCCGGATGGCGCATACCCTGAAGGCTATTCTTACTGGGGCTACGGAACAAGCTTCAATATAATGTACCTGGCTGCAGTTGAAAAAGCCCTTGGAAAAGAAACCGGTCCCATGATGTTCCCGGGATTTTTCAGGACTGCCGGATACCTTGAAAACATGACCGGCCCGTCAGGCAGCTGCTTTAACTACTCCGACTGCGGAGCAGGAGGTCATCTTCAGCCTGCGATGTTCTGGTTTGCTGACAAGCTTGATGATCCTTCATTATTGTGGTCGGAGCGTTTTCACCTCCTGAGCAAAGAGCCCTCAGATGACCGCCTTCTGCCTTCAATAATGATATGGAGCGAAGGAATGACAATTGAAAAAATAACTCCTCCGGAGAAAGGG
>Ga0209287_10001098_pt1 | contig 14160 bp, 12 predicted proteins | sample PPLLak3cmMay2015_2_FD_187255 | JGI IMG/M metagenome (GOLD analysis project Ga0209287, IMG submission 187255) | Freshwater sediment microbial communities from Prairie Pothole Lake near Jamestown, North Dakota, USA - PPLs Lake P8 Core (1) Depth... | ecosystem: Environmental > Aquatic > Freshwater... | reverse complement strand
TGGGGGGGGGAGGGGTTGTCAATGTCAGTTGCCGGTTCAGTGGCCCGACTTTCATCCGGTCAGAAACAGGCTTTCATTCGAATTCATAATAGGTGCTCGATCGGCAACAGCGAAAGTATGCGGATCTTGAACCGCTGCCAGGCCGTGGTCCCAGGTTCCCAGGCATGGCGAATCGTTTCTCCATCCGTTTTCTCCAGCCAGTGGATTTCAGGGTTGGCATCGGCGGCTGAAGAAACCAGCTCGAGGCGATACCAGTTTCCGGGCAGCTGCGCGTCGAGTTTTTCCACCCGGGTGGCAATCAGGTCGGGATGGTCGAGCAGCACGCCGATCTCGGTGTTGGTCAGCACCGACCGGGGGTCGAGATTCATGGAGCCGACGAACAGCGTGTGCCGGTCGAATACCAGGGCCTTGGCATGCAGGGACGCATGGGAGGAGCCCGACAGGCCCTGGCGGGACTTCTTGCCGGCGGACGCGGAACCGGCGGCATCGTTGATGCGTACCGCTGTCGGCTTCATTTCGTAGAGTTCAGCGCCGGCCTCGAGCAGGGCGCGGCGGTACTTCTGATAGCCGGCGTGGACTGCCGGCACATCGGTCGCCGCGAGGGAGTTGGTCAGGATCCTGACGCGTATACCACGCTTCACCAGGGCACTGAGATAGGCCACGCCCTTGTCACCAGGGACGAAGTACGGCGACACCATCACCAGTTCGGAGTCGAGCGACTCAAACTCGGGGCGCAGGCGCGGCAGCAGCAGGACTTCCTGGTCCGGATCGGCTTGTTCGACCTTGGCAGGGTCGTCCGCCAGCACCCGGACCTTGCCGTAGCTGAAGTCCAGGCTGCCCTCGGTGACGCCTTTGGCGAGTCCCGATGCCTTCAGTGCGCCGGCATAGTCCTGCCCGCGCTGGGATGCGACGAATTCGCGCAGCGCGGCACGCCCCTGTCGCATGGCCTCGTCGCTCGGCCGCGCGTTCGACAGGGCGGTGATCGGGTAGACCGCCGCACTGTTCCAGTAACGGTCGAATTGACTGGAGACTGCCTGCACCGCGGGGCCGAAGGCGAGCAGGTCGAGGTCGGCGAATCCGGCGTCCGGGCGGGCCTCGAAATACTCATCGCCGATGTTGCGGCCGCCGACGATCGTGGCCTGGTTGTCGGCGGTGAAGGACTTGTTGTGCATGCGCCGGTTGATGCGGCCGAAATCGGCGAGCATGCCCAGCGTCCTGAAGGTCCGGTTGGCAATTGGGTTGAACAGCCTGACCTCGATGTTCGGGTGGCTGTCGAGTGTCAGCAGCTTGGTATCGTCCGCCGCGGTGCCGATGTCGTCGAGCAGCAGGCGCACCCGCACGCCGCGGTCGGCAGCGTTGAGGAGACTGTTGGCCAGCACCTTGCCTGTGGTGTCGCCGTGCCAGATGTAGTACTGCACGTCGAGGCTCTTCTCGGCGACCTCGGCGAGCGTCAGGCGCGCCAGGAAAGCGTCGGTTCCGGCGTCGAACAGCAGCACGGCCGATTCATCGGATCGACCATCCAGCAGGCGGCGCGAGGCCTGGCCGAGGCGGGTGTCGGCGGTTTCGGTCAAGGCGGTCGACACGGGACGCTCGACCTCGGTGGGCAAGCTGGCGCAGCCGGCCTGCAGCAGGGCTGTCAGCAGAACCAGCCAGGTGAGTACGCCCCGTGCAGTCACTTTTTCGTTTCTCCCTTGATTTTCTCGGTCACGGCCTTGCGCTTCTGCTGGGCTTCGATGATGAGGTGGTAGGCGATGTAGTATTTGTAGATGTTGCTGACGTAGGTCACAGTTTCCGAGCCGATCTTCTCGGCGGCAACATACTCCACATTGTGGAACCAGACGTTGGGGTTAAGTCCGCGCTTGGCGGCTTCCCTGCGCAATTGCGAAATGCGGCCGGCACCGGCGTTGTAGGAAGCGAACGCGAACAGGGCCTTGTCCAGGTCGGTCATCGGCTCCTTGCCGTAGTAGTTGTCGATCATCCAGCGCATGTACTTGGCTCCGCCATGGATGTTGGCCTCGACTTTGCGGATGTCGCCCACGGCGAGATCCTTGCCGGTCGCGGGCATGATCTGCATCACCCCGATGGCACCCACATGGCTGCGGGCTTCCTGGTTGAGCTGGGACTCCTGGTAGCCCTGAGCCGCCATCAACAACCAGTCGACATCGTATTTGTCACCGTACTTCTGGAAATGGTCGACCATGGCAAAGAATTTCTTGCGCTCGGTCTCGGAAGCCGCGTTCTTCACATACTTTGCACTCGTCAGGTAACGCTTCAGGATCGTGTTGCCCACTGCAGTGCCCTGGCCGTTGCGGGTCAAAAAATCGTCGACCGCCGCCTTGAGCTGCGGGCTGCCCTTGCGGATCGCCCAGGCGATGTCGCCACCGCTACGCACGGCGGCATTGTCATGCACCCTGATCTTGGGAAAGACCTGCTTCCAGAAGTCGGCCTTGTGCTTGTCCATGACGATGAGCGGGATCAGCCCGGCGTTCACCATCTCGACGAGATCCTCGTCCTCCAGTTCCTCCGGCGCCGGCCTGATGATCACGCCAGGTTTTTTCTGTGCGGCAAGGCGCTGGTTGAGCGCCAGCAGGCCCTGGTAATAGCTGGAGGACCTGCGCACGAACACTTCTTTGCCCGACAGGTCTTCCACGCCTTTCAACGCGGGTGCGCCGGGGCCGGAAACCATCACCTCGCTGACGTTGGCATACACGGGCCTGGAAAAATCCACCAGTTTCAGGCGGTCAGGGGTGATCGTGAGGTTGGACGCCGCGATATCCCCCTTGCCCTCGGCCAGCGCCTGCAGCAAATCGCCCCGGGCGATCGGGATGAGCACCACCCTCACCTTGAGATGCTTCTGCTTCAGCTTTTGCTGCTGCGCCAGCTTCTTGTTCAGGTCCTCCTCGAACACGCGGAAAGCGTCGTAGGTCGCGCCGCGCTGCACGCCCTTGTCCGTGAAGTAGAAGGTTTTGCTATAGACCGTCAGCACCCGAATGACCCCGCGCTCGATCATGCCGTCGAGATCGCCTTTCCAGGGCTGCATGATCGTCGTGGGATCGATGGTCAGCTCTTCCCGGGCGGACTCCTGCGGCGCCGTCTGCTGGGCCAACGCCGTCGCCGCGGCGAACAGGATGAAAAGGGCGGGCAACCAGGGCGTCTTGGGGGACATGGGGCGGAAGAACATGGGACTCCGGATTCGTTGGCTTTTCGAGGGCGCCGCGCGGTGACACGCATTCTGCCCCATCCGCCCATCGCAGGGAAAGCCGGCGCGCAGGAGCATGGCCGAAAACCTGTTGCTGTGGGTCCCATTTTTAGCGCAACGCCGGGAAGCAGGCCATTGGACCTTGGTCGCATCGGCCGTGCGTCCGTGGCTGCGGCGGCATCGGGCCGGCACGGGTCCGCGGCCCGATTGACCTTGCTCGTCAGGTTCGGGGATACTGGGCCAGAACCTTTTCAGCCCGCAGTTCCCCGCCGAGGTCATGCCGATGAGCGCACCCGCAATGCCACCTGTCGCTGCCGCAAAGCCGCTTATGCTCGGACTCGGGGCCCTGCTGCTGGCCGGCTGCGCATCCACCCAGCTGGGCGCGCAGTACGTCGATCCCCAGACCCCTCGGCAGGCCCTGCGCGGCGCCGCCGTGCTGGTGGTGTGCGAGGCACCCGAGGCGGCGATGCGCTTGATCTGCGAGAGCGAGACCGTTGCCGAACTGAGTCGGTTGGGGGCGAAGCCGCTGACCGACCCTGGGCTCGTCGGCCTTGTGACGGGCCGCGAGCCTGCTCCCGAGCAGTACCTGCCGGCTGCGAAGGCAGCCGGCGCCGCAGCCGTGTTCGCCACGAGCTTGAGGGCGGATCACTGGTGGCCGAGCCCGGCGTCGGCGGTCAGCGTCGGCATCGGTGCTTGGGGCGGGTCTGGGGGCTTCAGCGGCGGAAGCGCCGGCGTCGGCGTAAGCATGCCGGTCGGTGGAACCCAGGCCGCCCCCCGCCTGGCGGCGAGCGGGTCGCTGGTCGAGGTCACCAGCGGGCGCGTCGTGTGGAGTGCCAGCGCGACGAGTACGCGGTCCGGCGACGCGTCGGGCCAGATCGGCGAACTGGTCAGGGCACTGACCGCGGCCGTGGGTGAGGCCGGACTGTTCTAGGGCCTGTTCACCCTCGGGGGGAGCGTGCGAGCCTGAAGGATCGCCGCCCGTTCTGCTCTCCGCTCTTGCGAAGAGGCGGTGATGGCGCGGGCTTCGCGACAGGAACGAGGCGGCATGGCGCTCACGGGTGTCCGCGTGCCAAGAGAAGAGAAGGAAGGGAAAACAATGAGCGCAGAAATCGTCGGCTGGAACGACGGCATCCTCACCGCCCGCATCAGCGGCATGCTGCTGCCGAGCGAACTCGCCGCGCTGCACACGGCAATCGCGCCGCGCCTGCGCGAGCACGGCCGGGCGTGCATGCTCATCCTGGCCGAGGGCTTTGAGGGCTGGCAGGCGGGCGAGGGCTGGAGCGACATGTCGTTCATGCAGAACGACCCCTTTATCGAGAAGATGGCGATCATCGGCGACCGGCGCTGGGAAGAGCTGGCCAGCGCGTTCACCGCCAAAGGGATGCGGCCGTTTCCCATCGAATACTTCAGCCCCGGCGAGGTCGAGCTCGCCCGCGCCTGGCTGGCCGCCTAACGCCCCATGCGCTGGTTGTAGCGGGCGGTGATGCGGTCGATCAGGGTAGGGTCGGCGGCCGTGTCGCCGCTGGTGTTGAATTCGACCCGTACGCTGCCGTCGGCCTGGGTGCGCACCGCCGCCTTCACCTCGATGCCGTTGCGGACGCCGCTGGCGGTACCCGCGATCGAGTCCTGCCGGGTGATCCGCACCCCTTCGTCGGCCAAGGCGCCGAGCGCCGCCGACCAGGAACGGTCGAAGGCGCCCGGTACGCGGGCGTAGGTTCCCGGAGCGGCCTCGTAGTAGGTGCAGGCGCCGAGCCCCGCGCCGAGTCCGAGGGCGAGGAGGAGGGCAGCGGCAAGCCGTGTCGATCGCGTCATTCGTTTCTCCTGTAGTCCCGGTGCGACACGGCAGCAACGTGCATGCCCAGCATGGTCGCACCGCACCCATGGCGGGTGGCCTGAAGCATACGCCAGCCAAACCCCGTGTGGATGTTCGAGCCCTATAATCGGGGCGCCGTCGCAACCGGACTCCAGAGCCATGAACGCCAATCACGACCTCGCCCGAACCACCTTCAGCGTGCTGTTCATCGGCGCCCTCATCCTCAGCGCGTTCTGGGTCGTCAAGCCGTTCCTGCCCGCGCTGATCTGGGCGACCATGGTGGTCGTCGCGACCTGGCCGCTGATGCTGCAGATCCAGGCCCGACTGGGGGGCCGGCGATCGCTTGCGGTGATCGTGATGACGCTGCTCATGCTGCTGCTGGTGCTGGTGCCGCTCTCCCTCGCCATCGTCACCCTGGTCGACCACGCCGACAACATCGTCGGCTGGGGCAAGTGGCTCGCCGAGTTCACGGTCCCGCCGCCGCCGTCATGGGTCGCAGGCCTGCCCCTGATCGGCGCCAAGCTGCAGCAGTTCTGGCAGCAGTTCGCGGCGGCCGGCATCGAGGATCTGGCCGCCCGGCTCGCGCCCTACGCCAGCGTCGTCGCCCGCTGGTTCGCTTCCGAGGTCGGCAGCTTCGGCCTGCTGTTCCTGCAGCTGATGCTGACAGTGATCATTTCCGCCATCCTGTATGCGGGCGGCGAATCAGCGGCGGCCTGGATCAGGCGTTTCGGTTGGCGTCTCGCCGGGGAGCGGGGCGAAGGCGCGGTGGTGCTGGCGGGCCAGGCCATCCGCGGGGTGGCGCTGGGTGTGGTGGTGACCGCGCTGGCGCAGTCGCTGCTGGCCGGCATCGGTCTGGCGATTGTCGGCGTGCCTCTGGCGGCGGTACTGACCGCGTTGATCTTCATCCTCTGCATCGCCCAGTTGGGTCCCATCCTGGTGCTGCTCCCGGCCGTGGGATATGTGTTCTGGACCGGGGACACCGGCTGGGGCATTTTTCTGCTGGTGTGGACGCTAGTCGTCGGCACCATGGACAACTTCCTGCGTCCCGTCCTGATCAAGAGGGGGGCGGACCTGCCCTTGCTGCTGATCTTTGCCGGCGTGATCGGCGGCATGCTCGGCTTCGGCCTGGTCGGGATCTTCGTCGGCCCGGTGTTGCTGGCCGTGGCCTATACGCTGATCGACGCCTGGGTCAAGGACGAGCGCATCAGCGACATCGCGCCTCCGCCCGCCGGCTGAGCATGGCGCGGCGCCCTGTTTCCCCGAGCCGGTCTGCGCAGCGAACCACAGCGACAGGACGAGGGGCGGGTTGCCGAGCCCTCGGCTCAGCCGAGATAGCGCTCGGCCTCGCGCAGGAAGTCCGGCGGCGGCGGCAGATCTGCCCGTGCAATGCTCGTCAGACGCACGACGATGCTGCGGCCCACGGAGTTGTGCAGCGTGGTGAGCGTGATCGGGGTCGCCAGTGAACCGGACGGCGACTGCTTGACCCCCTGGCGATCGATGGCCAATGTGCTGGACTCGCCGCGCAGGTTCTTTTCTGCCGCGCCCAGCACCTCGACCAGGACGTCGAGATGCCGCTGCAGCGTCCCGGTGCTGAGGCTGCTGAGCTGGGCGTCGATATCCTTGATGCGCTGTTCCAGCTCCGGCAGATCGGGCGGCGCCGCGCTCGCGGCCTGATTGTTGTCGTTGCCAAACCCCCAGTTGCCGGACGCCAGGGCCGCCTGCTTGCTGCGCAACAGATCGCGTTCGCGCTTCAGGTCGCCGTGCTCGCCATGTGCTTCTGCGATGCCGGCGAGCGCGAGGGTGAGCAGGTGGTCGAAGGCGCGGCGCTTGAGCAGGCGCCGGGTCTCGTCCTCGACGGCGGTTGGATCGACCATGCGGTGCTTGTTGAAGTTGACCGTCACCTGCGCGACATCGTGGCGCAGCTCGTTGCCTTCGAGCGCCACACCGAGGACATTGCGCTCGCTCATGTCCATGATCAGCAGCGCGAAGACCCGTTCGGCCAGGGCGCTTTCAGAGGATTTCTGCCATTTCCGCATCTCTGCGTCGCGTGACAGGACCTCGTTCATGTGGTCGACGGAGGCGAAGTAGGCATTGAGCTCGGCGTCGCTGCCGTAGTTGCGGCGGTCCAGCATCAGTGGAGGAGGGAGGTGGTCGACCAGTTCCACCACATGGTCGATGGCGTGAACCACGGCGGGTCGCAGGCTTTTTTTGTAGGCCGACAGGGCACGCAGGCGCCGGTCGGTGCCGTCGACCGCGCGCTCGATGGCGCGCCCTATCAGGTCCTCCGGATAGGTCCCGAGCTTGTCGGCACCGGAACGGAATATCGATTGGAACAGCTTCAGCATGGCGGGTCCCTCCAGTCGGCGGGATTCTACGTCAACCTGGGGCGCATCCCAGGGCAGTGACAACAGCGCATACCCTATTGACAACCAGTTGCCGAATATGGAAACTGGTTGTCAATAACTGCTAGGGCTCTGCTGTGATGAAACTCGATACCGATACTGAAGCGTTCACCCATCTCACGCTGACAGTCTTTCGCCTCAACGGTGTGCTTCTGCATTGGGGCGACCGGCTGGTCGAACCCTTGGGCCTGACAAGTGCACGTTGGCAGATGCTTGGTGCCATCGCGCTCGCCGACGCACCGCTGACTGCACCCCAAGTAGGCGAAGCGATGGGCGTCACGCGCCAGGGGGCACAAAAGCAACTCAATCTGCTGGTTGAACAGGGCTTGGTCGATTCGCAACCGAACCCTGCACATAGGCGTTCACCGCTCTACATCCTGACTCAGCGAGGTCGCGAGCTCTACCGGCAGGCCGACGAGTTGTGGGCTGCTCGAGCCGCTGAACTCGCTACGCTGATTCCGGCCGCACGCGCCCGCACGGCGGCCAGGACGCTGGAATCGATGCTGAGCCAACTGCATTCCGTTAACCCATTTTCCGAGATCGAATCGTGAAATCGAAACTGCATGGACTGTTTGGAGCCGTCGCGCTCTTGTGCATCGTGACGTTCTGGGCCTCGACAGTGGTGTCCGAGCTCTTCCTGGATCAGGCGAGCGTCGTGGCCGTAAAGAATGCCGTGTTGACCGGCATGTGGGTGTTGATCCCGGCGATGGCCGCAACTGGCGGCAGCGGCTTCTCGCTTGCGCGGTCGCGTCGCGGGCGTCTCATCGATGTCAAAGGGCAGCGGATGAAGGTCGTGGCGGCCAACGGCCTGCTGGTGCTGTTGCCAAGCGCCTACGTGCTGGCCTCGCGGGCGAACGCCGGGCGATTCGATGGCGCGTTCTACGCGCTGCAGGGTCTGGAACTGGTTGCCGGAGCCATCAACATCACACTGCTCATGCTCAACATGCGTGACGGCCTGCGGCTCACTGGGCGGTTGTCTGCGAAGCGGTCCGTGTCGTCGCCGCGAGGTTGATTTGCCAGCCACGGGAGGATTGCTGCCGTTTCACATAAGGTCTGCGCTCTATCATCATTTCGCCCGCCGAAACGCACTTCTCAAACGGATCTGGTGAGGTATCAGATGCTTCGGAAATCAGCCACGAAGCCGCTTGGAGGCAGCCCTTGGCCATCTCAACAGCGACCCGAAAGAATGAGGTCAACAACTGAAGCTGCTCGCTGCTCGCTGAGCAGCGACAGTCGATACGGCTCATAGCCGAGTACCCGCCTCACTAGCGCCGCTTCTAAGTAGGAAAACGGTTATTCATTGCGATTCCGATAGACGACGGTTCCTGGCCGGGGCTGCCTTAGGGGTTGGGCCTCCGAAAGCTGCCGTTGGACCATCCAGTGAAATTTTCCACCGTCGGCTTACCGGCACCACATCGAATTCACACAATCGGCCAGAAGCGGTAGTAATCATCAAATAGAAACGGCCCCCGAAGGAGCCGTTTCTAGGTAAGCATTGTAACGACTACGCCACCCGCTTGCGCTTAGCTATGCCGACTAGCTGTTGAGTTTCAGTAGGTTGTTCATGGCTGGTATGCGTGTCATGGGCGGCTGACGATTGATGGCTGAATGAGGTCGATGCCAGTTGTAGCGGTGGATGAAGGGCTGCAACGCGGCCTCGCGCTGGGCTGAGCTTTCGTAAGGACGTGCGTAGGCCCATTCCCTCAGGCTGGTCTGCACGAAGCGCTCTACCTTGCCGTTCGTCTTGGGCGTGTAAGGCCTGGTGCGCAAATGGCGGATGCCGAGTTCGGCGCAAGCAGCCCGGAAGGCGTTCTTGTACCCGCTGCCGTTGTCGGTCATCACCCGGTCGATACGCACCCCCAGGCTGGCATAGTAGGCCACGGCTTCACGCAGGAATTGCACGCAACTCGGAGCGGTTTCATCGGCCTTGATACGGGCGAAGGACACCCGTGAGTGGTCGTCGATGGCCAGATGCACGCTGTCCCAGCCGATGCCGCGGCTACGGTGCTGCCGCTGGCCGGTGATGCGGTGTCCAATGCCGTCAATCCGACCCAGGCGCTTGGTGTCGATGTGCAGCAACTCGCCCGGCGCTGCCCGTTCGTAGCGCACGACTGGTTCCACCGGATCAAGCGATTTGAGGCGCGCCAACCCTATCCGTCGCAGATGGCGACTAACCGAGGCCAGACTGTTCCCCGTCTCGGCAGCAATCCGCCATTGCGGCCAACGCTGGCGTCGCAGCAACTCCCAGCGCTGCTTGGTTTCCAGGGGGATGGCGTGGGGACAGCGCCGGGGCCGTGAACTCCGGTCAGTCAGGCCGGCTTCGCCTTCCTTCCGGAAACGCGCCAGCCATTTGAACCCGGTGCGCTCACTGACTCCACCAGCCTCGCTGGCGTCCCGCACTGCCCAGCCCTGTTCGATTACCCGTTTCACCAGCAGGGCTCGACCTTTGGCCGTCAATCTCGCATGCTTATGGCTGTTCATCCGTTCTCCTGAGAAGGGGGTTGCTGTCTCGACAACACCAGCTTCCCAGATCAGATACGGATGAACAACCTACTGAGACATCACACCTAGGGCGTGTCAACGCTAACTTCGCGCTCGCGACGAGGCCGATTCGGGATGCAGGCCGCGAAGCGAGACGCGCCGCAGTGTCGTTCACTGCAAGCGGCTCGCGCCAAAGGAATGCGCCTGAATCGTCCCGTCCCTTCGGGTTGCTGCGAGAAAACGCGGGCGCGAAATTAACGTTGATACGCCCTTGATCAGCAGATGCGCTTCTTCAGATAGGCGGCGAAGTCGTCGCTGACCTCGCTGTGCTTGAGCGCGTACTCGACAGTCGCCTGCAGGTAGCCGAGCTTGCTGCCGCAATCGTAGCGAACTCCGTCGAAAGCGTAGGCTAGCACCTGCTGCTCCTTGAGCAGCGCCGCGATGGCGTCGGTGAGCTGCAGCTCGCCGCCAGCACCGGGTGTCAGGTGGGCGATGTGATGGAAGATGCGCGGGGTGAGGATGTAGCGGCCGACCACGCCGAGATTCGAAGGCGCATCCTGCGGCTGCGGTTTCTCGACGATCGCGTTCACACGCGATACGCGCTCGGCCATCGGGGATGCATCGACGATGCCGTAGGACGCGGTTTCCTCGGGCGCGACCTGCTGCACGCCGAGCACCGAGCACTGGTAGTAGTCGTACTGGTCGGTCATCTGTTTCATCGCCGACGGGCTGCCGTCGATCAGGTCGTCAGCGAGGATCACCGCGAAAGGCTCGTTGCCGATCACCGGCTGGGCACACAGCACGGCGTGCCCCAGACCCAGCGCCTCGGCCTGGCGGATGTAGATGAAGTTGACGCCGCTCGGGCGAATCGACTGCACCAGTTCCAGATCACGATCCTTGCCGCGCGCAGCCAGCTCGGTTTCCAGTTCGTAGGCCTTGTCGAAGTGGTCCTCGACGGTGCGCTTGGTGCGGCTGCTGATGAAGATGATGTCGGTGATGCCGGCATCCATCGCCTCCTCGACCGCGTACTGGATCAGCGGCTTGTCGACGATCGGCAGCATCTCCTTGGGGCTGGCCTTGGTGGCCGGCAGGAAGCGGGTCCCCAGACCGGCGACCGGAAAAACAGCTTTCTTCACTTTTTGCATCTTGTCCCCTCTTTCATCCAGTAAAGCCGGGAGCGGATTCAGGACGTTCCAGCAGCGCAAGCAGGCCCGCTTCGTCAAGAATCTCCACACCCAGCGCCTGAGCCTTGTCGAGCTTGCTCCCCGCCTCGGCGCCGGCGACGACGTAATCGGTTTTCTTCGACACGCTGCCGCTGACCCTTCCGCCTGCGGACTCGATCATTTCCTTGGCCGTATCGCGGGTCAAAGTCGGCAGCGTACCGGTCAGCACCAGGGTCTTGCCCGCCAGTCTGCCATCGGCATGTTGCACGCCGGCTGCATCTTGCCAGACCACACCGGCGTCGCGCAGTTTGCGCACCACTTCGAGATTGTGCGGCTCGGCGAAAAACTGCCTGATCGATTGCGCTACCACCGGTCCAACATCGGGCACCCGCATCAGGTTGGCTTCGTCGGCTGACTGCAGCGCCTCGAGCGAGCCGAAATGGCGGGCCAGGTCCTTGGCTGTAGCCTCCCCGACATTACGGATGCCGAGGGCAAAGATGAAGCGCGACAGCGTGGTCGCCTTGCTTTTCTCGATTGCCGCGAGCAGCTTGGCAGCCGACTTTTCCGCCATGCGCTCGAGGCCGGCCAGCGTTTCCAGGGTCAGACCATACACGTCAGCCGGTGTCCGTACCAGTCCGCGGTCGACCAGCTGATCGACCAGTTTATCGCCCAGGCCCTCGATATCCATCGCCCGGCGACTGGCGAAATGCAGCAGGGCCTGCTTGCGCTGCGCCGGGCAATACAGGCCGCCGGTGCAGCGAACCGCGGCCTCGTCGGGCAATCGCATGACGTGCGAGCCGCATTCCGGGCAGAGCGGATAACGCGCCAGGATATCGAATCGCGGCGGCGCCGGATCGGGCCGCCGCTCGGCCACCACCGCCACCACTTCGGGAATGACGTCGCCCGCGCGCCGCACGATCACGGTATCGCCTATGCGCACGTCCTTGCGGTCGATCTCGTCCTGGTTGTGCAGGGTGGCATTGGTCACCGTCACGCCGCCGACGAACACCGGTGCCAGGCGTGCCACTGGCGTCAGCGCGCCGGTGCGTCCGACCTGCACCCCGATATCGAGCACCTGGGTGATTTCCTCCTGCGCCGGGTACTTGTGCGCCACCGCCCAGCGCGGCTCGCGGGTGAGGAAGCCGAGCTGACGCTGCAAATCGAGACGGTTGACCTTGTACACCACACCGTCGATGTCGAAAGGCAACTGGTCGCGGCGCGCGGCGATGTCGTCGTGGAATGCGACCAAGGCTGCACTTCCGGGGCCGGTGACGCGCTCGGCACAGACCGGCACGCCAAGCGCGGCGAGCGCATCGAGAATGCCGCCATGGGTCTGCGGCATCTCCCAGCCTTGCGTCTCACCGAGGCCGTAGGCGAAAAAGGACAAGGGGCGCTGCGCGGCGACCGCGGGGTCGAGCTGGCGGATGCTGCCAGCCGCGCCGTTGCGGGGATTGACCAGGATGGGCTTGCCGGCCTGACGCTGGCGAGCGTTGTAGCGCTCGAAATCGTCACGCCGCATGAACACCTCGCCGCGTATCTCGAGCACCGCCGGCGGCGCATCGGTCGCCAGGCGCAGCGGGATCGCGCGCACGGTGCGGATGTTCTGCGTCACTTCCTCGCCGGTTTCGCCGTCGCCGCGGGTTGCGCCCTGAACCAGAACGCCGCGTTCGTAGCGCAGGTTGATGGCGAGACCGTCGAACTTCAGCTCGGCAGCGTACTCGACCGCGGGATCGGCCTCGGTCAGGCCGAGTTCGCGCCGTACCCGCGCGTCGAAAGCCCAGGCACCGCTGGCCTCGGTATCGGTCTCGGTGCGGATCGACAGCATCGGCACCGCGTGCCGCACCTTGGGAAAGGCATCGAGCGGCTTGCTGCCGACGCGCTGGGTCGGCGAATTGGGCGTGACGAGATCGGGATGCTCGGCCTCTAGCGCCTGCAACTCGCGGTACAGGCGGTCATACTCGGCATCGGGAACGGTGGGTCGATCGAGGACGTAGTAGCTGTAGTTGTGCCGCTCGATCTCGCGACGCAGGGCGTCGACGCGGGACCGTACTTCGGGAGATGCCATCAGGAAAACAGACGCAGCGCCCGGCGCGATCCGGAGGGCACGCCGCGCGCTTCCATCCGTTCGTAGATGTGAGCCAGCTGGCTGCGGATTTTTTCGATGCCTGCGTCGGTCAGGGGCCGCAGGTTGTCGTCGACCAGCAGACCGCCCGCCTCGTTGGCCAGCTTGCGGCCGAGTGCGACCATAACGTCGAACACCTTGATACCGTCAGGCACGCGCGGCACGTCGAACTGCAGGGTCACCCCCTGCGAGGTCTGCCCTGCGGCGGCCTCCGCCGTGAAGGGTTCGGCATCGTGGTTGTAGAGTGCGTACAGCGGCTCGCCGCGACTGTCGAGCAACTGGTAGACGCCGTCCCGACCCAGCACCATCCCGCTATGCTCGGCCACGCTGACGATGCGCGACAGGTCGATCGGGGCGTCCCCGCGGCCGACGATATTGAGTCCGATCAGCACGTCGACATCGACACAAAAGCGGTCGATCGATTGGGCGCGCTCGACCGCATCCACCACGTCGTCACAGGCAATGCCGAGGCCATGCGCCTGGGCGGTGGCCTGCACCAGGGAACACAGGGCCGACAGTTCCTCTTCCTGCGCTGCGCCATTGCGGTCGGCCAGCTGCATCGTCACCAGCACCTGCTGATAGTGCACGTCGCGCCAGGGTTGCACCTCTTCCCATGCAGCCCCGCCTTGCGGCAGGCCGCTCCAGCGCACGGCCTTGCCAAAGCTGCGGCTCTGGTTGATCGCATCGGCAAACACGCTGGCGAGGATCCCGCTGCCGCCGATGCGGATGCGGTATTCGATCAGCTCGTCATAGGGGGCAACGGGCTGGCCGGCAGCGCCGTTCGTCTCGGCAGGAACCGCGGTGACCACCGGCTGGCGTGGCGGCGGAGCGGATACAGCATCTGAGGCAACGGCCTCGCGCGCAGCGGGCGCGGCAACCGGGGCCGGGGTCGGCCGCGGCGTCTCAAACGGGTTGGCAGTGATCTCGTGAGCGATATCGTGATCGATATTCAGCCGCGGTTCCGCGCCCCCGCCGATGTC
>Ga0209287_10001096_pt1 | contig 14176 bp, 14 predicted proteins | sample PPLLak3cmMay2015_2_FD_187255 | JGI IMG/M metagenome (GOLD analysis project Ga0209287, IMG submission 187255) | Freshwater sediment microbial communities from Prairie Pothole Lake near Jamestown, North Dakota, USA - PPLs Lake P8 Core (1) Depth... | ecosystem: Environmental > Aquatic > Freshwater... | reverse complement strand
AAATCATTACATTCAACTCCATTAATGTATCAAAGCCGGTATCGCATTGAATACATCAATCGTATAATCAACAAATTTTATGGTCATCCACGGCAATAAAAGAAACATAATGCCAGTCATTGCCAGAATTTTTGGAATGAATGTCAGGGTCATTTCGTGAATCTGTGTGACGGCCTGAAAAACACCAACCAGAAGTCCGACAATAAGCCCCGCCAGAAGCATCGGACCAGATATAAGCATTGTTATATAGAGAGCCTGACGACCGATATCCACAACAAGCAACGGGTCCATAAATAATCACGCTTCCTTTTTACTTGTTTAATAAAATGATGTTACCAGGTGGCGGACCAGCAGGGTCCAGCCGTCGATAAGTACGAACAGAATTATTTTAAACGGCAATGAAATCATTATGGGCGGCAGCATCATCATACCCATGGATAACAATACGCTCGCCACTATCATATCGATTACCAGAAACGGTATATACAACAAAAAACCGATAATGAACGCTGTTTTCAATTCGCTCGTGATAAATGCAGGAATGATAACGTCATAGGTTAAATCGTCCACCGTGCGGGGCAGCGGCTTTTTTGAAATCCGGACAAACAGCGCCACATCCTTCTCGTCTACCTGCTTGAGCATAAAAGTCCTGATCGGCTTGCCGGCCTTTTCAAGCCCCTCTTTCCAGGATATCTTCTCGGCCAGGTAGGGCTGCAGGGCATTGTCATTTATCTCGGTAAAAACAGGCATCATGATAAACAGCGTCAGAAACAGGGAGAGCCCCACCAGCACCTGATCCGGCGGCATTGTCTGGGTACCCAGCGCCCTGCGCAGAAACGAGAAAACGATGATAAGCCGGATAAACGCCGTGAGCATCATGAGCAGAGATGGCGCAAGCGCAAGTATCGTTATTAAAAACAGTATCTGAAGCGCAACCGCTACATCAGCAGGTTTTGAAACGTTATCAACCCCGATAGTTACTTTCGGTATGACCTGCGCAAAGGCAGGCATAACCGCACATACTAAAAACAGGAGAATCCCGCCTGGCTTAAAACCCGGTTTTATTTTTCTTGCCATATCAAAAAAATTATTGTGATTCATATTTCGGCGTCTTTTTAATTTTTCCGATAAAATTATTGAAAACATCCTTAAACTGAACAATAGAGGTTCCACCCTTCGACGATGCAATGAGCTCTACCGCCTTAGTACCTTCAATTCTCTCAAGCAAGGTGATATTCTGGGGAGTTTGCGAGAGAACCAGAATAGCGTCCATGACCCTTACCAGAAGAATCGATCTGTTCTGACCCACCGGCAACGTTTCCAGAAGGTCCATAGACCCGCCGCCGATGCGGGATGAGCCCGAAAGACCGAATCGTTTAACCAGCCAGAGAACAAAAACAACGATGATGCTGATCAGAGCCACATACCCGATTATGCGAAGCACTATGAGGAAGTAATTGTCGCGCAAAGGACGGTTGCGCTCCGGCGCAGGGATCTTTTCTTCACCCGATACCGTGGAATCACCGCTCTGGTCCGCAATAGCCTCGCGAACCTTTTGAATGTCAAACGCCTCGTTTTCCGTGGTTTGGGAAAAGAGGCCGGATACAAAAACCGCAATTAATAAAATAGCAGCAAGACTGCTATAAATACATAATCTCTTCATAGTGCCGTTTCTTTGTTAAGATTATTATTTATAATAAGTTATGTTGTCTACCCAAAAACCCCTCCCTTACAGTCGGGGCACTGCATATTCATCTCTGTTTTGGCCCAAAAACCCCTCCTTTACGGTCGGGGTACTGCATATTCATCTCTGTTTTGGCCTAAAAACCCCTCCTTTACGGTCGGGGCACTGCATATTCATCTCTGTTTTGGCCTAAAAACCCCTCCCTTACGGTCGGGGCACTGCATATTCATCTCTGTTTTGGCCTAAAAACCCCTCCTTTACGGTCGGGGTACTGCATATTCATCTCTGTTTTGCCTGAAAAGCCCCTTCTTTATGACCGGGGCACTGCATTTCTATCTGAGACTTTTTATTCTTTCCTCCGTTGAGACCAGTGATACGATTCTGATGCCGAAGCTTTCGTCTACCACGACAACCTCGCCCTTTGCCACAACCTTGTTGTTTACCAGAAGGTCGACCGGCTCCCCTGCCATTCTATCCAGTTCGACGATAGCACCGGGTCCCAGTTCCAGAATTCTCTTTATCGAAAGATCGGTTTTCCCCAGCTCTATGCTTATGTCCATCTCAACATCAAGGAGCATGTCGATATTCTCTTTGGGGGCTTTTATTTTCGATTTGGCGGCCGGAGCGCTCGCAAAACCAGACTCTTCCGTGCCAAAATCCGTTGCCTCTTCCGATATTTTCAACAAGTCGTCCGATTCCGACGATGATAAACCGATTCCTCCGCTCATGTCCTGGGAATCAAGGGTTTCTCCTGCTTTGAATTTGCTCATGAGCTGGGAACTGATTTCCCGCTGAAACAGTAAACCGAAGAGATGTTCCCCGGTATCCCCGATGACGATTTTTTCGACAGCCATGTCGCTGTTTTCCAGCGGATAGAGCGGACTTGCAAAGTCAAACTCCTTGACCTCAATCGCGCCGGCAGATACCTTCGCGTCACCGCACTGTTTGCCAAGCGCTGTCGTAAAAGCGCCCATGATCTGGTTAAAAAGTTCGGCGATGGCGTCTTTGTGGTCGTCCATATACGGCGCGCTTCCATCCCCCATCATCATCAGGTCGGATAAAACCGCCACTGTTTTTGTACTTAAAACAGCGTAAAAAACGCCGTTTACCGCCCCCTGCAGAGGCAGGGCAACCGATAAACAGGGCGGAGATATGCTGCCGGTCAGGGCGGCAGTATCGATCGCCTCGCATTTTTCAACAGCCAGTTTTATCTCCTTGCTCAGCACATTGGAAACGACCGAGGCAGCGTGCACGTTGAAAAATTCCACCGCGGAGGTCAGGGCGTTATAGTCGGGTCCGGTATTCTGCGCCGGTCCGGCGCCCTCATCAGCAACATCCTTGACGCCGAATGCGTCGGATCCCTGCTGGTTCAACAACTCGTTTATTTGATCCTGCGAAAGAAAATCACTCATTGCTACCCGGTACCTCCTTCTCGATGACCGACACAATTTCGATGGCTTTTTTCCTGCCGACCAGGCCGGTTTTGCCCGTCATTTTCGCCCTGCCGCCTATTTTAAGCACCAGGTCGCTCTCTTTTTTTTTGTCAAGGCAGAGGATATCGCCGCGCTGAAGCTGCAACAGATCCCTGATGGAGAGCTTGATCTGGCCGATAACCGCAGCCAGCGGAAGGTGCAACTGTTCTATCTCATGCTCGATCATTTGCCGTGTGTCCTTCGTCGAGGTGCTCTGCGCCGACATCCACGATTCTCCCGACAGGTTGTTCAGCACGCTGTCCAGCAGCATATAGGGAAAACAGAGGCTCATGAGCCCCGACGCGTTCTGCATGCGCACTTCCAGCGATATGAGAATGACCGTTTCGCCGGGAGGCGCAATCTGCACGAATTGCGGGTTCGTCTCGTAGCCTTCTATCCGCGGGCTGAAGACCCCTATGTGCTCCCACACGTCTTTCAAATCGTTCAGTCCCCGCTCGACGATCCGGTGAATCACGTTCTGTTCGATCGACGTGAGCTCGCGGTTCTGTTCAGAGGGACGGCCCTGGCCGCCGAAAAGCCGGTCGATTATGAAAAACACCAGCGACGGGTTGATCTCGACGATGGCGCTTCCCTCAAGCGGCTCCATCTTGAACACATAGATGCAGCTCGGATTGGAGATCGACATGACGAACTCTGAATAGGTCAACTGGTCAACGCTGATAAGCTCGATTTCGACAAAGGTGCGCAGGAAATTGGTCAGGGTCGTAGAAAACTGGCGCGCATATCCCTCGTGCAGGTTCTGGAGCGTGCGCATCTGATCTTTTGACACGCGGTCGGGCCGCCTGAAATCGTAGAGGGAGAGGGTTTTATCGGCAGACTCCTCCGGTTCGGCCTCGCCGCCTGCGGCAAGAGTGCTCAAATCCGACTCGGTGCCTTCCGACGACACGGCAGAGAGCAGCGCGTCAACTTCTTCCTGCGAGAGTATGTCGCTCATAGCGCAATCCTTGTCGTTTTATTGAATAATAAAATCGTTGAGAAACACATTGCTGATCTGACCGGTCTTGGCCGGAAGCGAATTGTTAACCTCCCGCATATACTCCTTGCGTATCTGGGTGCGCACATCGGGCTGGTTCAACTGCTCCAGGGTCATGCTTGAAAGCATTTCGATAAGCATATCCTTCAATTTCGCGCTTCGTTTGGTCAACTCCTCGCCGAGCGTTTCATACGCCTGATTGTCATATTCAAGCATGATAACCACCTTGAGAAACCGCATGCCGTCGGTGCCCGCTATATTCACGACAGCCTCGATGGGCGTTTCAAACACGGTGCCGATGGTGGTCTGCTGGGTCACCGTCTGCCTCAGCGAGTCCTCCTTCATTTTCGCATCGATATCCTCGGCTGAGGGGGGCTTGGTTACCCGGAGGAGAACGAAAAGCAGAATCGCTTCGATGACGATTACACCGGCGATTATCCCGATAATGATAGGTTTGTTGCCAAGCGCTTTTTTACCCTGTTGCTTTCCAGACTCTTTCTCTTTTTTCTCGTCCGGCGCCTGTTCCTTCTCTTTTGCCTTTGGCTTCTCTTTTTCCTTTGCGTCTGCCATAGAAACTCCTCTTTTATCTTGAAACCCGCCTATTCTGTTTCCCCTTTTTTCTCTATATATTCGACATAGATCTCGATCCGCCTGTTTTTCTGCCTGCTTTCGGCTGTTGTGTTCGGCGCTATGGGCCGGTATTCCCCGTACCCGACCGCGCTGAGCCGGTCCGGATGCATTCCCTGCGCATACAGGTATTTTATGACATTCACGGCACGGGCGGTCGATAATTCCCAGTTGGAGGGGAATTCAACCGTATTGATCGGCGTGTTATCCGTATGCCCTTCAACCCTGATTTCGTTATCCGGCACTTTATTGATAATGCCCATAAGGTCGCGCAGTATCATCATGAATTCAGGTTTGATCCCGGCTTTTCCAATGTCAAAAAGCATCGGGTCAGCAATCTTGATCGCAATGCCCTTGTCGGTCACCTTGACTTTTATCGCCTCGTCGAGCTTCTCCTTTTTTGCATACTCCATGACTTCCATCGCCGCCTTCATTGCCATGCGCTTGTTCTGTTCATCACCGCCCATTTTCGGCAACATGACGTTCTTGTGAATGGGGATCGTCGGGAAACTGGTAAGCACCCCGCCGAAAGCGTTCTGCAGAGAGGATGCAGCAATGGGAAATTTACTGGGGTTCAGATCGGCCATGGCCAGCATCATGACAAAAAAACAGAGCAACAGGTTCATCAGGTCGCCAAACGTGAGCATGTACTCAGGCGCACCCTTTTTTGCCGACTCCTGTTTTTTTCTTTCCGCCATACGCCTGTTCCTATTTCTTCTCTTCCTTTATAATTGCAGCGCGCAATCCGGGAGCGATAAACGCGGTCAGCTTCTGCTCCACAATGCGGGGGTTGTCGCCCGACTGGAGCGACATGATACCCTCCAGCATCAGCTCCTTGGTAAGAATCTCCTCGCTTGAATACCCGCCCAGCTTTGCGGCCATGGGCGTGCATATAGTGTTTGCAATCAGCGAACCGTAGAGGGTGGTGATCAGCGCGACCGCCATGTTGGGGCCGATACTGTCCGGATCGCTCATGTTCCCAAGCATCAGCACCAGTCCCAGCAGCGTACCGATCATACCGAACGCGGGAGCGATCGTGGCGCCGAACTCCAGAATGGTGATGCTGTATTTATGACGCGCTTCAATAAACGATATCTCGGTTGTCAGAATGTCCTTGATCAGATCCGGCTCTGTGCCGTCAACCGCAAGCTGTATTCCTTTTTTCAGAAACGGGTCGGTGATCTCCTGAGAGCGCGCTTCCAGCGCAAGAATACCCTCTCTTCTCGCCTGTTCAGCAAAACCGACAAGCAGTTTTATCGTCTCGGTCGGCGAGGAATTTTTTATCAGAAACACGTTCTTTATAACCCCGATTATACCAAGCACTTTTTTCAGGGGATAGGCAATAAGAATGGAGGCCACGGTCCCGCCCACAACAATATACACCGACGGCATGTCGATAAACGGCCCCAGATTAAAACCGGTACCCATGATGATAAGAAGATAGGCGCCTGCCAGCCCTATGATTGTCGCAATATCCATACTCAAGTTCCCTTTGATTGTATGTTCCGGTTACTCTATCGTACGTTACTCTTTTTTATCGGTCTGTTTTTCCTTCTCAGTACCAGTGACCTGTATCGTCTGGTGACAGAGCTGTTTGTATTTAATCGTCTTGCGCACCACGTCCTCCAGACTGTTCTTCGCCACCATCGTCTTGCCTGTTGTCAGTTTGATGATCGTATCGGGCGTCGATTCAATGGTCTCGATGAGGTCGGCGTTGAGCACAAATGTCTGGCCGTTCAGTCTCTGCAACGCTATCATGTCCGACGCCTCCTCCGACGATATATTATTAGATACTGTAGGAAAATTATTTGCGCGGTGAGCGCAGATAATTTGACGTACAGTATCTTATCCTGCAAAGCCCTACAAAAAAAACTACTGTTCAGGCTTTGCAGGATTAGGTAAAGAGTATCATTTATGCGATGGACAGTCAATCTTTTATTTCTATGGAGACGGTTTTTTACCGTCCCCATAGATATTCCACAACATATTGTATTAAAACACGATACGCATTCCCGGCATCATCCGGATATTACCGGACGAGCTGCACCAGTTCCTGCAGCATCGTATCGCTGGTCGTGATGACCCGCGCGTTGGCCTGATAGCCCCGCTGCGTGGTAATCATTTCCGTAAATTCATTCGCCAGCTCGACGTTCGACATCTCGAGCGCTCCCGGTTTTATCATGGATGAAGAACCGATGCCCGGACGCAACATGACCCCTTCGCCGGAGTTATTCGATTGAGAATACATACTGTCGCCCATCTTCATCAGGCCGGCGGGATTGTTGAACTCAGCGACAAAAATCCGCGCGATGGATTTGTTGACGCCGTTGGTATACACGCCCCTGATATCCCCGTATTCGTCAATGGATACCTCCGAGAGCTTGCCCATCGGATAACCGTCCTGCTCGCGCGCGGCCGTCGTCATCGGCGCGCGGAACTGCGTGATGCCCGTAAAATCTCCGGGGCCTCCCACATCCAGCCTGATCGATACGACGTTGGAGCCGTTCATCGGGTCGAAGCGGAACGAGGTGGTGCCGTCGTCGAACGTAATCGCTGAAACCGACCCGTCCTGGCCGAAAAAGAGCCGTCCCGTATTGCCGCCCAGTATCTGCTCGCCGCCGCTCATGGTTATTTCCCACAGCCACTCGCCGGGTATCCCCGAATTGGTGAAGGTCGTTGACATGACATGAGCGTCGCCCGATTCGTCATACACCGTGATCGAGGTTGAATGCACGCCGTAATCGCGCGCAGCCTGAATCTCGGTCATGATCATATTCGCGACAAAACGCGTCGGCGCCGTATTGTCCATATCCGAATTTGTCGCGGACGCCGATACGTTGGACAGGGCGAACGCAAGCCCCGGCTGGCCGCGAACCACGATGGCGCCTGCCGGTATGCGGTCGTCGCCCGCTATCGCCGAATTGATCTCCACCGACGGCCTGTTCGCATAGGTACCGTCCGTGTCCGGCAGGTTGAAGGCCGCCTGAATCGCGGTTAACAGATCCTGCATATCGGAGGCATTCGCGCCGGAGGAGACATAGTTCAGCGTGTACGGCGCGATAGTATTGCCGCCGACCGCGCCGTTTATGGTTATCACATCGGTATTACCGTTATCATCCTCAAGCCCCAGCGGATTGCCTGAAGCGTCAAACACATTCGCCAGCAGATCGTTGCTGTCCGCAGGCGCCCGTACCTGTCCGACCGAATCGTTGACTCCCATGGTGCCGGTGGCGCTGTTTATGGTCGGCCCCCACGAAAACAGGCTCGAAACATAGGCCGCTGACGTCGGACGGTCGCTCCTGATGGTCAGGTTATTGATGACCGCGGTCGCCGCGTTCGATAAATCGACCGCCATGGAGCCGGTCGTCGTATTCAGCGTGACATTAATAGCCGCCCCGTTTTGAATGGTGGTTCGAAGCCAGTTTTCCAGGGCATTTTCCAGATCGGTGACCGTCATGGTGGACGTTACGGTGAAATTCTGCGTGAGCGTACCGCCGGCCGGATTGCTGCCGTCCACACAACTGAAGGTCAGCGTGTCGCCGGCCCGTATACCGAGATCGTTGCCGTCTTCGTCAAAAAGCTCGACCAGAAAATCGTCCGCCTCACCCACATGAAGGAAACGGTTTGTATGCAGAACAGTCCCCAGACCTTCGGAGTCCGAGTCGAGGTTACACGCATAGCCGACCTCGGTTGTGGCATTTGCCGGAGCCTTCACGCCATAGGGTATGCTGATATCGCCTATGGCAGTGCCTGCAGGATAGGTGCCGTCGGTGGCTGCCATCATTCCCTGCAGCGTGAATCCGTTGGTCGGGCACACCAGCCTTCCGGTCGAATCCATCTGCAGAGCGCCGTTTCTGCTGTAAAACCTGCCCTCACCGTTCGAATACACGAAATAGGCCCTTCCCTCTATGGCCAGATCGGTTATCTGGCCGGTCGATTGAAGGTTGCCCTGTGTCAATATCGTATCGATCGACCCCACGGACATGCCCAGGCCGATCTGCATCGGGTTGGTTCCTCCCGCATTTCCTGGAGGACGGCTTGATCCCTGTAAAAGCTGCGCCATAGCCTCTTCAAAAGTCACCCTGCCGGCCTTGAAGCCGACGGTATTAACGTTCGCAATGTTATTCGCGGTTACATCCAGGCGGATCTGGTGGTTCCGCAGACCGCTGATTCCGCTGTATAATGATCGTAACATAATTCGTACCTCCACTGGTACGGCTTCGCGTCGCTTCAACCGCTTCAGTCCATCGGCGGTTGCATGCCCCCGTTCACTCCCTGCCTTCGCACCGGAGCGAACAGTCCGGCCTGTTCAGTCCGCTATCACCGTACTATCAATGTTTGTAAAAATATTCTCCTTAATACTGTTCCCTTCCATGGCCGTCACCACCGTCTTGTTGGGAATGTTGACGATGAACGCAAGGTTCGAAAGAAGCACCAGCGTGTCCCGTGCGCCCTTCTCTTTCGCTCCGCTTACCGCACGATCAAGCCTCGACATCATATCGTTCGTCAGATTGATGTTGCGGCTTTTAAGCCGTGTCTGGGCGTGAGCGGAAAACTTCAACTCCCCGACCTTTTTTTGCATTATCCCGGAAAAATCAACGCCTTTTGCCTGCGCCGGCTGTGCCGCATTCCGTGCACACACGCTCCCTGCACTGCCCGTGATTTCCGGCTTTATATCTGATATTCTCATCCTTAAGTCCTCCTGACTTGCGCTTAACCCAGACAAGCTGGATAAGAACCTTCACGAAATAATTTTCTGCCTCGAAGTACCCTTCAGGGTGAAAATTGTAAGAAAATTATTTCTAAGGTTCTAAACAATTTTTGGCGGTTGCGAGATATCATATATCTCGGACAACGACACCGTTATACCGTTTACCCGTATCTTCGTAACACCGTCGACCGTACTGATCCCGTCAACCGTGCCCTCACCGTAAAAATAGGCGGTCGTGTTTCCCGCCAGCGACAGGGTATAGGGCCCGTTTTTGTCGAAATCGATACATTCGAGTTGCGCATGCGCATCGCCGGTAGCGTCCGCTTCCAGTTTGAACGTGTGAACAACCTTTCCATCCTTGTTCTTCACTTCAACTATCGCGGATTTTAAACCGCCGAGCTTCGCATGCACATCCACGAACTGGTTTTCAGCAGGCGTGTAGGTTATTTTGCTCTTTTTATACTTGACGGTCTTGCCAAGAAGCGCCAGAGCGTTTGTCGTCGAAAAGCCCTGATCCACGGTCTGGTTCTCTTCGGTCATCGAAATATCAAGGATATTGCCGATGGGAAGCTCCTTACCGCCTATTTTCATCAGAGGCCCTTCGGAAGTGTACCGAACGCCTTCCACAACGTCATCAACATAGCAATACAACGAAGAATCGTTCTCCTGACCCTCGATTTTCAGATAGTACGTACCGGCTTTTACATAAACGCCGGAGTCATCTTTTCCATCCCATTTTAACTGCGCCGAGTTCTGCGCATCCTTATCCCCCACACCGAGAGTCCGGACCGTTTTTCCATCCTTATCCAATACCAGAACGGTGCCGGAATCCGCATTACCGAGATGCACGCGAATCGTCGCGTCATTGCCCGGAATGCCCAGATATTTGACCGTATTCTCGGCAATACGCACATGCTTCCCGATCAGGGAAACAGCCGATGCATTGGTCATGGATATCGCGCTGAAACTCTGCATGTCGAGACTGTCCTTGTACGACTGATCAAGACTGCTTATCGCCTTCTCGATATTGTTCGTACCCTCAAGCGCAGTGAATTGCGCCAATTGAGAGACAAAACCCGTACCATCCATAGGCTCCAGAGGATTCTGAAACTGAAGCTGGGTCACTAAAAGTCTGAGAAAATCGAGTTTCCCAAGGTCTTTTTTGGGAGCTGTTATATTGCTTTTTCCGTTAATGAATGAAGAGGAAGGATCCAGAACATCATCGGTAATAGACGCAGTTACGCTATACGGATCATTATTTGTTTTAACCAGATCTGCAATATTCATTAATGTTCCTCTCTTCCTTTACGCAAAATATTCAATGGAATTTGCGCCAAAACGGCGCCCGGTATCAACACCTGTCCTAAGGTTGACGCTATCGACCGCTTCCTCCTCCCCGGATTCGATTCCATCCGCAGAAGCATCCCTCGAAAACGAACGCGAATTATCCGCCTCGTTCTGGTTACCCCGGTTCACATTCACGTCAAAAGCCCCAGCCTGAAGATTATTCTCTGCAAGCGAGTCTTTCAGGTTTTGCAAACTACTTTCAATGATTTGCTTAACCTGCTGATTTTCAACAGTAATACGAGCCATAACAATATCGCCTTCCATCTGAATCGTCATGCGCATAGTGCCCAACGATTCAGGCTTCAGCGTAATGCTTATCTCGTGAAAATTGTTTTTGACTGCCTGTGACAATTTCTGCGTAACCTGAAACATGATATTCTCTTCCAATGTTTTAAAATGCACCGGAAGCTTCGCATTCATCTCCACTTGCGCTGCCTCTGTTTTTATCAGAGCCTCTACTCCGGGAATCTGCTCTATCGGATTTGGAGAAGATTTGATTACCTGCACCAGATTTTGATCCTGCTTTATATTCTTTTCAGAAGATATTGCCGAATCAAAAGTTACCTCAACCTTTGCTGCTTCAGCATTCGGTTCCTGATGGGTTGTCTGCGCTATACCGTCGATTTTCAGCAACTGACGCATTACCTGCGATGATAAGTTGCAGAGATCATTGGGCTTAGCAACATAAACCGGCGCTTTTTTCGCCTCGCCGCTATTTATTATCTTAACCTCATCACCATCAATCCCTTGTGCTTTCAGCAAAGTATGAAGCTCATCTTTCACGACTGAAACTTCACCCTGTGTTTCTCCTTTCGCTAATGCAGCTATCCGCGCAATAACGGAAGCTATCTGCTCTGCGTTACTCTTCAATACATTGCCAAGTACAGCTTTTACCTGGGCATCCGGCATCTTTATCGAACCAGGATCTATTGCCTGAGGTATCCCTCCATCAACAGCAAGATTCATCTTGAATGCCGCTGATCTGGACACATCTCCCGCAATTCCCAATGCCTCCAGAGCAACCTGCAGACGAAACACCTCAACCCGCAAACCCTTCTCAAGTTTCGCCGCCTCCTGCGGCTCTATCACCTTTCCATTCATATCCAGAGCAACATTTGTCTGCGCCGCGTTTTCAAGCAAAGACGAAATACCCTTTAAAGCACTGAGTATCTCGGCAAACTGCTCGATAACGGACTCAGACAAAACTCCAATTTCCATCTCTTTCAATCCATTGATTATACCAGGATTAAGATTAAGCAACGTAGAAATTGCTTTAAGAGAGTCAAGAGCTATCTGCTTACCCTGTTCTTTAGAAACAGTTTTATTCATAGTCTCCTTTATATCCGCACTCTCACTTGCAATAAAATTCTCAATCTTTACCTTTACTTTCGTTCCATTTTCTTCTCCCTGGTCCGCCTCATTCCTGCAGGAAATCTCTTTCTGCGGTTTGTCTGCACATTGTTTGCTCTTCTGCGAAATACGCTCCATAGTCTCCCGGAAACAAACAGTTTCAGCGTCCCTTGAACGCTCGTTGCCGGGTATTGAAGTATCAGGCCTCTGCGCCGCAATCTGATCCCGGTTTATATTGGCCACGTCCCTCTTTTCCGGCACTCCCCGTTCAAGATTCACCAGATTAGTAAGATTCATGTCTGCTTTCATTTGTTTTCACCTCCTCTCTGTAATCGTTAAGGGTTCATCGTTAAGCGTTTAGCGTTAAAGGTTATTTGTTTTGAATTATTTTTTAATGCTTTTCATTATTGGTTTTTAAGTATTTGATAAAGCCGTAAATAGTTGCTCTCGTCCTTCCTGCATGATCATAAACTTCTTTAAATTCAGTTTCGGTTATATATTTTTGATCTAATGCAAGATATAGCTGGCTGCGAACTTCTGTACACGATCTTTTTGCATATCTAAGAAAACGAATGAATTCTGCATTTGATTCAGAATCAAATCCTTCTGCAGTATTATGCATTGATGAACCTGCAGCGTCCTGGATTTGTCCTTTTAGCCGTAAATCTGAAGAAAATCCCGCCTTCCTGGTTAAATCATAAACCTTTTTACAAAGCACCCTTGCCAGTTGCCATGCTTCAATGTCTTCAAATTTCTCGATTTTCATGCTTGTTTACCGTTCAGCGTTCAGGGTTAATCGTTTAGCGTTATTTGATTTTGTTTTTTATTCCGTTCATCGTTTAGCGTTCATCGTTTAGCGTTATTTGATTTTGTCTTGTTTTTTTCTTCCAACCCTTAACGCTTAACCTTGAACCCTTAACGGTCATCTACTTTTTCTCCATACGCCCCATTTTCTTCGTAATATTTTCTGCTTTTGACTTTGACAGGGCTGCCATTATTTTCGCTTTCTGCCTGTCATCGCCTATTGCATTGATGATTTTAATAAGCATTGCGTCATCAAGCGTCTCAAGAACCTGCGCAGCCTCGTTTGCACGCATTGCCCCGTATATTTTTGCAAGATCCTTGATCCGTTTAGCCTCCAGATCATCGACCTTTGTCACCAAGTTCTCAAATTTCTCCCTTTCCGCAGTCAGCTCTTTACGTGTCGTTTCCAGCTCCTGCGTCAGAATGCTTATCCGCTCCTGCTGCTTCGTAAGCCTCTCCTGCTCCTTTTCCGTTTCAACCTGCTGCTTTTCCGAAGCAAGAAACGCCTGTGAATGCACCACAATCAATGAATCCGTATGCTTGGAATGCTTTAAAAATTCAAGCCTCTTACGGTCTTCCGTCACACCAGGCTTCTTTTGAGTAAACTCAATCCGCGCATTTCCCGTAACAAAAAGCATCGTGAAATACAAAACCGGCAGCGATAGTATCGCAATAATCCCGATCAGAATTACATCTTTAATTTTTAAGTTCATAACAATCCCTTTACGCTAAAATTCTTTACCACAGAGATCACAGAGAAGGCCACAGAGCCCACAGAGATTTGTTTTAAAATTCTTTTCCATAGCCGAAATCATAAATCTTAAATCCTAAATTATTTCCATAATATACAAAGAAATATTTGAGCAATGCCTGTGCCATTTATAATAAATGTAAAAATAAATATACTTTATCTGTTTGTTATACAACAAATTACATGCCAATACATAAACCTTAAATTTAAGTTAAATAAACCCCCAAAACCCCCTATATAACCGGTTAAAATTGCAGTAGGTTCCATGAAAACAGGAAAAATGTTCCATAACAAGCAAAGAATAGAACACGGATAGTTCGACAGGCTCACTACAAGTTGTTCGACAGGCTCACTACAAGTTGTTCGACAGGCTCACTACAAGTTGTTCGACAGGCTCACTACAAGTTGTTCGACAGGCTCACTACAAGTTGTTCGA
>Ga0209287_10001095_pt1 | contig 14180 bp, 14 predicted proteins | sample PPLLak3cmMay2015_2_FD_187255 | JGI IMG/M metagenome (GOLD analysis project Ga0209287, IMG submission 187255) | Freshwater sediment microbial communities from Prairie Pothole Lake near Jamestown, North Dakota, USA - PPLs Lake P8 Core (1) Depth... | ecosystem: Environmental > Aquatic > Freshwater... | reverse complement strand
AAACGTAATATTTGAAGAGTTTTCAAAAATGTTTTGACACGTACCCATCCCCCAACCCCCTTCCCTACTTCGTAAGGAAGGGGGCTATATGTCTGAATATTAATGTGTTTCCCCCTCCTTGCGACAGCAGGGAGGGGGATAAAGGGGGGGGTACGTGTAGTCAGGAGGCAGGATAAAGGGGGTGGGTACATGTAGTAAAAAAATAAAATAATCACTAACTACCATAAGTAATTATGAAAAGTAACAACCTGATTAAATTATCAATCACATACCTGATAATGTTTTTGTTATCAGTTCCTGTCGCAAATCTGAGCGCAGCCGGTGCAAAGCAGATGTATTATGAGATCAGAGCCTATCATGTAAAAAGCTCTGGCCAGTCTGAAAGGGTTGACAGCCACCTCAGGGACGCGTACCTTCCTGCATTGCATAAGGCAGGGATCACAAGCGTGGGAGTCTTCAAGCCTGTAGCCAGCGATACGTCCTTCGGAAAGGTCATAATTGTGTTCATCCCCTATGCTAACCTTAAACAATATGAGAAGGTTACAGCCATGGTTGAGAATAACAGTGAATACCAGAATAACGGGAAAGCATTCATTGATGCACCGTTCAATGATCCTCCGTTTACGAGGTATGAAAGTTACCTTCTGAAAGCTTTCGAGGGAATGCCTGCTTTTTCACCACCGATGTATACCAATCCCGCAGGAGAGAGGGTTTACGAGCTCAGGAATTATGAGAGCGCCACAGAGTCTAAAGCGGCAAAGAAAATAGAGATGTTCAATAATGGAGAGATTGCATTGTTCAAAAGCCTAGGCTTTAATGCGGTTTTCTTCGGTGAAGTGCTTATGGGAAACCGCATGCCTGATCTGATATATATGATCACATTCCAGGATATGGCCACTCACGACACCAAGTGGCAGGATTTCAGGAATGCAGAAGAGTGGAAGAAGATGTCGGGACTGAAGGAGTATGAAAATACTGTTTCAAGGATAACTCGGTATCTTCTCAGCCCGACATCTTATTCCGATTTTTGACTTCAGCCTCCTTCATTATCTACATGTACCCATCCCCCAACCCCCTTCCCTACTTCGTAAGGAAGGGGGCTATACGCCTGAATATTAATGTGTTTCCCCCTCCTTGCGACAGCAGGGAGGGGGATAAAGGGGGTGGGTACGTGTGTGTTGGAGAAGTCGATCAGGAGGGTAAAACTATTTTTGAAATAGCCACATCAACTTCTGCCTGGGTCATTTCATGATCGGGAAGGTTGTCCTCGAAATATTTCTCATAAGCAGATATATCCATATGTCCATGACCGCTCAGGTTGAACAAAATGGTTTTTGAAACTCCTTCCAGATCTGCTCTTCTTGCCTCATCAAGCGCAGCAGCTATAGCATAATTTGATTCGGGAGCAGGAAGAATACCCTCAGCCCTTGCGAAAAGCACGCCTCCCTCGAAACATTCCCTTTGCATTTTTGCCTTTGCCTCAATAAATCCGTCTTTAAGAAGCTGACTGACAAGCACACCAGCGCCATGATAGCGTAAACCTCCTGCATGAATCTTTTCCGGTATAAAATTATGCCCGAGAGTATACATGGGAAGGAGCGGCGTCATTCCTGCAGAATCACCAAAATCGTACATGAATTTGCCTTTCGTAAGTTTAGGGCATGATGAAGGTTCAACTGTCACAAACCTTGTTTTCCTGCCGTTTACGATGTTTTCGCGAATAAACGGGAAAGCTATTCCGGAAAAATTTGAGCCTCCGCCAAAGCAGCCGATTACAACATCAGGATAATCACCTGCCTTCTCCATCTGTATAAGAGCTTCCTGTCCGATGACAGTCTGATGAAGAATAACATGGTTAAGAACACTTCCCAGGGAATACTTGGTGTAGGGATCTTGTGATGCTATTTCCATGGCTTCAGAAATTGCTATTCCGAGGCTTCCGGGAGAATCAGGATCCATTTCCAGGACTCTCCTGCCGGCAGCAGTCATAGTGCTTGGTGATGGGACCACTTTGGCATTATAGGCATTCATCATTATCTTCCTGCCGGGCTTGTTATCATAGCTTACTCTGACCATGAATACAAGCATTTCAAGTCCGAAATGGTTGCAGGCATAGCTCATGGCACAGCCCCATTGTCCTGCACCGGTCTCGGTAGTTATTCTTTTTATTCCTTCCTTTTTGTTGTAATAAGCCTGGGCAATGGCAGTATTGGCTTTATGAGAACCTGAATAGTTATAGCCTTCATATTTATAGTAGATCTTGCTTTTCGTCCCCAGTATCTTCTCAAGGTTATAGGCTCTGAACAGGGGTGAAGGGCGATAGGTTCTGTAAAGGTCAAAGACTTCATCAGGAATGTCAATATACCTCTCTGCTGAAACTTCCTGTTGTATCAGTGCCATCGGGAATACTGCTGCAAGTGCCTCAGGGCCGATAGGTTCCCGTGTTACAGGATTCAACGGAGGCAATGGCTTATTAGGCATATCTGCCACGATATTATACCATTGCCGGGGCATCTCTTTTTCACTCAACATAATTCTAATCTTTTTCATAGTTGCAATTATTAAGTTTAATTAAGGATATATAAATAAAAAAGGCACGCTGTGAACAGCGTGCCCGTGGATATAAGTATCTTTTAAAGGTTATACAATGGCCTGTTTCACAGCTTAATCAGAAACGCTGCGCCAGCACCAGTTGTATGTCCTTGTAAATTTCATTAATGCAAAGCTATAAAAAAATTCATATCTGCAAGCAAAAAGGCAAAAATAATTAATAAACCTGTGCGCCTAGTTTCTTAAGGTCGTTGAAGAATTCGGGGTAAGATTTTGCTACGCAGTATGAGTCTTTAATAAGCATTCTGTCATCAGCGCGGAGCGCAGCTACAGCTGCTGCCATTGCAATGCGGTGATCGTTGCGTGGATCGATAAGCGCTCCTTTCACCTCTCCACCGGTGACCAGCATGGTATCTCCCCGGATCTCAAGACTGATATTCATTTTTCCGAACTCTTCCTTCAGCACGATTGCCCTGTTGCTCTCCTTATGCAAAAGGCGTGAAACACCCTTTATAACCGATACACCGCTGCAGCATGCCGCCAGTACGACCAGCGGAGGAAAGAGATCAGGAGATTCCGTTGCATCAAACCTGAATGCCCTGAGATCTGCCTTCGATATCCTTACCGATTTTTCCTTAATACTCAGCCTGGCACCTGCTGATTCGAGAGCCCCGAGGATAGCTTTATCGCTCTGCCTGCTGTCGGGGCGGAGGCCGTTCACAGTGATCTCGCCGTTAATGGCACCTGCTACAAGGAGAAATGCTCCGCCGCTCCAGTCACTTTCAATTTCAAATGTAACTCCCTGGTATTTCTGGTTGCCTTTGATATTGAATATGGAATAGTTATTATTCTCGACTCTGATCCCGAATTTTTCGAGCACCTGTTGCGTCATATCGATGTAAGGTTTGCTCTTAAGATTTCTGACGGTAATCTCAGAATCTTCCTTTACCAGTGGGAGCGCCATGAGGAGCCCTGTAACAAGCTGTGAACTGACAGATCCGTCAACTGAGCATTTCCCTCCTCTCAGTGGGCCTTTTATTGTCAGCGGGATATATCCGCCATCCGTTTTGCAGGCAACACCCAGCTGAACAAGCGCCTCTTCGATCATGGTCATCGGCCTCTTCCTGAGTGAGCCTGATCCGGAAATGGTTATTGTATAAGGATTCAGCGCCGCAATCGGCGAGAACATCCTTATCGCGAGACCTGATTCGCCGCAGTAGAGCTTCTTTTCCTTCAGCCTGCCTCCTCCCTTGATCTTCACCTTTTTAAGCCCTGTCTGTATCTCGGCGCCCATCGAAGCTGCTATGCCCAGTGCAGCTTTTGAATCTTCGCACCCTGAAGGATTCAGGAGTGTCGATTCAGTCTCTGAAAGAAGAGCTGCAGCGATAGCTCTCTGGGTCATGCTTTTTGAGGGCGGAGCTATGATTTCACCTTTTAAAACCGACGGAACCACTGTCTTCTCCATAAACCTGTTTAATTACAGCTTTTTATTCCTTTATGATTCCATTGTTCAATATCCTCATTTGGTGATTGATCGATTCCTGGTGTATAGCCTTGAAGATGGTATCGATCATTTCTGTGCTGAGCCCTTTCGTCTTCCCTTTTATCATTACCCTTTTCACAATTTCATCCCAGCGCATGCTCTGTAAGATAGTAATATTATTTTCTTTTTTATAGCGGCCTATCGTTTCTGCCACATTCATTCTCTGCTCTATCAGGTCGATGAGGTGGTCATCAAAAATATCTATCTGCTGCCTCAGTTCTCCCAGGATATCAAGAAGCTTAGGATCTGAAGGTGAAGGATTGCGAAGTATCAGCCTGCTCAGGAGCTCATTCAACTCGCCGGGAGTAAGCTGCTGCTGGGAATCGCTCAGGGCATTGTCGGGGTCGATGTGCGATTCAATCATCAGTCCGTCGTAATTGAGATCGAGAGCCTTCTGGGATATCTCATGAATGAATTCCCTCGTCCCGGAAATATGGCTCGGATCGCATATCAGCGGAAGATCGGGAATGCGTCTTCTCAGCTCTATGGGGAGCTGCCAGTTCGGTTGGTTCCTGTAGGAGGTCTTTTCATAGGCCGAAAAACCCCTGTGGATCGCACCAAGCCTTTTAATCCCTGCTTTGGCAATGCGCTCAATGGCTCCTATCCAGAGCTCAAGGTCGGGATTGACAGGATTCTTTACAAGTACCATCACATCAACCCCGTTGAGGGCATTGGAGATCTCCTGAACCGTAAACGGGTTGACAGATGTGCGCGCACCGATCCAGAGCATGTCGATGCCGTATTTAAGCGCTTCGTAAACATGCTTTTCGTTCGCCACTTCAGTTCCTACAAGCAAACCGGTCTCCTCCTTGACTCTCTTCAGCCATTTCAGTCCTTCATAGCCTACACCCTCAAATGAATTCGGACGGGTGCGGGGCTTCCATATCCCGGACCGGAACACGCTGACTTTTTTCAGGGAGGCAAGCTGCCTTGCAGTCTCAAGCACCTGGTCCTCGGTCTCGGCGCTGCACGGGCCTGATATAAGGAACGGTCTTCCGTTATAGCCTCTCCATTCCTTCAGGGGCGATGTGTCAAGTTTTACAACCATCTGTAAATGAATTAATTCAGTATCTTCTTAATCTTGTTGGCTTCCTCCATCAGTGATTTTAAGCCTTCCATATTACGCTCCTGTATCATCTTCCGGAAGAGGTTCATTTTTTCAATATAGGTATCTATTGCTTCGATAATATATTCGGCATTTTCAACAAATATAGGAGCCCATGTCTCGCCGTTGCTTTTTGCCAGCCGGACCGTGCTTTCAAAACCTCCTCCTGCAAGTGTAAGGATATTTTCTTCCTCCTGTTCCTTTTCGAGAACACTAAGTGCAAGCGAGAAGGAGGTGATGTGCGATATGTGCGATACGTATGCAACATGGACATCATGCACTGCTGAGTTCATATAAGCAAGATGCATGTTGAGCATCTTAAGCATATTCTCGATCATGCTTAGAGCATCAGGATCGCTGAGCTCAGGATCACAGATAATCGCTGTCTTATAGTCAAAGAGCTTCCCTATTGCTGCAAGCGGACCCGAGTACTCAGTTCCGGCCATGGGATGAACAGCCACATACCTGCCCCGCGCCGGGTGGTCCATGGATATCTCAGCAATACTGCCTTTTGTTGATCCCATATCGGTGACGACCTTTGACGTTCCTGCTATCCTGTCAAGTATGGCGGGGAGCATTGCGCAGTTTGAGCTTACCGGAGTGCAGAGCAGGATCATGTCGCTTCGGTCAACCGCATTTTCAAGTGAGTCCGTCTCGTCGACAATTCCGCAAAGCTGAGCGATATTGCAGTGCTGGATACTGCTGTCGACACCGATTATCCTGTCGGCAAACTTGCGTTTTCTGAGATCGAGCATCAGTGAGCCGCCTATTAGGCCTATTCCTACTACTGTTATAGTCATGTTACTTGTTGCTAGTTGCTAGTTGCTGGTTGCTGGTTACTTGTTGCTGGTTACTTGTTGCTGGTTGCTGGTTACTGGTTACTGGTTACTGGTTCTCTTGCCATTAATATTTGAGGTAGTAAAATTCAAAATACGGATTTTTGATTCGGTAAGAGTTTTTTCATCGGCGCAGAGTGAAATGCGGATATACCGTTCACCCCGGCTGCCGAAGATGAATCCGGGTGTGATGAATACGTGAGCCTTATGAAGTATTTCATCGACAAAGGATCCGCAATCAGATATGTGATCCGGGATCCGGCCCCAGACGAACAGGCCTGTCTGCGACTTGTCGAACCTGCATCCGAGGATATCCATGAGCTCCTCAACGATCTTCCTTCGTCGTTCATAAACGCTGTTTACATTTTCGTACCATGAAGGCGGGTTTGACAGAGCTTCCACGGCTGCTGCCTGCAAAGCTCTGAACATGCCTGAATCCATATTGCTCTTCACCTTTAGTATGCTGGTTATGTACTCCCTGTGCCCTGCTGCCATCCCGATCCTCCAGCCGGCCATATTGTGCGACTTGCTGAGTGAATTGAGTTCAAGTGCAATCTCTTTTGCCCCGTCAACCTCAAGAAGGCTGTGGTATTCATCGTTGAGGATGAAGCTGTAGGGATTATCATTTACAAGGAGGATATTATGCCCTGATGCAAATTTAACCAGATCTTCAAACAGCTTCAGCGATCCTTTTGTCCCTGTAGGCATATGCGGGTAGTTGATCCACATGAGCTTTACCTTGCGGAGGTTGGTTTTTCCAAGTCTTTGGATATCAGGGATCCATCCTGTGGTTTCATGAAGATCATAATATCTTACAACCCCGCCAACAAGATTTGTTATGGAGGAGTAAGTCGGGTAGCCGGGGTTTGGAACAAGTACCTCATCGCCAGGGTTCACAAAAGCCATGGTGATATGCATTATCCCTTCCTTGGAACCCATCAGGGGAAGTATTTCGCTTTCAGGATCGAGGCTAACATTGAAATATTTTTTGTACCATTCAGCATAGGCTTTCCTCAGGGCCGGTATCCCGGTATAGCTCTGGTAACCATGAGATGAAGGCTTCAAGGCTTCTTCATGCAGCTTCGCAATGGTGTTCTCAGACGGCGGCTGATCAGGGCTTCCGATTCCTAGATTGATGATGTCAGCACCGGCCCGGCGCATCTGGTCAATCTGGCGCAGCTTGCGGGAGAAGTAATACTCCTGAACAGTTTCGGTCCTCTTTGCCGGTTTAACTTTCATACAGTTTTTCTCCTTTATTGAATATTCCAAGAACTTCAAGGTCGCGGGTATAATTATCGAGCATGTTTTTTATCAGTCCCATATCATGGTCAGGATTCAGCTCAAGGTCAAGGTAGAACATGTACTCCCAGTTGCCGTTAAGCCTTGGAACTGACTGTATCTTTGAAAGGTTTATATCGAGCTCAGCCAGCCTTACCAGGACTGCTGCCAGCGACCCGGGCTGGTGGCCGGTAGAAAAGCAGATCGAAACTTTATTCCCGTCACTGTTGGCATCTTTCTCAGTGCCAAGAATGAGAAACCGGGTGTAGTTTTTCTTGTACGTCTCTATTCCGGGGGCAAGGATTTCCAGCCCATAAATTTCTGCAGCTTTTATCGAGGCGATGGCCGCAACGCCGGTGAGATTGTTTTCCCTGATCTGCTTTGCACTTCCTGCCGTATCATCGCTTTCAATGAGTGTGACCCCCCGGAGATGGTTAAGGTAGGTCATGCACTGCGAAAGGGCGATAGGGTGGGATCTTATTTCGCGGATGTCCGACAGCTGCTGGCCGGGAAGAGCCATGAGGTTCTGTCTTATTCTGAGGTTAATTTCGCCGAGGATCTTCATTCCCGATTCCCTTATCAGGGTATAATTGTATAGCATGCTTCCCGAACGTGCATTCTCTATGGCCATTATCGCAAGGTCAGCGATTTTGTCCTTTACTGCCAGAAGGGTGAGATCGAAAGTAGAGCACGGAACAATTTCAATCGTCTCACCACTGAAATAAATCCCTGCCGCCACCTCATGGAAGCTTCCCTTTTCCCCCTGTATCGCGATTCTCATCTCTTATAACTTTTAAAAACAAAAAGTCCCCGTTTCCGGGGACCTTGCATCATACTAACTAATTTGTCTGTACACAAAAATCCCCTTATCTCTTTTTATAAAAAAAGAAATAAAAAGAATAAGCGTAATAATTGTGTACAAAATTCATTATTCAGTTGTTTTGGCTTACAAATGTAATGGAAAAATCAAGAATCCAAAAAAAAGTATAGAAAATTATCTGACTTCTATAAAAAAGATAATATTTCTCTGTGGATCTCTGTGTCTTCTCTGTGGACCTCTGTGTAACTAAATGCATTTTGAAAAACTTACACAGAGATGCACAGAGGTCTTCGCTTCACTCAGACTGACACAGAGTGCCACAGAGGTAAATTATTCCTGAGATTTAGCTACATGACGGGTTTTCAATACTTCTTCTATTTGTGAAAGTGAAATTCCCTTGCATTTAAGGAGGATGAGGAGATGGTAAAGCAGGTCGGCGGCTTCGTTTTTGAACAGTTCGGGATTGTTGTCTTTTGATTCGATAATAAGCTCCACCGCTTCCTCACCTACTTTCTGCGCAACCTTGTTTATCCCCTGTCTGTATACCTTATTTGTATATGAATCCATTACATTATCATCAATTCGCTGGTTGATGATCTTTTCCAGTTTGTACATGAATCCTCCTGATGAGTCATTATCAAAGCATGAGTTATTCCCTGTGTGGCAAACCGGACCTGCAGGTTCGACCATTATCAGCAGCGAGTCATTATCGCAGTCTGCTGTTATTTCAATAACAGTCAAATAGTTGCCTGAGGTTTCACCTTTTGTCCATAGCCGGGATTTGCTCCTTGAAAAGAAAGTTACAATCCCTTCCCTTACGGTTTTTTCGAATGCTTCTTCGTTCATGAATCCGACCATCAGCACCTGCAGGGTGGTGCTGTCCTGGATCACTGCCGGCACAAGGCCGTTTCCTTTGTTGAAATTGATTTGGTTCATATTCTTTTTATTTTCACGTACCCACCCCCCGGCCCCACTTCGCTCGCTCAGTGCAGGCTCTCCCTGCTGTCGCAAGGAGGGGGTGAGTTAACTCAGGGGGAAATGATTATGATTTATAAATCATCATGATATAATATACTAATAATCGGTGATATACATCGGTATATTTCCCCCTCCTTACGAAGTAGGGAGGGGGATTAAGGGGGTGGGTACGTGTTAATCATATTCTAATTTCTATTCCTTCATTTTTAAGATATTCTTTCAATTCTCTCATGCCGATCTCTCCGAAATGAAACACGCTTGCGGCCAGGGCAGCGCTGCAGGAGGTTTTTGAAAAGACCTCTCTGAAATGTTCTTTTGAACCGGCGCCACCTGAGGCAATAACAGGGATGGTCACGCTGCTGCTTATCATATCAGTCAGTTCGATGGAAAAACCCTCTTTGGTGCCATCGTTCTTCATGGATGTGAGCAAAATCTCTCCGGCTCCAAGAGTCGCCGCCTTCCGGGCCCAGTCGGTTGTTTTAAGATCCGCCGGTGTTCTTCCGCCGTCAAGGTACACCATCCAATCACCATCTATTACGTTGGTGTCAATAGCTACAACAACACACTGACTTCCGAATGCACCGGCTATTTCAGAAATAAGTTCCGGTCTTCTTACAGCTGCTGAGTTTACCGTTATCTTATCAGCGCCGGCCCCGAGGAGCATTTCCACGTCAGCAGTAGTGCTGATACCGCCTCCGACAGTGAAAGGAATATTTATTTCAGCTGCGATCTTTTCGACCAGGGCGGCAAGAGTGCGGCGATTCTCAATGGTTGCCGTAATATCAAGAAACACAAGTTCATCAGCACCCTGCTCAGCATATACCTTTGCCTGCCCGACAGGATCTCCGGCATCCCTGATGTTTACGAAGCTGATGCCTTTTACGGTCCTTCCATCCCTTATGTCAAGACATGGTATTATTCTCTTTTTCAGCATATTGTGCTTAGTTCAGTTAGTTTGATTTTCCCCTCGTACACTGCCTTCCCCACGATTGCTCCCTCACAGCCGGCTGCTCTGAGCTCATCAATGTCCTTAAGGGAAGAGATGCCTCCGCTGGCAATAAGATTTACAGCGGAGGCTTCCAGTATCTCCCTGTAAATATCTGTTGAAGGACCGGCCATCATGCCGTCCCTTTCCGCGTCAGTACAGATTGCGAATTTAACACCGCGGGAACTGTAAGCCGAAATAAACGATACGATATCTTTCTCCGAAGATTCCATCCAGGCCGCTGACACGAGATTCCTCTTTCTGAAATCAGCGCCCAGTATGATCCTTTCATTTCCGTATTTTACTAGCCACTTTTTAAATAGTGAAGGCTGTTTCACGGCGATTGTCCCGACCGTAACCTGCTTTGCACCGGCATTGAAAGCTGAAATAAGGTCCTGCTCTGTGGTTATCCCTCCGCCGAAATCGATTATAAGATCTGTCTTTGACGATAATTTCTCCAGGATGCTCAAATTAGTTATCTGCCTGTTTCTTGCGCCATCGAGGTCGACCAGGTGGAGATATTTCAATCCGCTTGCTTCAATCTGTTTCGCGACTTCCAGGGGATCTTCGTTATATATTTTCCTGGTATCGAAATCACCGCGTGAAAGCCTTACGCATTTGCCGTCAATAATATCGAGTGCGATTATTATTCTCATAATTCAAGAAAGTTCTTAAGTATCTGTTCTCCCGCTGCTGACGATTTTTCGGGATGGAACTGTGTTGCATAGAAATTATCCTTCTGCATGGCCGCGCTGAATGGCAATAAATAATTGCAGACAGCTGTAGTGCATGATGATATTTCAGCATAATAGCTGTGAACAAAATAGACATCATCCTCTGCGGAAACCCCTCTTAGCAGATCCCCGTTTATTGAGGTTAAATTGTTCCATCCCATGTGCGGAATTATCCCGGTTTTCGGAAACAACCTCACATCGGCATCAAATATGGCAAGGCACTCTGTATTGCTCTCCTCTGATCTCCTGCACATCAGCTGAAGGCCAAGGCAGATTCCCAGCACAGGTTGTTTCAGTGACAGCAATAATCTGTCAATCCTTTTCTGCCGGAGATATTTCATTGCCATCCCAGCTTCGCCTACTCCGGGGAAGATAACTTTATCAGCCTTCAGAATTTCATCCTTGTCGTCTGTTATAACATGATCATATCCGAGCCTTTGAAGCGCGTTGCCCACCGATCTGATGTTCCCGGCATTATATTTTATGATCGCGATCATAGTTTCCCTTTCGTGGATGGCACATTATGATTATCTGTTTGTTTCAGAGCCTGTTTCATCGTACGGCCGAATGCCTTGAAGATCGATTCAATCTTGTGGTGATCATTGCTCCCGTCAGCCTTTATATTGAGACTGCATTTTGCATTGTCACTGAATGTTTTGAAAAAGTGAAAGAACATTTCTGAAGGAACCCCGCCTTTCGCAGGACCTGCAAACTGAGCTTCCCAGACTATCCAGGGCCTTCCGCCCATATCAATGGCAACCTGTGCAAGAGAGTCGTCCATTGGCAGTACAAAGCTGTACCGTTCAATGCTTTTCCTGGCGCCGGCGGCTTTGCTGAATGCTTCCCCGAGACAAATAGCGACATCCTCTATGATATGGTGGCCGTCATCCGTCAAGTCGCCTGCGGCGCTGATCTCAAGGTCGAAGCTCCCGTGCCTGGCAATCTGATCAAGCATGTGATCAAAGAATCCGATCCCGGTATTGATCAGGCTCTTCCCGGTACCATCAATATTGAGGCGGACAGTAATATCCGTTTCTCCTGTCTTTCTGCTGACCGCCGATATCCTTGGCCTTGATTTCAGAAAACTGCATATCTCATTCCAGTCTGTAGTGAAGAGCATTGCATCTTCAGAGAATTGCTTTTTAAAGAAAATGGCATTACAGCCAAGGTTCTTTGCCAGCTCAATATCTGTATTCCTGTCACCGATAACATATGAGTTTTCAAGGTCGACACCGCCGGCAAGATATTTCACCAGCATTGCCGTACCAGGCTTGCGGGTTGGTGCATTATCCCCGGGGAGAGTCTTGTCGATAAACACCTCTGCAAATTCAACTCCTTCATCCCTTAGTATCTGAATCATCTTATTTTGTGACGGCCAGAATGATTCTTCGGGGAATGAAGCGGTTCCAAGGCCGTCCTGGTTTGTAACCATAACAAGCTCAAAATCGGTTTCCCCGGCGATCCTTGCAAGACCTGAAATTGCACCCGGAATGAACCTGAATTTTTCCAGGCTGTCAACCTGCTCGTCTTCAGGTTCTGTAAGAATGGTTCCATCCCTGTCAATAAAAAGTACTTTTTTCATCATATAATAATTGATTTTAATGCTCCGAGGAGAATGTTGTTCTCTCTTTTTGTTCCGATCGTGATCCTCAGGCAGTTGTCAACCGCCCTGCTTCTGTTTCTGACGATTATTCCCTTATCAGCCAGATAATTATAAACCATATCTGCATCTGAGAATCTTACAAGCAGAAAATTAGCATCGGAAGGATATACTTTTTGAACGACCTCTATCTTTCTGATTTCTATCGAAAGCCTCACCCTCTCCTCAACGATTTTTGAGACCTGTTTCCTGTAAGATGAAATATCCGAAAGTCTCTTAAGCACGGTTTTCTGGTTGATGGTGCTGATGTTGTAGGGAGGTTTCATCTTGTTGAAAAAGCTGATAATTGCGGGATCGGCAAATGCAATTCCAACCCTCACGGACGCCATGCCGAATGCCTTGCTCATGGTCTGCATCACGATGAGGTTAGGAAGTTCGTCGATGCGGTCTTTGAATGATGGTTTGCCTGTAAAGTCGATGTAAGCTTCGTCAAGCAGTACTATTCCAGGGAAAGAAGAAAGGATTTTTTCGATCACATCCTTATCCTGGCAGTTGCCGGTTGGATTGTTTGGCGAGCAGATGATGATCAGCTTCAGTTTATTGTCAGACAGATGAGGAATGAGTTTTTCATACCCGATACGAAAATCAGTGTCAAGGGGTAATCTGACCATTTCAACGTCATTTGCTGAGGCTGATACCCCGTACATTCCGTAGGTAGGGGAGAAGGTTAGGGCTTTATCGGTCCCGGGGTTGCAGAATATCCTGAAGCAAAGATCGATGATCTCATCGCTTCCGTTGCCGAGAAATATTTTTTCAGCAGGAATATTCTTCAGTGTGCTAATGACACTCTTCAGTTCCTTCTGGTAAGGATCGGGGTACCTGTTGAGAGTTCCGTAAGGATTCTCATTCGCATCAAGGAATATTCCCTCCCTTCCCCCGAATTCATCGCGGGCGCATGAGTAGGGGGTCAGGTTTCTGACGTTATTTCTTACGAGGTTATCTAAATTTATCATCTTATTTTATTTTTTTAACCTTACTTTAACAGCATTAGCATGTCCTGTAAGTTTTTCCGCCTCTGCCATCAGCTCAACAGCAGGTCCGATCTTCCCGATACCTTCCCGTGTTATTTTCTGGAAGGTGATCTTTTTCATAAAGCTCTCAACCGACACTCCGCTGTAGCATTTCGCATATCCGTTCGTGGGCAGGGTGTGATTTGTTCCTGAAGCGTAATCACCGGCGCTTTCGCAGGAATATTTCCCGATGAAAATCGAACCTGCATTTATCACCTTTTCAGCCAGATCATCTGCGTTTGCACAATTTATTATAAGGTGCTCGGGCGCATATTCGTTGCTGAAGGCGATTGCTTTTTCGAGATCCGGCATAAGGATAAGAAGACTGTTATTAAGCGCCTGTTCAGCTATATCTTTTCTCGGCAGCAGTTTAATTTGTTTTTTGATCTCTGCCGTCACACCGGAAAGAAGGTTCCTGCTGTCGGTAACCAGAACAACCTGGCTGTCGGGACCGTGCTCTGCCTGGGATAAAAGGTCGGCTGCAACAAACTCGGGATCAGCTGTTTCGTCGGCAATCACCAGCACCTCGCTTGGACCGGCCGGCATGTCAATGGCGACATTGTCGCGAGATACCAGCTGTTTGGCTGCGGTTACATATTGATTTCCCGGGCCAAATATCTTGAAAACGGCAGGAATCGATTCTGTACCATATGCCATGGCAGCGATGGCCTGCGCACCGCC
>Ga0209287_10001094_pt1 | contig 14195 bp, 8 predicted proteins | sample PPLLak3cmMay2015_2_FD_187255 | JGI IMG/M metagenome (GOLD analysis project Ga0209287, IMG submission 187255) | Freshwater sediment microbial communities from Prairie Pothole Lake near Jamestown, North Dakota, USA - PPLs Lake P8 Core (1) Depth... | ecosystem: Environmental > Aquatic > Freshwater... | reverse complement strand
TGAAATGAGCGGCCGTGATCTTCAGAAACGGCTCGACGCAGTCAGGCCGGGCATGAAATACCTGTTCATGTCCGGATATCCTGCAAATGTTATTGCCCGGCACGGGGTGCTGGATGAAGGCATTCACTTTCTCCAGAAGCCTTTTCAGATGGAGGCGGTTGCAGCAAAGGTAAGAGAGGCGCTGGGAAAGGCGTAAGGCAAATATAAGATCCCGACTTTCCGAATTCCCCGTTTTGCTTTATTGAAAAACCATACAATTTATTATTTATCCATAATAATTCCTGTTTTTCAATAAAACTCGATTCTTCGAAGTGACAATCAAACAGACATATCTCTATCCGATCAGTAAATGAATAAATAAATCTGCATCCTGAGTTTCCCGATTTTACAAAGATTTAATTTCTGTTATTTCAACATATTGTCATAATCCACCAGCCAATCCCTTTTTACTGTTCTCAGGCTGTTGAAGCAATATCAGGACAATATTCCAGATACCGGTCAGGTTGGCCTCTCTCTTGCTATAAAAAATCATAAGGATTGGAGAATCCCGGCATTACATTCGATCCCCTACAGCTGCAAACTATTAATAAAGGAGGTAATATCTGATGGCAAAATTAGTGGACACAATAGATCAGGCAATCAGCGTCATGTCGGACAGGGAAGGGAAATACTTAACCTTCGTCCTTGCCGGTGAGGAGTACGGCATCAGCATCCTTAAAATAAAAGAGATTATCGGAATGATGCCGATTACAACAATCCCCCAGACTCCTGATTTTGTAAAAGGCGTTATCAACCTTCGCGGCAAGGTGATTCCGGTTGTTGATCTGAGGCTGAGGTTCGGAATGGAAAGGATAAACTATACTGAGCGTACCTGCATAGTGGTCGTTGAAATATCAGGAGGGTCAGGAACAGTCATGATCGGAATCGTCGTTGATTCTGTATCGGAAGTACTGAACATAAGAGCGAAGGATATTGAAGAGACTCCCGCGTTCGGCACCAAACTCAATACCGATTATATTCTCGGAATGGCTAAGTCTGAAGGAGGAGTAAAAATCCTGCTCGATATAGACAGGGTTCTAAGCCGCGATGAAGTGGTTCAGCTTGAAAAAGCCGCGTGATTCACCCTATCGGTTTAAGATTTAAGAGTTCGATACAATACGTTTTTTAACAATCGGCGCCAAATAAATATAAGGAGGAAAGAAAAATGTTTAAGAACATGAAACTTGGGACAAAGTTAATTTGCGGTTTTATAGCCGTAGCCTTAATCGGAGCGATAATCGGGGTTTTTGGAATTCTTAAAGTCAGGGAGATTGACGAAGCGGATACCAAGCTGTACCAGAATGTTGCTGTTCCACTTGGACAGCTGGCCAACATATCCGTTGATTTCCAGAGGGTCCGTGTAAATTCGCGCGATGTGATCTATGCAAAAACAAAAGAGGCACAGGCAGAATATATAAAAAGAATAACAGAGCTTAGACATGAAATAACAGAAGTTTCCAAGGAATATGAAAAGACTTTATTTACCGATGAAGGGAAAAAGATGTTTGCTGACTTTGGGAAGGCGAGGGAGGCTTACGGTGCGCAGCTTGACAAGATAGTAGCATTGGTCAATCAGGAGAAGATAGACGATGCTGTTTCTGTTTTAAATGGTGATGGAGCCAAAGCGTCGAGAGAAGAGCAGACTATAATTAATGAGATGCTTAAAGGGAAGATTCATCAAGGTAAGATAATAGCAGATGGTAATACGGCTACCGCTCATGCCGCCGCGATTGCCGTAATCATCCTGACTGTTGTAGGCGCCGGTTTGGGTTTATTCCTGGGCATCTATCTCTCACGTTCGATAAGCAAACCGCTCAACAGGATAATAGAGGGCTTAAGCGAAGGCTCCGAGCAGGTGGCTTCAGCTTCAGGGCAGGTATCTTCCGCAAGCCAGTCTCTTGCTGAAGGAGCATCCGAGCAGGCAGCCGGCATAGAAGAGACATCCTCCTCTATTGAAGAGATGTCCTCCATGACCAAGCAGAACGCAGCGAATGCCGGACAGGCAAACAGCCTTATGAGCGAAGCAAACGCAATGGTAGGAACTGCCAACCAGTCGATGGGAAGCCTGACCGTATCAATGAATGAGATCGCTAAGGCGAGTGATGAAACATCGAAGATCATAAAGACCATAGACGAGATAGCTTTCCAGACAAATCTTCTCGCTTTGAATGCAGCTGTCGAAGCCGCGAGAGCCGGGGAAGCCGGAGCCGGATTTGCCGTTGTGGCCGATGAAGTCCGCAACCTTGCCATGAGGGCTGCCGACGCAGCCAAGAACACGGCAAACCTGATAGAGGGAACTGTCAAGAAGGTGAAAGACGGGTCGGCGCTGGTTACCAAAACCAACGAGGCATTCGGCGAAGTCGCAAAGAGCGCGACAAATGTCGGCCAGCTTGTCGGTGAAATTGCCGCGGCATCAAATGAGCAGTCCCAGGGAATCGACCAGGTCAACAAGGCTATTGCCGAGATGGACAAGGTGGTTCAGCAGAATGCGGCCAATGCCGAGGAATCTGCCAGCGCTTCCGAGGAGATGAACGCCCAGGCTCAGGAGATGAAGGGTTTCGTGGAAGAGCTTGTAACCCTTGTCGGGGGCCATGGAAACGGGAACGGAAAGTCTATTGATAAACGCACAACCCACTCTTTACCGGCTGGAAACCGCAAGACTGCCTTAAAGATAGCCCATAAGGATTTTAAGGCTAATATGGCGGCATCCAAGGAAGCCGATCCCAAGAAAATGATACCGATGGGTGATGAAGAATTCAAGGATTTTTGAGACAGGAAAAAGTTTTAGACAGGATTAACAGGATGGACAGGATGTTGCCTGTCCGACTGAGGCGGGTCAGCAATAATCCATCGGTTGCACATACTCTCTTCCGCAAAGCGGATGCGTGTTTCGGGCCGCTCTTCCGGAGCGGCCTGATGCAGTTGATCCGTCAAATCCTGTAAATCCTGACAGATAAGTTTTTTGTTCTGGCAAGGAGACTGAAAAGGAGGTGAAATTTGGCATCGAATTTCGGAATATCGGTTTACCGGTTCAACAAAGTTCTTCAGCTCAAACTATCAGGAGATTTTGACGGTTCTTCGGCTCTTCAGCTTATCAGTTTAATGCGAAATTGTATTAATGAACCTGAAATATTTATTCACACCGATTCCATCAGCCAGATGGAGCCTTTTGGACTGAATATTTTCCGGTATAATCTTGGTTCTCTTGCCAAATACCCGACGAAGTTCGTTTTCACAGGAGAAAAGGCTTTATCCCTGATAGAAACGTGGCCGGACAATAGCCGCCCTGAATTTGAAGTGGAAAAGGAAAGACCGCGTAATTATCAGTACAGTATGTTGGAAGAACATATATTTTACTGAGCTGGAAAGGATGGGGCAAGGATCGAATGTCGAACATAGAATATAGGACATAGAAGTGCGTTTTCGGCATTCGGTTCTTGACAACTGACTACTATAAAATGAAGAGAGAATATTCCCATGCCGGTCAAAGATAATTCCAATTTAGTTACTGCAAAAGAAGTCGGTCAATATTTAAAATTAACCGATTCGACTATTTATAAACTCGCATCTACAGGCGAAATTCCAGGTTTCAGAGTCGGCAAATCCTGGAGATTTGACATGGATGATATCATCAGGATGGTCGACCGGCTGAAAAAGGGTTATACATGCAATTGAAGCTGACAGCCGGCAACTGATCCCTTCATACTTTCTCACAACAGCTCGGAGGAAAACCTTATGATTCCTGAAGATAATATTCGGCTGGAGAAAGAAAAGCTTGAGTTAATTGCCTGTGATCGGACATTAAATCTTCATTATCAACCAAAGGATTGGAAACGGGTTGAAGAAGAGCTTCATAGTTCTCTTGTTGAACTGGAAAACAGCAAAATAGCCGCCCTGAATCTTCTTGAAGACTTAAGATCTGAAATAGATGAGCGCAAACTCGCCGAAGAGGCTCTGATCCAGAGCGAAAAAAACTACCGTCAAGTTATCAACACTATGCATGAATCTTTATCCGTCATTAACAAAGATGGGGACTTCATTTTTTTAAACGAAAAGGCGGCGCGAAATATTTCCGGAGGAATTCCCTGCGACGTTGTTGGAAAGAATATCCGGGATTTTGTGCCTATGGCACAGGCTGAACAGCTAATTACAACTTACAAAATAGTCATTTCCACAGAACAGCCGTTACAGCAGGAAATAATGGTTTCTCTGGCCGGGGGAAACAAATGGTTCTTGAACACCATTCAACCCATAAAGTTCGGATCAGAAAAAACGCCTGCAGTTCTGTCGATATCCCTGGATATTACCGATAAAATAAAGGCTGAGGAGGAAAAATCAAAACTTGAAGAGCGGTACAGGCAGTCTCAGAAGATGGAATCCGTGGGGCGGCTGGCCGGCGGGGTGGCGCATGATTTCAATAACATGCTTAGCATTACTATAGGATATGCAGAGATTGCTCTGATGAACATAGATCCATCGAGCCAGCTTCACGGAATTATTCTGGAAATAATGAATGCCGGCAAGCGATCATCGGAACTCGTGCGGCAGCTCCTGGCTTTTGCAAGAAAGCAGACCATCGATCCAAAAGCTCTGAATCTCAACGATACCATCGCAGGGATGCTCAATATGTTAAAGAAGCTGATCGGTGAAAATATCGACCTGCTCTGGATGCCTGGAGCGAACCTTTGGCCTGTAAAGCTGGACCCTGCACAGATCGACCAGATTATAGTCAATCTTGCGGTTAATGCCCGTGATTCGATATCAGGCGTCGGCAGGATCGTTATCGAGACCGGCATGGCTGAGCTTGATGAGGAGTATTGCAGAGACAACCCCGATTTTGCACCGGGAGAGTATGTCCTGCTGGCTGTCAGTGACAACGGATGCGGTATGGACAAAGAGACCGGCATGCAGATCTTCGAGCCCTTTTTCACTACAAAAGAGATGGGCAAAGGCACAGGTCTCGGTCTTTCAACGGTGTATGGCATAGTGAAGCAGAACAAGGGATTAATTAATTTTAACAGCGAACCGGGCAAAGGAACAGCCTTTAAAATTTACCTGCCCCGGCACAAGGAGGAGGATATGGTAATCGAGGCTGCACCCGTTCATACCGATCTTCCTGCAGGAAAGGAGACGGTGCTGCTGGTCGAAGACGAGGAGTCTCTTCTCGAAATGGCTCGGTTAATGTTCGAAGAACTGGGTTACTCAGTATTGACCGCAAGCAGGCCATTAGATGCAATCAGGCTGGCAGTGGAGCACCCTGGCAGGATAAATCTTCTGGTAACAGATGTAGTGATGCCGGAGATGAACGGCAACGATCTGGCAAAACAAATAGGCGAATTAAGGCCCGGCATAAAATGCCTTTATATTTCAGGCTACCCAGCCAATGTTATAGCCCACCACGGTGTTCTTGATCAAGGAGTCTGTTTCCTGCGGAAACCATTCCTGATGAAAGATCTGGCTGCAAGGGTGCGTGAGATACTGGGTAAGTGAAGGCCGAAAACGAATGTCGAATATCGGAGATCGAATTTGGAATATATGGGAACAGGAGCTGGAGTTGCTGAAAAAGGTGAACATCGAACGTTGAACATTGAACATTTAACATCGAATATTTAGTAGCAAAGTACGATGTACGCAATTCGATATTCGGCTTCCTGAATTCGATGCCCTATATTCGTATAATAAAGACAGGATTTATTGATAAATGAGTTCTTACGGAAAAGTACATATTGTGTCCGGCAGTAAATGGTTGAAAACCTGTATAATACTCCTGTTTCTTACACTCACGGGAGGATGGTTTATAACAGTATTTCTTGCCGATAAGGCAAGGCAGGAGATAATTGAACATAATGAGTCGATAGTATCATTACATGGATATCATTTGACCGCCGAATTTGAAAAAATTGAGAGAGCCGTCAAGACAATGTCGGAATCTCCCCTGTTTGTGTCTGCGCTGACTTCCCTGAAACAAGAAGATATCGCGCGAGCCTGCTGGGTTCTCGACAGGTTCAATAAAAATTATGATATTGCAGTCAGCTACATTATGGACAGTAATGGATTAACGATCGCTTCCTCAAACCGAAATAATCCAGACAGTTTTGTCGGTAAATCGTATCATTTCCGACCTTATTTCACGGAAGCGATAAAAGGTTTTCCAAGCCGTTATTTTGCCCTCGGCGCCACTTCTTTTAAAAGAGGATTTTACGCAAGTCATCCTGTCAGGGATGATAAAGGCGTCATAGTTGGTGTTGCAGCAATTAAGCAGGATGTTGACCCTGAAGAAGGGCATCTGGCAAAACACCCCAATTTTTTTCTCATCGATCCTAACGGCGTTATTTTTCTGTCCGGAAGAAAAGATATGAACTTCAAGAGCCTCTGGCCGCTTAGCCGTGAAACTCAGCTTGCCATTATTAAATCAAAACAGTTCGGAGAAAAGGAATTTGAAGCACTCCTTCCCGTTGAATTTTCGGACATGATGGAAATAGTGTTCGAAGGTAAAAAGCAGATTGCAGCACGCAAGCCCATCAATTCTGAAGGATGGTCTATCGTACTTATGGCTACAACGGAAAGAGTAATATTATACCGGCTGGCCGGTATTATTATAACAATATTGGCATGTATTTTAATAATTACGCCGTTTATAATCTATTACAGGTCATTAATATCTGCTGAAGCAATCCGTAACAGTGAAGTTTTGCTGCGCAATATCATCGATTCGTCAAAAGACTACATCTTCGTTAAGGATCTCAATCTCCGGACAATTCTGTGCAACGTGGTATTCGCCGCCGCACAGGGAAAGCTTCCCGAAGATCTTATAGGGAAGACGGATATCGAGAACGGATGGGATCCTGAATTTATCAAAGGGAATGCTGAAAAAGAGATAAGCGGTATCGAGAAAGACGACCTTGCCGTGATCCGTGGTGAATCTCTCCATGTAATGTATGAACCCGGCAATGTGAACGGAAAAACTCGTTTCTTCAACACGATAAAACTTCCACTCAGAGACCAGGATGGCAATATTATGGGGTTGCTTGGCGTCAGCCGTGATGTCACCGAACATAAGCTGATTGTTGATACTCTTCGTGAAAGCGAACTAAAATACAGCCAGACTTTTAAAACCAGTCCCGATGCTGTAACGATAAACCGTCTTGAAGACGGCCTTTATGTTGATATCAACGAAGGATTTACACGAATAACGGGTTATTCCCGTGAAGAAGTTATAGGGAGAACTTCCATGGAAATCAACATATGGAATGAAGCTTCCGACCGGCAAAACCTGGTCCGGAATTTAAAGGAAAAGGATTATTGCGAAAATCTTGAAGCCATTTTCAGAAAAAAGGACGGCAGCCTGATTAATGGATTGATATCTGCAAGGTTCATTTCCTTAAAAGAGATCCCGCACATAATCAGTATTTCACGCGACATCACCGAATTAAGGAAGCTGGAGGCGAAGAAAGCGGAACTTGATATCCAGAACCGGCAACTCCAGAAGGCCGACAGTCTTGGCCGCATGGCCGGGGCGATAGCCCACAATTTCAACAACCAGCTCGGAGTTGTATTGGGTAATCTCGAGCTTGCCATAAACAATTTGTCCGGAACCGCTGGACCGGTCAATCTCCTGAACGAAGCCATGAAATCCGCCTGGAAGGCAGCAGATACTAGCGGTCTGATGCTGACCTACCTTGGGCATACTGAAGATAAAAGTGAGCCACTGGATCTTTCACTTATCTGCCGGCAGAAATTTGACATAATACGGCATTTAATGCCGAAAGAATTGGATTTGGAGACCGATCTGCCATCCCGGGGGCCTGTTATAGAGGCAAATGAAAAGCAGATACTGCAGGCTATTACCAATCTGGTTGCCAATGCGTGGGAGGCTTTGGAAGACAGACGAGGCATTATTAAGCTTAGAGTAAAAACGGTTTCTCCTGCCGGGATATCGGCATTGAACCGCTTTCCTGTTAACTGGCAAGCACAGGAGAATGACTATGCCTGTATCGAAGTTTCGGATAAAGGTTGTGGTATAGACGGCAATGATATCGAAAAGATTTTTGACCCGTTTTATTCGAGTAAATTTACAGGCCGGGGGCTGGGTCTTCCCGTTGTTCTTGGCATTGCGCGCGCGCACTCAGGAGTCATTACCGTGGAAAGCAATCCGGACGAAGGGAGCGCCTTCAGATTGTTTTTTCCGGTCTCTTTCAAAGAAGTCCAAAGGCGGGAGGAGATGCCTGTTTTACCGGTTACGGCAAAGGCAGCCGAAACCGATGATTACACGAAAGATGGGAAAGGCAAAACTGTGTTGCTGGTGGACGACGAGGCTGCAATGCGCAAGATGGCCGGAATTATGCTCACCCACATGGGATATACTGTTATTGAGGCAAAAAACGGAGTTGACGCTTTGGATGCCTTGCGGCAGCACAGGGATATAATCCGCTGCGTTCTCTGTGATTTGACCATGCCAGGAATGGACGGGTGGGAAACTAAGGCCGCCCTGAATAAAATTGCTCCGTCTGTTCCGGTAGTCATTACAAGCGGATACGATCAGGATCTTGCAATGGCAGGCCGCAGTCCTGGATTTCCTCAGCATTTTCTGAGCAAACCTTATCAGCTCAAAGAGCTTGACGACGCAATATGCCGAGCTATGTCGGGACAGGAGGCTGAAATGCCGAATATAGAAAGCCGAACAACCGAATATCGGAAAGCGAAGTCCGATGTACAATATTCGAATTTCGGATTTTAATTCGATATTCGATATTCTGTTTTTTTTTGCAAGGGACAAGAATAAATCCATGAAAAATATCAAGCGAAGACCTGTCGTCGCTATCAATGAGGATGTAACTCAAATTGAAAAGCTGACTCTTGAATTGCAGAGAAGCGAGGAGCGGTATCGCCGGATCTTAAGCGCAGTGACCGATTATATCTTTACAGTGTACGTCGAAAACGCCAGGGTAGTCAAAACTGTACATGGTCCGGCTTGTATTTCCATAACCGGATACTCAGAAGAGGAATATTACGCCGATCCTAATCTCTGGCATACCATGATACTCGAGGAGGATCGTGACCGTGTAAAAACACATGCCTCTCTCATACTTTCCGGTAAAGACCCCGGTACCATAGAGCATCGTATCCGTTGTAAAAACGGCAAAATTCGCTGGATATCCAATACCCCGGTTCTTCAGCGTGATTCATCGGGAGCGCTCATTTCATATGACGGACTGATTAAGGATATCACCGGGCGGGTGAAGGCGGAAGAGGAAATTCGCCTCAACACATCCCGGCTGCAGAGCCTTGTAAATATTCTTCAGCACAGGTTTGATTCTATTCAGGATTTCCTCGATTATACCCTTGATAAAGCAATCATGCTTACCGGGAGCAAAATCGGTTACATCTATTTTTACCACGAAGATCGCAGGGAATTTGTTCTCAACACATGGTCAAAGGATGTGATGAAAGAATGCACTATAACGAAACCACAGACATGTTATGAATTAGATAAAACAGGCATTTGGGGAGAGGCTGTCAGGCAGAGGAAAGAGATCATCGTCAATAATTATCAAGCCGTGCATCCATTAAAAAAGGGATATCCCGAAGGGCATGCCATGCTTTATAAATATTTGACAGTCCCGGTTTTCAACGACGATAAGATCGTAGCGGTGGTCGGAGTTGCTAATAAATCAGCCGATTACAACGAGACCGATGTTCTACAGCTAACGCTTCTGATGGATGCCGTATGGAAAGTTGTTGAGCAGAATAAGGCAGTTGAGTTACACCGGGCATTATCCTCACGCCATGAAGCCCTTCTATCAGCAATTCCTGACATGATCATGGAAGTTGATATCAACAAAATTTACACGTGGACGAATCAGACAGGCATCGAGTTCTTCGGAGAGGATGTAATCGGAAAAGAAGCTGCCTTCTACTTTGAAGGTGAACAGGAAACCTATCAATCAGTTAAACCGCTTTTCAACGGAAATCATAATATTATTTATGTCGAAAGCTGGCAGCGACGAAAAGATGGACAAAAACGACTGCTTGCATGGTTGTGCAAGGTTCTCAAGGATGAAAGAGGTAATGTAACAGGAGCTATCTCATCGGCACATGACATTACAGATCAAAAACGGGCTGAAGCGGAAAAATCGAAGCTTGAGGAACAATACAGACAGGCGCAGAAGATGGAGGCGATAGGCCAGCTCGCCGGTGGTGTAGCTCACGATTTCAACAACATGCTTAATATTATTTTAGGTTATTCCCAGATTGCACTGATGAAGATCGATCAATCCAGCCCTCTTCAGGCCGACATCAGAGAAATCATGAATGCAGCTAAACGATCCACCGACCTCGTGCGGCAGCTTCTGGCTTTTGCCCGGAAGCAAACCATCGCTCCGAAGGTGCTGGACTTTAACGATGCCATTTCGAGCATGCTCAAGATGCTTCGAAAACTGATCGGTGAAGATATCGACTTGCTCTGGAAACCTGCGGCAAACCTGTGGCCGGTGAAGATGGACCCAACCCAGATCGACCAGATTCTGACTAACCTGGCTGTAAATGCCCGTGATTCAATTTCCGGAGTAGGCAAAATTACCATCGAGACCGGCTCTGTAGAGTTTGACGATTCGTATTGTGCCATGCACACAGGTTTCATTGCCGGAAAATATGTTCTGCTTGCAGTCAGCGACAATGGCTGCGGTATGGACAAAGAGACTCTGGAGAAGGTCTTTGACCCATTTTTTACCACCAAGAAGTTCGGAGAAGGCACCGGCATGGGTCTTGCCACGGTTTACGGCATAGTCAAGCAGAACAACGGATTCATTAATGTTTACAGCGAGTCCGGAAAGGGGACTACATTCAGGATATATCTGCCGCTGCATGAAGATAAGGATGCTGCCATAGACAAACCCAAAGAGCACACTAAACCTCTGACAGGCACTGAAACTGTTCTTATTGTCGAGGACGAGAAGGTGCTACTCAAGCTGGGCAAAGTAATGCTGGAAGAGCTGGGTTACAATGTGCTGGCCGCTTCTGCGCCGGGTGAAGCGATCCGAATGGTAGAGGAGCATACCGGCGACATTCACCTTGTGCTCACAGACGTTGTGATGCCGGAGATGAGCGGACGCGATCTGCAGCGACGGATCAGCGAACTTCGCCCCCCGGATCTCAGGTTTCTCTTCATGTCCGGCTACACCGCAAATGTGATTGCACACCGAGGTATTCTCGATAAGGGTGTCAACATGCTTCAGAAGCCGTTTTCCATGAATGATCTGGCATCAAAGGTTAGGGAAGCTCTGGAAAAGGAACAGGAGACAGGGATCAGTTGTCAGGGATCGGGGGTTGGGTATCGGGGATCAGGGTTCAGCTGTCAGCCGGCAACCGGCAACTGACTTGAAGTAGCTGCTTGATTACAAACAGTAACATCCGGAATAGAAAAGTAAAAAATGTGATAGCTGAAATAAGGACAGATTAACCCATGACCGGACAGTCGACTGCCGATCAATCGTTTTCTCAGGAATCAACGAGAAAATATTCGCCTATTGAAAAGCTCGCTTTTATTTCACTGCCGTTATTTCTTCTGCTTTCGGTTTTCATCTTGATGTTGTCGCCCGCCACCATATTTGAACCTCCACTGCTGCTTCCAATTCTTAACATGATATTCCTGACAATAGTTCCGTTGTTTGCCGTAATTGCCATGCTGCAGGATTTTGTCAGGAATGGACCGGGCAGAAACCTCTTTTTTGCCTGCGCCCTGCTTATTTTCGGACTTACCAGCATGGTCGCTGGTTTTGCCATCAGTCTCCCTACAAGTCCTAATCCTACTGTGACGATTCACAACATCGGAGCCTTTCTGACCGCTCTCCTTTTATGCGCTGCGCCATCTGTACAGGACTTACCCGGACAGTGGAAAACATACGCAAGGCGAAAGGGCGTGGCTACTTTGGCTGTCCTTACGATTGTATCACTGACCTGTGTTTTATCTGTTCTTTCCGTGATGGATGTCCTGCCTCCTTTTTTTGTCAGGGGTAAAGGCCCCACTACTCTTCGAGTCACAGTGCTCTTTGCGGCAGTAGGGCTTATGTTCTGGGCTTCGGCTTTGGCATATAGGGCATTCAGGAAAGAACGAAGCTTCTTCTTTTACTGGAAATCGATTGGATTGGCAATCATCGGGACAGGACTTCTGGTTGTCTTGTTCCAGCGAGGAGTGGGAAGCCCCGAGGGATGGCTCGGAAGAACCGCCCAGTACATCGGATGTTTATACCTACTTTATTCCACGCATGTCTCTTTTTATGAGCAATCGCTGCTCGACAGTGAAAAACGTTATCATTTGCTTGCCGAATCAACCTCAGATGTTGTCTGGCAATTGGACCTGCTCACTAACCGATACACCTATATCAGCCCGTCCATCTATCGCTTGCGCGGCTACACGCCCGAAGAAGCCATGTCTCAACCGTTGGAGTTTGGCCTGACATCCGCATCGCTCCAGGATGTACAGGGCCTGATCAGGCAAGCCACCGAGGAATTCGCCCAAGGAAGAACGGACACAATAACGCCCGTCAGAGAAGTTGAACAGACGTGCAAGGACGGTTCCACGGTCTGGACAGAAGTATCCACAACCTTCGTCCTCGATTCCGATCATCGTCCAATAGCTATCAACGGCATTTCGCGCAGCATAACAGAGCGCAAGCTGGCGGATGAGGATAGACGCAGACTTGAACGGGAGCTGCAACAATTGCAAAAAACCGAAAGCCTTACCCGCATGGCCGGGGCGATCGCCCACCACTTCAATAACCAGCTCGGTGTGGTGATCGGGAACCTCGAGCTTGCCATGATGAATAAGCTGTCCGGGTCTTCCGGTCAGGACAAGACCCTCGCCGAAGCCATGAAGTCCGCAATCAAGGCGGCTGAAATGAGCGGCTTTATGCTTACCTATCTCGGACAGACACATGACAAACAGGTTACTTTTGATCTTTCCGGGACCTGCAACTCCAGCCTGAGCATGCTCCGTGCAGCCATACCGAAAGATGTGGTTCTTAAGACCGATTTGCCCTCTCCGGGTCCGACTGTCAGGGCGAACGAGAAACAGATACAACAGGTTCTGACCAACCTGGTTACCAATGCATGGGAGGCAATGGGAGACGGTCGGGGCGCCATTAACTTGACCGTCAAAACAGTTTCTCCGGCTGATATACCCGCATCGCACCGCTTCCCCGTCGAATGGAAGCCACAGGAGAATGACTATGCCTGTCTGGAAGTGGCTGATACCGGCTGCGGGATCGCGGACAATGATATCGAGAAGCTTTTCGACCCGTTTTATTCGAGCAAGTTCACCGGCCGGGGTCTGGGTTTGCCAGTAATTCTGGGGATTTTAAGGGCACACCTCGGAGCCGTTACCGTTGAGAGTGAACCCGGGAAAGGGAGCCTTTTCAGGGTCTTTTTACCTGTCTCTGCCGAAGAAGTCTCACGGCAGCCGGAGAAAGCTGCCGAAGCCCCGAAGATGGAAGGAGGCGGAACGGTACTGCTGGTGGAAGACGAGCAGGCGTTGCTCAAAATGGCCGGGATTATGATCACGAACATGGGATATACGGTGCTTCAAGCAAAGGACGGAGTTGAAGCTGTGGAGATGTTTCAGCAGCACAAGGACAAGATCCAATGTGTGCTTTGCGACCTGACCATGCCGCGCATGGATGGCTGGGGGACACTCGCAGCCCTTCGAAAACTTTCACCGGGTATCCCGGTAGTCCTTGCCAGCGGCTACAACGAGAATCAGGTTATGGCAGGCGACCATCTCGAATTGCCCCAGGCATTCTTAGGCAAGCCTTATATGAGTAAGGAGCTTAGAGATGCGATACACCTTGCAATGGCAAAGAAAGCTGAAATAGGCTGAAGGAAATGAGGTCGGAGGTCGGGGAATCAGGGGTCAGGGGAGACCTTTGAAGAATGTCCAATTTTGGCCAAGTACAAGGAAGGCGATAATTTCAAACGCAGGAATACATTGAGTATTTCGAGTATAGCGCTTTGCTTCACTTCGTGCCGAAATTTGAGCCTGACGCAGTAATCGGGCAAAAGGGGGCGTTATGCAAAGGTCTCGTCGAACTTGGCTACTTAAGGATTCCCTGAGTCTTGTAGCGGAATTGGAGCTTAACCCTGAAAAGAGTATAGAAACGCAT
>Ga0209287_10001092_pt1 | contig 14215 bp, 15 predicted proteins | sample PPLLak3cmMay2015_2_FD_187255 | JGI IMG/M metagenome (GOLD analysis project Ga0209287, IMG submission 187255) | Freshwater sediment microbial communities from Prairie Pothole Lake near Jamestown, North Dakota, USA - PPLs Lake P8 Core (1) Depth... | ecosystem: Environmental > Aquatic > Freshwater... | reverse complement strand
CACGCTTCGCAACCCGTTAAAGTAGCTAAAACTGAATGCGATGCTAAAACGTTTGAAGCTATTAAACAAGCAATCATTGATGGTAAACGAACTATTGAACAAGCGAAAGAGAAATTTATCTTTACTGGAACACAGAACATTGAACTTTTAAACCTTAAGAAATGAATTTAGCAGACATCGAAGCGTTCTGGAACAATCGAGGACACTTTAACATTGAATTATATTTGAATTATTTACGAGCGAAAAACAACAAATAAATATGGAAAACATAGAAGATTTCGGAGTTGATCTCCAAGCAAAACAACACGATTACCAAACGGCACAGCCGAACGTAATCGAAAAAACAACGCAAGGTATAAACGCAATAGTTGAAGCAGTTGAAGCTGGAGTAGTAAACCCCTTAGATGCGTTTGCGTCATTCAACAAGTTGGAAAAACTATTTAAAGAGGCAAAGGTAAAGATTGACGAACTTGCAAGAGACGAAGCTGAAAAGTACACCGCTAAAACTTTTACTTTCGGAAACGTGGAATTTACACGCAAAGACGGTGCGAAGAAACTAAACTATTCAGAGGATTTACTTTACAGCAACTTGCAAGCACAATTAAAAGCACGTGAGGAACTGTTAAAAGTAGCGCAGAAATCCACGATTTATGATGATGGGGGAGTGGAAGTTCCAAAAGTGTCAATCAGCTACAACAAAGATAGTTTGATGGTTAAATTCAAGTAACACTATCTAAACTAATTTCAAAAGCCTTGCAGAAATGTAAGGCTTTTTTTTGTTATGTGTAATTGCGTAAATACTTAAAAAATAAATAGTTATGAAATATTATTACAGATTACAGAAGAAAATATAAAGTTTAAACTTTTGAGTAACGTGTAAATGAAAAAAAAATTATGTGTGTGCATATATGTATAGCGTATTAAAATATTAATATAATCTGTAATGTGTAATAGAAAGTATAGTGGCATTGGGTTTAATGCCATTACAGATAAAAAAAGTGTTCTGTAATGTGTAATGTATTGAAATAAATTGTATTTTTGTTCTGTTGAGTAGCACCAACTAAAAAAAACATTATTTAAAAACCTCGAAATGATAGGAAGTGCTACCCTTGAGTTTCGGGGTTTTTGCATTTAAAATAAATAAAAAATGATAAGTCTATTTGAGAAAGCGAAAGAGAAAGACGCAAAACCAAAATACAATTTATCTTCATCTGAATTTTTCGATGGAATAAAAAATGGACGTTGGCAAGATGAAGTTTTAGATTATAGAACTGGTAAAAGGGAAAAAGTAACTTTAACTGGATTGACACCTTCGGGAGTTTTTTCAATAAGAAAGATAAAAGGACTTTTACAGCATAGTGGAATTATCTGTTTAGATATTGACGCAAAAGACCAATTGTGTAAAGTAGATATTGAAGCGATAAGAAACGATGAATATACCCACGCAGTTCACACTTCAGTAAGTGGAAATGGTGGTTATGCCGTTTATGTGAAAATAGTAGGAGAAAAACACAGCGAAGCGTATTTAGGATTAGAGCATTATTACTTTGTGAATTATTCAATAGTTTTAGATAAAGCGTGTAAAGATGTTTCACGATTCAGATTTGTAAGTTATGACCCTGACATTTTTGTAAATGAAAAATCAAAAGTTTTTAAACAGTATTTAAAGAAAAAAGAAGTTGATCATAATAATTGGAAACCATTAGTAGTAAAATCTGATTTCGATGAAATGGTAAATCAAGCTAGTTCAATGAATTTGTTTGATAATTACGATGACTATATAAAATTAGCTTTTAGTATTGTTTCAAATTTCGGAGAACAAGGAAGGGGATATTTTCATGCATTATGTAAATCAAGTTCAAAGTACGATAGTAAAAAAGCGGACAACCATTATTCTATTGCTTGTAAAAGAAATGAAACTGGAATAACAATTGCTTTTACTTATTGGAAATTTAAAGATGCAGGTATTCAGTTAGTATCTGAAAAGACGCAACAAATTAAAACCATAGCAAAGTTAAGTGATAATCCAAAAGAGGTATTAAAAGAAATGAACATCCAAGATTCTGACAATATTTTGGAACAACTTGAAAAACCAAATACAGAAAAAACAGAAATTGATTTAATAATTGATATGATTAAATTATCAAAAGTTAGATTTAATGAAGTTACACGAAACTTTGAATTTGGCAAAGAAGAAATGACAGACCGAATACTAGCAAAATTTTATACAAGCGTTTGGCAAAGGATTGATGACTCAATTGCAAAAGATAAAATTTGGACTTTGATTCAAAATAGGGATAATTCAGAAAGCTATAATCCTATTCACGATTTCTTTTTTAAGTATTCACACTTACAGCCTAAAGGAACTTTTGAAGAGTTGGTTAAATGTTTCACAATAGAACAACAGATGCCACACAACGGAGTAATGCACAATGTAGATGACTATTTAGATGTTTATTTAAAAAAATGGTTATTAGGGATTATTGGTAGCAGTTTTGGAACTTATTCTTTAATGATTTTAGTGTTGACTGGAGAACAAGGAGTAAGAAAAACGGAATTTTTTAGAAATTTATTACCTGAAGAACTAAGAAAATTTTACGCAGAAAGTAACTTAGATGAGGGTAAAGATTCAGAGGTTTTAATGACTAAAAAGTTATTGATTATTGATGACGAATTTGGAGGTAAAAGTAAAAAAGACGCTACCAAATTAAAACGATTATCTTCACAACAAACTTTTTCAGTTCGTATGCCTTACGGACGTGTTTCAGAAGATTTACAGCGTTTAGCAGTTCTAGGAGGAACAAGTAACGATTACGATGTAATTAATGACCCTACTGGAAATAGACGTATAATTCCAATTAATTTAATATCATTTGATTTTGAAAGATACAAAAAAATTGATAAGAGAAATTTATTTATTGAGTTATACCACGAATGGGAAAATGAAAAATTTGGTTGGTTCTTAACAAAAGAAGAAATTGAAATTTTAAATAAATGCACCGTTAAAAATACGGAGGTAATGTCTGAAAGCGAATTGATAATTAAACACCTAGCTAAAGACCCTTATGGTAGAATGACAAACACTGAAATAAAGTTAGAATTAGAAAAAATTTATCCTAGTTTTAGAACAACCACAAAAAGAATAGGTCAAGCGTTAAAAATGTGTGGATTTGAACAAAGTATTGTTTTTGCTGATAATAAATCGAAACGAGTTTATAACGTAATTTTCAAATAAGATGCTAAGAGATTATCAAATAAAAGCAGTTAGTGAAATAGAAAGTTGTAATGATAAAAATATATTATTACAGATGCCAACTGGAGCAGGAAAGACTTTTACATTTTGTGAAATTGCTAAGCGCTACTTTGTTGAAAACGTTAAGAAAGTATTGATTTTAGTACACCGTTCTGAATTATTAGAACAAGCAAAGAAATCATTAGGAGAAAAAGCGTTTGCAATTGAAAAAGGAGTTAAAATTATACCTAGTGATTTTGATTATTACGTTGGTATGGTAGAAACTTTAAACAGAAGGTTAGATAAATTACCTGATTTTGGCTTAGTTATTATTGACGAATGCCACATAGGTAATTTTAAAAAGATGCCGTTCTTTACAGATGAAAAAACAAAAGTTGTAGGAGTTACAGCAACACCAATAAACGATGAGCCGTTAGCTAACTATTATCAAAAAATGATAATGCCAACTACAATAGATAATTTGATAAATAATAAATACTTATTGAATTGTGATGTTTATGGAGTTGCGTCCGATTTGGTAGGTTTGCAAAAGTTTAAAGAAAAAAGAGGTGATTTTGATGAAAAGCAATTAGAGGATTTTTATTCATCTGAAAAAATGGTTAAGAATGTTTTGAATGCTTACTGGCAATTTTCAGCAGGGAAAAAAGCATTGATATTCAATGTTAATGTAGCACATAATGAAGTTGTTTATAATGAGTTTATAAATGAGGGGTTGAATGCTTATAGAATTACTGGAGAAACAGACCCAAAAGAACGAAAGGAAATATTAAAAAAATTCAAAGAACAAAACGATGCAATACTTTGCAACGTTGGAGTTTTAACGACTGGATTTGATGAGCCAAGTGTAATGACTATATTTTTAAATCGAGCAACAAAAAGTCTTGCTTTGTATCTTCAAATGATTGGTAGAGGCTCAAGGTTATTCGATAATAAAGAAAAATTTATAGTTATTGATTTAGGGAAAAATACGACTAGACATGGTTTTTACGATGGATATTTTGATTGGAATACTTACTTTTTAAAAGGTAAAAAATCGGGGTCAAGCGGAGAGGGAGTAATGCCAATTAAAGAATGTCCTGAATGTAATTTTGTTCAGCACACAAGAAAAGTAATTTGTGAAAATTGTGGTCACGATTTTGTTGCAGAACGGGAAGCACAGCAAAAAGAAGAACAAGAGCAAAAGTTATTTTTACTGACAAAAGAAAAACCATTATTGATTCCAATTGAACAAATTTTTGAACTTGCAAAACAAAGAAATTGGAAACCATACGCAGTAATTTATAAAATTGTAGATCATATTGTAAACTACAAAAATAAATACTCTTCAATTGTAACAGATGAATTTTGTGAAAAGCAATGTATTATTGAACTTGAAAAATGGTGCAACGAATACGAAAAGAAATTTAATAAATGGCACAGAGATTTTATACTAGATATTTACAAAAATAAAACAGCAGTACAGATATGACCCCTGAAGATGTAATACAACAAAAATGTGTAATTTGGTTTAGAAACAATTACGGATTGAAAACACATAATCCACGATATTTATTATTTTCAGTTCCAAATAGTGGAAAGGACGTTAAAGAACAGTCTTACAAAAAAGCTACAGGAATGATGGCAGGAGTTGCGGATTTAATTTTGTTAATGCCAAATGGAAAAACTATCTTTGTTGAAATGAAAACTGAAAAAGGAACACAGCAACCAAGCCAAAAAGAATTTGAAGATGCAGTTTTGAAGTTAGGATTTACTTATATTATTTGTCGTAGCTTTGAAACGTTTCAAACTGAAATACAGAAATTAATACCGATTGAATGAAAAAACCACACCCAACAAGAATATTTAAAACACCCGAAGAACTTTTTAATGCGTGGAAAGAATACAAAGAACATAAAGATTCTGAAGGTAGAAAATGGGTTAAAGTTCAATACGTTGGTAAAGATGCAGAACGTGTTGAAGATATACCACCAATGCCTTATAATGAAAAAGGTTTTTTTGTTTGGTATAAAGAAAAATACGATAAATATATCCACCAATATTTTGACGGAACTTATGATTATGGAGACGAGTTCTTGGGTATCGTTACGCACATAAAGGCAGATAGAGACGATAATATAATTACTGGTTCTTTATTAGGTTTCTTTAACGCAAATATGGGTAACCGAATTACTGGCTTAACAGAAAACGTACAAAACACGATTATCGAACAACCACTTTTCCCTGATGAATAATGGAATGGTTAGGGGAAATTGCTAAACATCACAAAGATTACGTCCGAACGATTAACAAGTTCGGCGAGTACTTTTACGCTGAAGATTTGGTGCAAGAAATGTACCTTAGATTAGACCGAAACAAGCGACCTGAAGACATTATTATTGACGGAAAAGTAAATAGATATTTCATTCACTTAACCCTTAAATCTATATTCTTAAATTTTATAAAAGCAAAAAAGCAAATATCTAAGATAAATAATTTACCTTTGGAAATTGCAGACGTTGATAATAGCGAATTTTACGAAGCACAAAATAGGTTTAGAGCAAAGATAAACAACGAAATAAACAACTGGCATAGTTACGACCAAACACTATTTAGATTGTATTTAACGGGTAACCATTCAATGCGAGATATTGCTAACGGAACGGATATTAGTTTACGTTCAATCTTTGAAGTAATAGGAGAATGTAAAGAAAAGATTAGAATTAATTGTGGAGACGACTACTTAGATTTAATAAATAACGATTTAGAATTGATATAATGGCACGAAAAAAAGCACAAGGATTAGGAGATACTATCGACCAAATCACAACAGCAACGGGAATCAAAGCACTTGTTAAATTTGTAGCAGGTGATGATTGTGGTTGCGACCAACGAAAGGAAGCGTTAAACAAGCTATTTCCCTATTCAAAGCCCAATTGTTTAAGCGAAGCAGATTACAACTTTCTAAAGGAATTTTTTGAAGTAAATAGAGGTTCAGTTGTTCCAACAGTACAATACCGATTAAACCAAATTTATACAAGTACGTTTAACAAACACGCTGAATTTACAACTTGTGGGAGTTGCTTATTAGATAGGATTAACGAATTAAAAAAAGTATATGAAAATTATAACATTAGCGAGTAGTTTATTACTACTTTTCAGCTGCCAAAAACACGAGGTTAAAGTGTGTGAATGTACACACGTAATCTACAAAAACGTAGGAACAACCGAAGCCGATTGGAATCCATATTGGGACGATTCAACGGTTACGTTTACGGACTTTTGCGCTAACGATGGTACATTTGTAATTGAAAACTTTATCTATAAAAGAGTAACAGTTTGTAAGTAATGTTTAAAAGAACAACCGCTATAAACAGAATAAAAGCAATGAAAGCTCGAATTCGTGTTATACAAGGCGGAACAAATGCAGGGAAAACATACGCTATCATTCCAATATTGATAGACCGAGCTATCAAAGAACAACGAATAAAAATTACAGTTGTTGCAGAAACTTTACCAGCAGTTAAAGAGGGTGCGTTAGACATTTTCAAAACGATAATGGTTGAAACAAACCGTTGGATTGAAAACAATTGGAACGCTTCAGCACTAATCTACACTTTTACAAATGGTTCACGAATGCAGTTTAAATCATTCGATAGCGACGGTAAAGCAAAAGCAAGTGGTAAGCGTGATATTCTATTTCTTAACGAAGCAAACCATATTCCTTTTATTATTGCCGATGCTTTAATGATTAGGAGTTCAGAAACGTATATTGACTTCAATCCAGATAACGAGTTTTGGGTGCATAGTGAAATATTACCACAGCACAATGCGGAATTTTTACTACTTACTTACTTAGATAACGAGGGTATTTCAAAGGAAACGCTCGAAGATTTAATGATTAAAAAAGAGAAAGCTAAAACTTCTAATTATTGGGCAAATTGGTGGCGTGTTTACGGCGAAGGTCAAATCGGAAACTTACAAGGGGTTGTTTTCAGCAACTGGCAAACAATAGATACTATTCCAAGCGAAGCCCGTTTGTTAGGAATTGGATTAGACTTCGGATATACCAACGACCCGACAAGTGCGATTGCAGTTTACAAATGGAACGACAAGCGAATTGTTAAAGAATTGTTTTATCGTACTGGAATGGTAAACGGGGATATTGCATCCGCACTACCAAAAGACACGGTAATTTATGCAGATTCAGCCGAGCCGAAATCGATTGAAGAAATAAGACGTAGGGGAGTTCAAATATATCCAGCAACAAAAGGTAAGGATTCAATTAACTATGGAATTGACGTAATGCAACAGCAAGAATACTTAGTTACTTCGGACAGCACAAATCTAATTAAAGAACTTCGTGGTTATTGTTGGGACGTTGATAGAACGGGAAAAACAACCAACAAACCACAAGGAGGCAACGACCACGCAATTGACGCACTTCGTTATCACGAAATGGAATCTATAAGCACGAATAAAGGCGTTTACAACATTTATTAGACTTTGTAGTTTAATAGGTATGAGACTTGAAATAAACGTACCTACATCGATTGCAGAAATACCACTTAGTGCTTATCAAAAATTCGTTAACGTTTCTCAAAATAGTAACGATGAGGATTTTTTAATGGAGCAAATGGTGCAATGTTTCACTGGATTAGAATTGAAATCAATCGCTAAAATGCGAATGACTGATTTAACTGAATTAATAATTTCCCTTACAAAAACATTAGAAGCGGAGGGAACGTTCCAACAACGATTTAAAATTAAAGATTTGGAGTTTGGTTTCATACCAAATTTAGAAGAGATTAGTTTCGGCGAATACGTGGATTTAGAGAAATACTTGCAAGATGTTTCAACTTTTCATAAAGCAATGGCGGTTATGTACCGACCTATTAAAGAAACTTTTAAAGACCGTTATTCTATTCACGATTATAACGGAAGCGATGAATACAGCGACTTAATGAAATTTGCACCGTTACAAATCGTTAAGGGTGCGAATGTTTTTTTTTGGACTTTAGAAAAAGACTTATTGAGGGCTACCCTGACATTTTTGGAGAAGGAGATGACAGCGGAAATCAAAACTCACTTAGTGAAAGAACTCAATTTGGAAAGCAATGGGGGTGGTATGGAAGCCTACACGTCCTCGCTCAAGGAGACGTTACAAGATTCGATGCAATCACCAGGTTGGGACTCCGCAAATGCCTCACTTTTCTTACGTTTACAAAACAAAGCGATGAATTACAACAACGAGAATTTAAACGCTTAACGAAATGAGCCAAGACGAAAGAGCAATAGCACTTCAAAAGTTTGTTGACGGCGTTGTAAAGCAAGCAAGAACGAATTTAACGAAACGTAAAAAGAACGCTTCTAAGAAACTTTATAATTCGATTAAAGGCGAAAGTAAGGTTTACCCAAATTCTATTCGCATAGGCTTTCAAATGGAAGATTACGGGTTCTTTCAAGACCAAGGAGTAAACGGAAAAAAGAAAAACCAAGGTAGTAGGTTTTCGTTTCGTGATAAAATGCCACCACCGTCAAGTTTGGATAAATGGATAGTTAGAAGAGGGATTGCACCACGTGATGCAAAGGGCAAATTGTTACCGAGAAAAACGCTTCAATTTATTATTGCACGATCGATTTATAACAAAGGAATTAAACCCTCAAAATTCTTTAGCGATGCAATCGAAACCAAGTTAAAGAAATTACCAACTGAATTAATTAACCCCTATGTATTAACCGTCAGTAATATTATTGACATAGCAATAAAAGAAAATGTACGCAAGAACGCCGTTTTTAGTTCAAGTAAATGAGGCAGGACAAACTGGTTCAAAGGTAGAATTGTTTATTAGTTTAACATCTACTTTTCCAGCAACGCCAACTTACACACTTGAAAAGAATAACCCAAGTAGCACAAACAACGTGACTAGATACAACGTAACGCCGTTTGTTCGTGAATTTATTAGTAACACGTATCAGAATATTAGAACGTTACCAAGTCCTGCTACTTTAACACCAAGCGGAGCGAGTGCATACATTCAGATAAAAAGCTATAAGAACGTTTCAGGAACTTACACGCTAATTGATACAAGGACTTATCGTTCGTTTGATGGATATAGAGCTTATACAGAGGGCGACACACTTGTAACGCTACCATTTGCGCCGTGGAACAATGAGGCAATAACTTTCAACGCTTCTTTTCCTTTGTTTCAGTATCCAAGTGGAATGGTTTTTTACTATCCGCAAACAAGTTCAGCAAGTGTACCGAGTGGACTTTTATCCCCTGGTTATTTTACTGTTTTTATTGGAATTTCAGCTTACGTTAAATATATTTCGTTAGCAAATCCAGCACTTACACAAACAACAAATATAGATGCAGTAAACCAACGCTATGTCGACATTCCTTACATTTGGCAAAGTGCAAGTTTCCCAAATACAAACTACTATTTCGGTGGAAATATAGTTGAATTTTACAGCCCCTCAGATGTTTTACTTTATTCGTTCACTTTCAAACCTTTGAGAGAATGTAGATATACGCCAGTTCCTATTGATTTTATAAACAAGTTAGGAGGGTGGCAACGTGTATTTTTCTTTAAAGCGTCAACAGATAAAATCACAACAACAAGCGAAGATTATAATTTCCTAACTACCGTTCCAACAAGTGACCAATGGGTCGTTTCAGACGGTCAAACAAGGCAAATGAATCGAAACGCACGCAGGAAAATAACGGTTAATTCAGGAAGCGTAGATGAGAACTTTAAATTTATCATTGAACAGCTTATGTTATCTGAAAGAATTATGGTTAATAATTTACCTGCTAAAATATTGACAAACGATGCTGATTTATTTAAAATAGTAAACAAGAAAGACTTGAACTATACATTAGATTTTGAATACGCTTATGACGAAGTTGCAACTGTTTATTGAGGGAATTGAAGTTGATTTGTTCAAAGACGAAATTGTAACGGTTAATTCATCCGTTGCAAACGTTCAAGATATTAGCAAGGTATTCAGCGACTTTTCACAATCGTTTTTAGTTCCTGCATCACCACGAAACAACGCTATTTTTCAACATTGGTATGAAAGCGATGTTGTGCCTACAATCGACCAAAATTTAAGACGTGATGCTTTTATAGAAATCGAAACGATGCCGTTTAGGGTTGGTAAAATACAACTGAATGAGGCAGTTATTAAAGACGGTCAAGTGGTTAGTTATTCGTTAAATTTCTTTGGAGTGTTAACAAGTTTAAAGGATAGGTTTGGGGAGTTGACGTTAAAGGATTTGGACTATTCAACAATTGCACACACTTACAGCGGTACGGAAGTTTACAATAGAGTAACAGACGGAACAACGGTTTATGATGTACGTTATCCATTGATTGCACCGAGAAGGGTTTGGACTTTTGGCGATGCAGGAACACAAGACATTACAACCAATTCAGGGAGCGTAAAATGGTTTGAGTTATTTCCTGCAATCAAAGTAGCTAAGATTTTCGACATTATAGAAACACAATTTGGAATAAATTTTAATAGTACGTTTTTTAGTTCGACACGTTGGACGGATTTATACATACGTTACCAAAATGTAGAAGAGTTTGTATTTTTGACTAATTACGAATTAATAGATTACAACAGCACAACGCCAAGTAACACGTTTTTTAGCACGATTGACAATACATTAACCTATTCTTATGTTCCAATTGCAGGCTTAACATTTCACGAAACGACATTAAGTTTCTCAAGTGTTTCAGATGGAACGGCAACCATTTATTGTGAGGCTTATGTTAACGGGGTTTTGTATGCTACTTATGAAAGTTATGGTGGTACAAATCCACTAATCTTAACTAAGGAAGCAAATATAGCGGGTTTAAATTCAGTTGTTACCTATCAATTTAAAGCGGACAAAACAGTTAGTTTCGATGTTGATGTATTGTATCAAGACCCAAGTGGAACAATTTACACAGGATTTGGAAATACAATCAGTTTAACATCTACTTTGAACGCTTCAATTTTAGCACCTAATTTAAAGATTGCCGATTTTGTTTCAGCTATTTTTAAAGCGTTTAATTTGGTTTGTGTTGGTGAAAATGAAACGACATTTACAATTGAACCTTTGCAGGATTGGTATAGTTTAGGAGGCGAAAAGGACATAACGAAACACGTAATTAATTCAAGTAGCGTTAAGAGATTACCACTTTACAAACAGATAGCATTTAAGTATAAAGAAAGCAAATCGTTTTTAAATAAGAACTTTTCAGCGTTGTTCAATCGTCAATACGGCGACTTAGATTATTCATTCGATTACGATGGAACGGAATTTAAAATCGAGTTACCTTTTGAAAATATCCAATTTGCGGAATTAGAAACAAGTAACTTATTTTGCACGTTTTTAATTGAAGAAAATCAATCGGCTTATGTTCCCGAACCTTTGCTTTTATATTTAGGTGGCGAAGAAACGGCAACAACTTTCAAATTCTTTGACGGCTCAAGCTACCTTAACGTAACCGATTACTCACTTTTCAACAGCGTTAATACAACGGGTTTTTCACTTTGTTTTGGTAACGAGTTTAATATTGTAACGCAAGAAACAGAGCCGAATAGCCTTTACCAAACTTACTATGCTAATCACTTAGGTAACCTTTACGACTTGCAACAACGATTGTTTTCATTTACAGCGATGTTGCCAACGGGTGTACTTGCTAACTTGAAAATGAATGATAAAATCATTATTAAAGACAAGCGATATTTGATTAACGATATTAGTAGCACGTTGAACAACGGCGAAGTTAAAATGAATTTAATTCGTGAATTGGTAACTATTGCGCCAGATTGTGAATGCATTAAAGTTACCTACACCTTAGAAGGTGAAGATCCTGTAACGGTGGAGGTGGATGTGTTTGATATTGCAAATGGAAGGAATAGGTATAATTTAATAATTGAAGGTTTAACTTTTCAATTATGGTGGAACACAACTTTTTGGTCTCTATTATTTGAAGAAGATGGAAGCGACCAAGAATGTACTATTTTAAATGAAGATGTAATTTGTCCTTTTGGGACTTATGAAGCAACTAATTATGGTACAAGTGGAGTAATCTTTGAATCATTCATTGTAGAACCTTGTTATTAAGATTATGAGAATACACACAATTATACAGCTACTAAAAGTTAGCGACCACTTCGGACAATCAAAGGCGATTGACGTGGCAAAAGGTTTGAACGAATACACAAGTTCAACTAAAAAAATATTGAAACAAGAATTAAGAAAGCATTATGGAAAAAAAGGTTATTGAAATAGAAATTCAGGATAATTCTAAAACGCTAAAACAACAATACAAAGAGGCGGTTTTAGAAGTTCAAAAATTAGCAGATGCTTTCGGTGCAACTTCAATCGAGGTGCAAAATGCGTCTAAAAGAGCGGCAGAACTTAAAGACCAAATCGAAGATGTAAACGATGCTATCCAAGCACAAAAAGGCGAGGGTGCATTTATTGCTTTGGGGAAATCTTTATCAACGGTCGCAAGTGGATTCAGTGCAGTAGAGGGTGCAATGGGTTTAGTAGGTGCGGAAAGTGAAGACGTACAAAAAGCGATGTTACGTGTTCAAAGTGCAATGGCTTTGGCGCAAGGATTGGAAGGTTTAGAAGATGCAGGAAGGGCATTCAAACAGTTAGGAGCGGTTGTAAAATCAACAACAGTTTATACCACGCTTTACAACTTTGTTATGGGCGTTTCTAATAAAGAAACAGCTACAAACGTAGCGTTAACTGAAGCGAATACAACAGCAAAAGTTGGGTTAACGGGTGCAACGGGTGGACTTGCAACGGTTACGGGAACAGCAACAACAGCAATGAAGTTGTTTAGAGTAGCGTTGATAGCTACGGGTATTGGTGCAATAGTTGTTTTAGTTGGTGCGTTGATAGCAAACTTTGACAAAGTAACTAAGGTAGTTACAACATTAACGGGTTACGTTGTAAAGGCGTATGATTACTTTGATAATTTAGGAACGGCTATTAAAGTTTTAATTGGAATATTCTTTCCATTTATAGGTGTTGTTTACGGTGCAATAAAAGCACTTGAATACTTTAATATTATCGACACTAAAAACGAGCGTGATTTGTCAGCAAGGCATATTGCTAATATGAAACGTGTTGATAAATCACTTGCTAAACAAGAACAGCAACGTAAAGCTAGAAAAAAAGCATACGATGAAGAAACGGGAAATATAGACCGCCAAATTAAGTTATTAGAAGCGCAGGGAAAATCAACGGAAGCACTTGAAAAATTACAGCTTAAACGTTCGTTAACAAATCAACGTGAACTAATAAAAGAGGCACGTTTGAATTTACAAATTTTAAGAGCAACAAATATCGGTGGTGTTAACGATGAAATGATTGAGGAAACAAAAACCGCAATTGCTGAAATGAAACAAGGGATATTAGATACTGAAACGGCAATTCAAATAGCAAGGATTGAATCAGGTAAAAAGGCAGTTGATACAGCTAAAAAAACAAACGAAGAACTTTTTATAATTGACGACTCCGAACTAAAAAGACGTGAAGCGCAACGTAAAATGGACGCTGAAAATTTAGCTTTGTATTTAGGGGACACGTCAATGGCTGAAATTAAATCAGCAAAAGACGGAATTACTCAATTAGTAACTACACGAACAACAGAATTAGAGATTGAAAAAAATACAGCCGATAGAAAAATTGAAATTCAAAGGGCTTTATTTCAGCAAAAAAAGGATTTACAGCAACAAGATTTAGAAATGGCTTTACAAGGTGTTGGAATTATAAAATCAGTTTTTGAAAAATCTAAAGGCGTTCAAAAAGCAGCGGTTCTTGCTGAAAGTGCAATAGGTATTGCAAAGATTGTTACATCAACACAAGCAGCGAATGCGGCAGCGATTGCAAAGTATTCATTAGTTCCGGGAGGTCAAGCATTATCCGCAGCGGAAATAGCAAGAAACAAAATAGGTGCAGGTTTA
>Ga0209287_10001089_pt1 | contig 14230 bp, 15 predicted proteins | sample PPLLak3cmMay2015_2_FD_187255 | JGI IMG/M metagenome (GOLD analysis project Ga0209287, IMG submission 187255) | Freshwater sediment microbial communities from Prairie Pothole Lake near Jamestown, North Dakota, USA - PPLs Lake P8 Core (1) Depth... | ecosystem: Environmental > Aquatic > Freshwater... | reverse complement strand
TGTCATGACGCTTGAAAAGCTGGTCGAGGCATACCTGAGCGAGCGGGAAATGGATCCGGAAGCGAAAACGGCAGCCGAGGAGCTGCTGGCGTCATTCCTTCTCGGCTTTTGCAAAAGGATGCACCTCGAGCTGGCGCCCAAAAATGACAGCGCTCTGCCCGCCATGGCCAGCCTGGGCTGCCTGGTCAACCTCAAGGGCTTCGGCGACGAGGTCTGGATAAGCGTGGCCCCAACCAGGGCGGTCACCCCGGACCTCGAGCTGGTTGGCCTCATGGTCAGGGCGATCGAGGAGGGGACGGCCGTGGAGATCCCAACCCGATACTGGAGGAGCTAGTGGCAGCAGACAAGCCCCCGCTGGTCCTCCTGGGCGACTGCCGGGAGGTCATGGCAGGCCTGGGCGAGGCCTCCGTTGACGCCATTATCACCGACCCGCCCTACGGCCTGAGCTTTATGGGCAAGGGCTGGGACCACAGCGTCCCCGGGGTTGTTTTCTGGGGGGCAGCTCTCCGGGTCGCCAAGCCAGGGGCCCACCTGCTGGCCTTCGGCGGGACGCGGACCTTCCACCGGCTGGCCTGCGCGATCGAGGACGCGGGCTGGCAGATCCGGGACACCCTGGGCTGGATTTACGGCAGCGGCTTCCCCAAGTCTCTTGACGTAAGCAAGGCGATTGACCGGGAGGCGGGAGCGGAGCGGGAGGTGGTGGGGAAAGAAATGCGATCGGATAAGCGGGGCGGCAATTACCACGGCGGGAGCGAGGCCCGCCCGGCCATTGAGTGGGACAAGACCATCCCCGCAACCGACGCGGCCCGGAAATGGGACGGCTGGGGGACGGCTCTCAAACCCGCATGGGAGCCTATTATCCTCGCCCGGAAGCCGCTTGCCGGGACCGTGGCGGCCAACGTCCTGCAATACGGAACGGGCGGGCTCAATATCGACGGGTGCCGGGTGGGGGCGGAGGAGGAGACCGGGTGGGGTGGTGCCCCGGGCTTCGGCGCCTGGGGCTCTGGCCTGGGCAGCAGGCAAGCGCCAAGACCCGCCTCCGGCCGCTTCCCTGCAAACCTGATTCACGACGGCAGCGAGGAGGCGCTGGCGGTGTTTCCGGAAACGGAGAGCGGAGCCAACCCAACCAGCCGAGGCGGGATGGGCTATCATGGGGCGGAGGGTCAAGAGACTTGCGAGGCCCCCCGCGGGCAAGACTTCGGCTCCGCGGCCCGTTTTTTCTATTGCGCGAAGGCCAGCCAGCAGGACCGCGATGAGGGGCTGGAAGGGTTTCCGCGGCAGGGCAATAACAGATATGGGGACTTTACGGGGACGGATACCCACGCGCCAAAGACCCAGGAGCACAACCTGAGCCGCAACAACCACCCGACGGTCAAGCCCACCGACCTCATGAGGTACCTCTGCCGGCTTATAACCCCGCCAGGCGGGACGGTCCTGGATCCCTTTGCGGGGTCAGGGTCGACCGGGAAGGCCGCGATACGGGAGGGCCTTGCCTTTATCGGGATCGAGATAGACCAGGAAGCCGCGGAGATCGCCAGGCGGCGCTTGGCCAGGGAGTACGCCCAGGGGCGCCTGGATTTATAAAAGCCCTTGACGGCGAGCTTGTTGTCTGCTAGCAACAGGGCAAGGGCATTGACAAAGGGGGACGCTCATGAGGGTCGGGATCGTAGGCTCGAGGACATTCCCACAGCTCCAGCTTGTCGAGTGGTTTATCAGAGACCTCCCGGCTGGCGTTGTGGTGGTTTCCGGAGGCGCCCGGGGTGTCGACAGGGCGGCCGAGGACTACGCCAGGGCGCGGGGCCTGGAGGTGGTCACCTTCCTCCCGGACCTTGAGGGCTGCAAGGAGCGCCGGGATTTTACGCCGCGATACTACGCCAGAAACCAGAAAATTGCCGACAATGCTGACCTGATTGTGGCCTTCACGGAGAAGGACTACGGGGGGACCTGGGACACCATAAGGCGGGCGCGGGTGGCCCACGTCCCGGTCAAAATCATTAAGCCCTCGGCCTTTTTCCCGGCAGCGGAGGAGGATCCTGAGGCCGGCGGGGACGCGGAGGGCGCCATGGAGGTCATCGAGCGCGCCAAGGGGGCCGGGCCCTTCCAGGTTAAACGGGCGGGCCTGGGATCCTACGCCCTCCGGCGCAAGTGCTACATAAGCTCGGAGGAGTGGGCTGAGATCGTGGCGCTCAAGGACGCCGACCCGGAGCGGCTCGCCGATAAAATGCTCCCCCTGTTTCTGAAATTCTTCGCGGACAATAAGCGCTTCGGGTGCATTCACGCCCTGACAACCCCGCCCCGGTCGACCAGAAACCTGGGCAAGCCCCACGCCATGGACATCCTGGCGGCGCGCCTGGCCGCGAGCCTGGGGGTTGCCCACGTCACGACCTTCAAGCCCTGGACTAAGACAACCAGGGGGCGCTTTGCGGCCAAGGGGCAGGCGGAGATCACCCTGGAGGCCGCGGCCCTGGTCGGCAAGGTTGTTTGGGTCCTGGATGACGTGACAACAACCAATTACACCCTGAGGACCGCGGTCCTGGGGCTCCAGGCGCTCGAGATCCACGCCCACGGCCTGGCTTACGTTGTGATGGGATAGGGGCGGACCTGTTTCACATGAAACACAAGGAGGAAACCATGGGGAAGATCAAAGTCATTAAGCCAGAGAGCGGGATAGTTGACGAGGCGACGCTCCCGCCCTGGGGCTGGGGCATTATGCTGCTGGCCCAGGGCATTAAGCCAATGCCGATCGCCAACCGCAACGAGATCCACAAAAACGCCGGGCGGCTGAGGATTCACAAAGACCGCAAGGCCGAGGCCTATATTCTACAGCTCAGGACGACCTTTATGAGGGCGGCGGCCAGCGGATCCTGCCACGACGAGGTCATTAAGCGCCTGCATTTCCCGATCCCCGGGAAAACCTGCCCGCTGAGGATCGACATCCTCTACCTGTACAGCCCGGAGGACCGGGCCCACGGCGAGCTGGCCCTGGCAGATCGGGACAACCTCAACAAGGGCACCCTGGACGCCTTGAAGTACGGCCCAACAGACCTGGGGATCCCCTGGGGGCTCATTGACGACGACCGATACAGCCCGGACGGCTACACGGCCAAGGGGGAGGCTCCGGAGGGAGAGCCCTCGGCCATAATGGTCATATTTTCCCGCTCCGGGATCCGTGGCGGGAAGGAAATGCTGGAGCTCCCGCGGCACCTGGGGCCCCTGCCACCCTACCGGGTCCCCAACCCGATAAACCCCAATAAAATCATCCCGGCACCCGGGCCCAGAATACTCGACATCCCACGCGGTCACAAAAAAGGGCGTTGACAGCGCGGCCCCGCGGTGCAATATGCAGGTCCAGGAGGTGGTCGTTGTGACGATAACACAGGCGGCGGCCTTCTGGACCTGGTACAATACGGGCCTCCAGAAGGGGAGCAAGCGCTCTTATGAGGCGGCTGCTGAGGTCCTGGGCAGAAACCCGGACACCATTAGAAAATGGGCCAAGGAGTACGGGTGGGAGAAGGCCGCGGCCGAAAAGGACCAGGAGGTCCTGGGGAAAATTGAGGATAAGGTCACAGAGGGGATCCTCGATGACGTTTCTGCCATTATCGGGCGCCAGCGCAAGCTCATCGCCAAGCTCTATGACAAAATAGAGGCGGCCATTGATAAAATGGAGCCTACCTTCGGCCAGCTCCTGGAGCTCATGGAGTATGAGCGGACCCTGGAGCTCCAGCCGGCAGAGGGAGACAAGAAAAGCGCGGGCATGAGCCTTTATGTTCTCATGCAGCACCTTCCCCCCGAAACAAGGAGCGAGATCCAACGTGCAAGCGGAGAGCTTAAACGCTCCGGACGCTTCGACATGGCAGGGGCAGGATTGGGACCTGTCAGCCCTAACTGAGGTCCGCCCGGAGACCTCCAAGGAGCTCCATGCCTACGTCGAGGCCCATTGCCGAAACAACAACGGCGAGCCTATTAAGATCGCCCACCGCGCAATATGCCCAGGCCACAATGCCCCCTTCGAGGTCCTGAGGGACGGCTTTTTCCTTCGCCACCCCCGGCAGTTTTTTAAGGCCAGCCGCGGAGGCGGCAAGACAAACCTCATCGGCCTGCTCATATTTCTGGAAATGAAGTTCCACGGCCTGGCGACGGGCCACCCCCTGGACAACCTGGTCATCGGCGCCAACGCCGAGCAGGGTTTCAAGTGCTTTGAATATGTGAGCGGCTTCTGGCAGCAGCCAGAATACAACCAGGCGGTCGGGCGCAATGGGATCCTCAAGCAGACCGTGACCCTCCCGGACGGGACCAAGTTCAAGATCGCAACCGCCACCATGAAGGCAACCAACGGCCCGCACCCTCCCAGATTTTACGCCGACGAGCTCGAGCTCTGGGACCCCAAGGTCCTCCAGCAGGCTCTTTCAATCGCCAAGGGCACACAACACCACCCCATGGCCATGAGGTTTACAAGCTCCCAGAAATTTGCCAGCGGCCTGGTCCAGAAGTGGCTGGATGAAATGCCCGCCAGGGGCTGGAAAGTTTATACATGGTGCATATGGGAAATTATGGAGCCCTGCCCGCCCGAGCGCTCCTGCTCGAGGTGCCCCCTTTACAACTGGCCAGACCATGAGGGCGGGATCCTCTGCGGGGGCAAGGCGCGCCTGTCAACGGGCTATTACAGGATTGACGATTTTATTAATATGGTCGACAGCCTGGACCGCCAGACCCTCGAGGCCGAGTGGCTCTGCCTGAGGCCTTCGCGCAAGGGCCTGGTCTTTGGGCGGGAGTGGCAGGAGGCCAGGCACCGGCTCACAACGCCGATCCCCTACAGCCCCAACCTGCCCCTCGAGCTGAGCATTGACCAGGGCTTCACCAACCCCTGGGCGGTCCTGTTTATCCAGCACGACGCCGCGAAGGACCAGCACCGCCTGATTGATGAGATTTACATGACGGAGACCCTGGCCGAAGAAATTGGAGCGGCGACGGCCAACAAGCTCGAGGCTCACGGGGTCGGCACAGAGCAGAAAATCACCGCCTGGGCGGACCCGGAGGATCCCGGAGCGGCGCGCACCTGGGCCCGGCACCTGGTAAGCAGGACCGGCCGCAGATATAACGTCGTCCTCCGCAATCCAGGGATCCGCCAGGACATCCTGGACTACCTCCAGGACGTAAGGGTCGCCCTTAAAATCCCCCGCAACGGCCGGCCCAGGACGATCGTGGGCGCCGGGGTGATAAATTTCCCCCTGGAAATGAACAGCTACCACTACCCCGACGGCTCGGACGCCAGGACAATCGCGGAGGCTCCGGTCGATAAATACAACCACGCAATCAGCGCCTTTTATCGTTATCTTGTGCAATTCAGGCCGGGCGCAAAAGCCCGGGCGGGCAAGGATCCCCGCAGGAGGTAATAATGGATCTGGTTTATTCTATAATTGAAAAAAGGGTCCGCGCCATGGCCAGCTCGAGGGACCCGATCCTCAAGCGCTGGGATTTTTACAACAATGACGTGGCCCGGGAGCCCTATTTCCCCCGGCTGACTGACGAAACCGGGGAGGAGTACGACCGGCGCTTCAAGATCGGGGTGGGGTGGTGCGGCGCCATCGCCAACCGCCTGGCCAGCTATTTCCGCAAGGGCCCGATCGAGGTGTCCTTTGACGTGGCCGGAGACAAGACCCACGCCCTCGCCCAGGAGGCCGGGGCGGTCTGGGCGAGCATTGCAACCCAGAACAACGTGGCCAACCTCATGACCGACGTGGCCAGGGACGCGGGGGTCGCCAAAGAGGCTTACACCAAGCAGCGGATTGAGTTCTTTGACCGGGAGACCGGGGAGCCCCTGAAAACAGAGGGCGGCAGCCAGCGCTGGCTGGGCCAGGTACGGATCGACCGGGTCAACAACAGCTTTGTTTATAGGGTTTGGGATCGCCTGGGCGTGACCTATGTCGAGGCATGGGTCCGCACCCCGGGCGGGGAATACAGGCTCCTCGGGGACTACACCGGGACAATAGAGGACGCCCAGGTCAAGGATTTTGAGTACATAGAGGCAATAAGACCGGCCTCCTGGGATCCCATAACCAGACAGCTCTTGAGCCCCAGCGGCCGGGCTATATTCGAGGACGGCAAACAGGCCTGGAGCCAGCCCATCCCCTACCCCAGGGTCCCCATCCAGCGCTTTGCGAATATGGTCAGCCGGCCGGACAGCGAGGAGGGCATAAGCGACATCGAGTGGGCGATCCCCCTGGCCCACGCAATCAATCACATAATAAGCGGCGCCGTCCGCTCTGTTCACTATCACGGTTGGCCGCAGATGTACGTTTCGGGCCTCCCGGAGGAGCAGGACATTGTCAGGGGGCCGGAGAGTCTCATGATACTCCCGGAGAATTTCAAAGGGGAGGCGCCCCAGGTGGGGGTCCTGACCTGGGACCAGAACCTCGAGGGCGCCATGGGGCTCCAGAAAACCATGAGCGACTTTATGAGCGCGATCACGGGCGTCCCCAAGCATACCCTCGAGGGCCTGGACGGCGCCGGCAGCGTGGTCTCCGGGGTCGCCCTGCGGCTCTTGTATCACAACATGAATGAGGCCTGCAAGCTCAAGGAGGCCGGCTTCAAGGGCCCGGAGGAGGCCATGATAAGATCCTGCCTGGGGATCCTGGCGCACCACAACAACCGCCCCGGCTATTTCGACGAGGTGACGGTTACGGTTAAATACCAGGACGATCGCACCCCCAGGGACCGCTCCATTGAGCTCGATGAGGACCTCAAGCTCCTGACTATGAGGGTTACCACAACCCTGGAGCTTTTTGTCAAGCATCGCGGCCCGGCCCTGGGCATAACGACCCTGGATGACGCCTTGCAGCATTATGAGCAGGTGATGGAGTACGACGCCCAGCTCAGGGAAATAATGCAGAAGGGGCAGCCGGCCGGGGACGATGAGGCCGGGCCTGGCGGCGCCGGCGGCGCTGAGGACGATAACGCCGGAGAGGAGGGTGACAAGGATGACGAAAAACCCGAGGACGGAGGAGCAGGAGCGGGAGTTCGTGGAGAAAATGAAAACGCTTAGCATTGGAGGCTCCCGGGGGCTGGATAACCGGGGACGCCACGCCTTCAAGCACAAGCTCGAGGCTGACCTGACTGACCTGGTCAAGGAGCGGACGGTCAGCACGAAAACGGCCGACGCCCAGGCGGCGATCGCCGGGCTCTGCGCGCCCCAGGGGCGCCAGGTCAAAGAGGGATCGGGAGAGGTATGAGCTACCAGGCGGAGGTCAAATTATACAAGCAGGCCCTCCATGAGCTGCTGGCCATGGGCTACAAGAGCGGGCTCAGCCTGGCGGCTGCAACCCAGGGCGGCATGAAAAAGGGCCTCAGGCAATACCTGGCCTCGCTGGAAATAGACGGGCCAAGCAAGAAGATCCTGACCACCGACCAGAATTGGGCATTGACGGCCCAGGTCATCGCCGAGCTCGAGGACACCATTGACATGAGCTTTGTGAAGCCCGGCCGGGACTGGATCACCGAGGTCCGGGAGCGGGCTTATTTCATTGGCTCAAAGTATGAGGCCCAGCTCATAAAGGGCGGGAGCGTCGCCGACGCTGTTATCCTCCGGGGCCTGGACGGGCCCACCCTCAAGGCCCTGAGGTCGACCAGCCTGGACCTGGTCAAGAAGATCGGGGCGGAGCAAAAGGAATACCTCCGGCGGGCCCTGACGGAGGCGGTTATCCATAATCGGAGCTGGACGGATACAGCCAACAGGGTCATACGGGACGGGAAGGTCCCCGCCCTTGTGGTGACGGATAAAAACGGGGTGCAGCGCTTCATTGAAATGGAGAACAGGGTCGACAACCTGGTCAGGACAGAGACCGCCAGGATCGCAGAGCAGGGCGCTCATGATAAGGCCTCGGAGTTCTTTGGCGATGAGCTCTGGGGGCGCTGGCACACTATCCTGGACGGGCGGGAGCGGGCAAGCCATGAGCTCCGCAACGGAATGATGAGGTCCGAAAAGGACTGGCTGACCAAGCCCGGCCCGGACGGCAAGGTCATCATGCCCGGGCAGGAGGTGAATTGTCGCTGCTCGATGGAGTGGGGGAGCAAGGAAACAATCACGGGCAGCCCCTCGGCAGGCGCGGCAATTCAGACCGCGCCCAAGCCCATTGAGATCCCCGCGCCTCCCCCGCCCGCGCCCAAGCCCAAGCCGGCACCTGTCCAGGCAGCCAAGGCCAAACAGGTCCCGGGCGCCGACGGGAAATATCCCCCCATAACCAGCCAAGAGGACTTCGCGGAGCGCCTGGTCAATATGGGGCTGGCCGCGGAGCCGGATCGCGTTAACGTCCCCAACCTCACAATTAAGGGCCTCAATGAGGTCGGCGACGGGCTGGCGGAGGCACAAAAGCGCTTCCCCATGAAGCTCTCCAGCTTCTACGACAACGGCCCGCACCAACCGGATTGGGTTGTCAAGGGGGTCGGCAACGCCAACGCCTGCACCTGGCCCCAGACCGGGGAAATAGCTCTCAATGCCGGCTATGTAAACAATTGGACCGCCCCCGAGTATGTTTACAGGCTCCAGCATTACATGGATGAGGTGGCCAACCGGGTTATTAATGACGCAAAAAAGGCCCTGGACTATTGGAAGGCCCTCGACCCCAGCAAGCACCTCATGACCGAGGCCCAATACGCAAGAAAAGTAAAGGCCTTCCAGAAGGAATATGAGGCCACCCTGCACCTCTACCGCTGGAGCGTCAGCGCGGTCGAGAACAGGGTCCGGCCCTTTTCCACGGCGATCCATGAATATGGCCACCAAGTTCAGGCGAAAATGACCCAGGCGCACCAATTAGAGTTCAAAAAGGCCTGGCGGAAGGTGGGGACGGGAGAGCATTACAAGGTGAGCCATTATGCCCATGATAAATGGCAGGAAGGGTGGGCGGAGTGCTTTGCGGCCTGGATGCAGGGGGAGGAAATCGACAGCGACCTCTATAGGGCATTTCTGAAAATAATAAAAGAGGTTGAGGCTACCTGGGAGCCCAATTATTCATATTTTAACGCTCTATAAACAGCGGAGGCGGATATGGAAATCGAATATTGGAAAATGCAATGCTTCAAGTGTAAACACTACGGCACCGGGACAATGGGGCCCTGCCCCGGGTTTCCGGATGGGATCCCGACGGAGATCCTGACCGGGGCCTTTGACCACAAAAAGCCCCACGCCGGGGACCATGGTTATCGTTTCGAGGAGGCGCCCCCGCGGGAGCGCGTAACACAAGAGGGGCCCAAGGCCCCGGAGGAGGTTGGATAATGGGAAAGACAACTTGGCGCCTGGCGATTGTCATTGGGCTCCTGGTCACCCTGGGAGCGGCCCCGGCAACGGCCGGCCGCTGGCAGCACCGCAACGTCGCCGACGCGATCGCCATTTCTGAAATAGTGGCGGCGGACACCACGATCCCCCTGGTCAACTGGCGCGGCTCCCAGGGCGGAGTGGTAATGCTCTATTTCAAAGAGACCTCGATCGGGACTTCCGGCACCGCGCCGACCTATGACTTCAAGGCAGCCCTGAGAAACCGGGCGGGGACGGCCACCTGGATCCGGCCGCATTGGTTTGAGGGCGCCACAGCCAAGACCGCAGCGGTCAGCCTGGCGGGATCCGATTCTTATTTTATTTACATATCACCCCCGACGGGCCTTTTCTCATGGTTTGCCCCGGGGCCGATCACGGGGGACAACCTGAGCCTCGTAATAACTAAAAACAACTGCAACGCGGGGACGTTGAGCGCCTGGATATGGTGGCGGCAGGACGATTAAATGGAGACAACAAGCCCAAGCTCGAGGCCGCTGGTTGAGCTGAGCGCAAGCCCAGCGACGGCGGCCTCCGGGCGCCCCTCCGGGGATGCAAAAAGCGAAACGGCAACCGCGCCCTCCTCGAGACCCAGGGAGGACGCCGGGGTCTTGTATATGCCGATCCTCCTGACCGGCCCAACGGCCACCCCCGTCGGGGGCACCGTCACGGTTGCCTGGACCCTTAACACGTCGGGCCCCGCGGGCTACCACCGGGTCCATTATCGCCTTGTGGGGGCCGGGACCTGGACCACGACGGCCTGGAGCGGGGCGTCCGGCTATTCTGCCTCGGTTGCAATATCAGGCCTCGCCTCCGGCAATTATGAATATCAGATCGAGAGCGCCACGGGCCCCGGATACATATGGACCATGGGCTGGCTGCCGGCAACGCCGGGGACCTACACGATCGCGCCGTCCTTTGTCCTGGAAATCACGGGAGTCAATTGGACAATCGGCAAGACAACCCTGGGCGTCCTCTATAACACAAACGCGGCCACAAAATGCCGGATAAGCTACAAGAAGGCGACCGATTTTCTCTGGCAGCAGCTCAGCGTTGAGACCTCATACCACGCCGGCGGGCACAGTCACACCCTCTCGGGCCTAACGGTCGGCACCGTCTATTGGATCCGGATTCACGTCTACGACGCCGCGGGAAATCACGACTGGTCTCCGAGCGAAACCGGATACTTTATCGTCAAAACCCATTCGTCGAGCGGGACCGGCGGCGGATATATCGGGATAGCTACATAACAGGAGGAGAGATTGAAAACAATTCAGAGGGGATTCAAGCAGAGGATCGCCAGGGAGTTCTTCAAGGACAACGTGGCCACGGATCCCGACGCCCTGACGGTTTCCATTGTGAACGAGAGCGGGACGGCCCTGGCCACCCTGGCGGAGGGGACCTTCACAGAGCTGAACGTCCTGGCCAATAAAACGGCGACGGGGATTTTCTTTGTCCCAATTACCCCGGACGCGGATGAGGGGGTCGGGATATGGATCCTCTATTGGCGCGCCACCTACGGGACCGGAGCCTCCGCGGACACGGCGGTCTTTACTGAGATTGTCCAGATCGTGGCCGAGGACAGCGTCCCCCAGCTTGCGGACAACTACCTCAGCCTGGACGCCGTCACGCGGATATATCCCGAGGCCTTTGATATGGCCTCCCCGGATGAGATTTACCGCGTGGGCTACCAGGCCTCGAGGGTCCTGGACTCAGAGCTGGACGGGCGGTTTGTTGTCCCCTTAAAAAAGCGCGGGGACCTCAACGTCTATGACCAGATCGTCATAGAGGCGGCCACCCTCCTGGCGATCGAGAGGATCCTCCGGCCTAAGTACCCCACAGAGGCGGACGGCTTTGCAGCCAAGGCGGACAAGGTCATCGAGGGAATAAACAGCGGGCGCTTCCGGCTCTGGGAGGAAATCACCGGCAAGGAGATCGGCTTCCAGGATCCCAGGCCGGCCAGCACAAACGCCGGGACCTCCATCGAGCTCGAGCTCTATCAAAACGCCGTTTTTACAGGCCTCTACCACAGCCTCATCGTCATCCAGATTGACGGCGCCGGGGACCTCTGGACGGAAACCGCGGACGGGGCAACCTTCAAGGTGTCAGTTGACGGCGGAAAGACCTGGGAGGTTGAGGCCCAGGACGCCAAGGATACTTGGATGGAGCCGGTCGGCTGCCTGGGCCTGTATTTCCGCTTTTTCCGCAGGGGCTCGAGCGGCAACCTGGCCCTGGCGGATAAGTGGACCCTCGAGGCCTGGCCGGAGGACACAGAGGCAACGGTCACCAAGGGGGGCATACGGCGCGGGAGGATCCTGCTTTGAGGATGCTGGTCGGCAAGGATGAATGGACCCCGGCGCTCAAGGCCCTGGCGAAAAACGCCACGCCCGGCGCAAGGGTCCGGATCCTGACCAAGATCGGCCTGGAGCAGGTCAGGCGGATAAAAAACGGGATCGGCAACGAGCTCCAATATGACGGCCTGCCCATGCGGTCACCCTCCAAGCGCCCCAGAGGCGACGGCAAGTTTGCGGAGAGCTATAAATGGCGATACCGGCCAGGATATAGGCACCTTGACTCTGAGGAGGCCAAGGTCCTGGCGGCCTCCGGAGGGACAAAGGTCGGCCGGAGGAGGCTGTCTTGGGGTCAGTCATTTTCCCACGGCAAGCTCAATCTGGTCATAAAAATCCGGCGCCGGATCCCCGTGGGGCCCTCGGCGAGGCAGCTCAATGACACCGGAGGCACAAAAAAGAGTATTGACATTTTAAGCGTGGATTGCAATAGGGTGACCGTCGGGCCGAATACGGGCCACGGAAATCTGATTATAAGCGTTCACAACCCGAAGCGGCGGCCCTTTGGAATATCGAAAGAAATGGCCGATTGGGCCCAGAAAACCGCGGCGGATGACTTGTTGACCTGAGAAAAGGAGAGCAGATGGAAGGAACAGCCCAGAGCGGGGGCAACCAAGCCGCAGCGGCCGGCGGGGCCGCAGGATCGCAGAACATTCCCGCCACCCAGGGACCGGGGCAAGGTCAGCAGCCAACGGGGGCCGCAGAGGCAACGATCACGGTTAACGGAAATGTCTTTAAGGCCTCAGATGTCGAGGGGATCCTGACAGCCAAGAGGGGCCTGGAAAAGACAAACGCAGAGCAGAAGGCCAGGCTGGACGAGGTCGAAAAGGGCAAGCTCTCAGAGGTCGAAAAGGCCCAGGCAGAGGCCAAGACCGCCAAGGAGAAGGCGGCCACCCTCTCCAAGCGCCTGATTGACTCGACAGTGCAGGCAGCCCTGGACAAGGCGGGCATAAAGCTCAAGGCGGAGCTGTTAAACCTGAATATTGCCAGCGAGGACGAGGCCCTCGAGAAGGTGCAGAAGTTCATAAAGGACAACCCAGCCCTGGTCACCGCGGGAGGAGCTCCTGCCGAAGGTGCCGGGGCGGTAAACACAGCGGGGGTCCCCGGATCCTCAGGCCCTGGCTCTCCTGGATCGAGTGCAGCCGGCACGGATAGAGAAAAGCAAATACAAGCAATGTTCGACAACGCCAAATCGGAGGCGGACCTGGCGGCGGCTCAAAAGGCTCTGGATGAGTTCAGGGGCGGAGGCGGTGGGGGCGCTCGCGCCATCCTCTAAGGAGGCGCCTTATGCTGAGCTTTTTGTTGTTTCTCCTGGCGGTTGCGCCCTTCATGCTCCCCCTGGGAGCGGTTGTGCAGTATTCCACCCTGACGCCCCTCGACCAGGCGGCATATGACAGCCGCGTCCGGATCAAGGCCGCGGCCAAGACCATCCACCCGCAATTCTTCGAGCAGGCGGACACCATAGGCCCGGCCCATGTTGCCTATTTCGACCTGTTCAACAAGCTCACGGCAACGCCGGCCTCGACCCTCCTGACCGGATCCTACGACCTGGTTGACCCGGATCCGGAAACGCCGACGGAGGCCCAGACCGGGATCACGGCTTACGAGCGCGGCAAGATTGTCGCCTACATGCAGGCGCCGGCTACCACCATGAAGGTCTCGCTCCCGGAGGCCATGCTCAGGCTCATCGAGACCAACATGGGGGAAGGCCTGGACAACGCCGCGGCCTACTACCTTTACAGCGCCCTGAGCGTCTGGACCTACGGCACGGTCAACGGGCCCCTGACGGCGGAGCAGGTCCTCAAAAACCTCGCCGAGCTCGAGTACAGGAATATCCCCCGGAGAGCCCAGGACCTTTACGGGGCAATCATAAGCCCCTACTCCAAGTTCGACCTGTTCGATGACACCGACAACCTCAAGGGCTTTGTCCCGGTTTCCATGTACGCCAACCCGGCGCTCGCGTTCAACTTCGAGCTGGGGACCTGGCTGGGCTTCCGCTGGGCCGTCGGCTCGAGCGCGTACAGCGCCACGGTTTCGAGCGTCCTGTATGACTACCCTCTGTTCTTCGGCGCCAACGCCTTCGGACAGGCCAACGGCTACGCGGCCCAGGTCGTGGTAAGCCCGGGCGTCACGGGGCTCCGTCGCAAGACCGAGGTGGGCTGGAAGGCCCAGCGCGGTTATGGTGTCATTGACACGACCGCGGTTATCCAGAACAAAGTGCAGCCGACCAACCTGAGCTAGTGCCCCGGAGGCATTGGCCTGGCGGCTTAAAGACAAGACCGATACATCCTCAGAGGAGGAAAAAATGAGAAGCGCAAGACTCTTGACCCTGGCCCTGGCGGCCATCCTCATCCTCGCGGTTGCGATGCCCTCCGCGGCTGACAAGCTGACCAAGAGGTCCATGGGGTCGATCACCCTGACCACGGCCACCTCGGCCCTGACATACTACGGGCGGGTCATAAACGCCCTGGAGTTTGACTACATTGGGGCCTCTGTCCGGATAGACATATCCAGCGGCGGAGGATCCGGCGCCGGGATAATCACCTTCGAGGGCTCGACCGACACCCTGGGGGTCTGG
>Ga0209287_10001084_pt1 | contig 14251 bp, 12 predicted proteins | sample PPLLak3cmMay2015_2_FD_187255 | JGI IMG/M metagenome (GOLD analysis project Ga0209287, IMG submission 187255) | Freshwater sediment microbial communities from Prairie Pothole Lake near Jamestown, North Dakota, USA - PPLs Lake P8 Core (1) Depth... | ecosystem: Environmental > Aquatic > Freshwater... | reverse complement strand
ATTGGCAGAATCATTTAAGGAATAAACGCTCGAATCGACAGTTCCGCCCGTAACGGACAGAGTATTGTCGCTGGTTTTAACCACCTTCCCGATATAGTCGAGAATATTTTCATTTTCATTTGCCTCCAGATTCTTTTGTATTTCCAGAAGTGTCTCATTCATGCCGGATAATTGTTCAAGGCTGCTGAACTGTGCCAGCTGAGCGGAAAACTCCTGGCTTTCCATCGGATTCAGGGGGTCCTGATGCTTAAGCTGAGTGATAAGCAGATTAAGGAAATCCTCCTTGCCAAGATCTTTTTTTGCTTTTACGGATGAAGATGAATCAGAGCCGGTGACAGATAACTGCTGATAATCCGTTCCGAGTGAATTTGTGTACATTAGCACCTCTTTTTATGTTTGATTATGCTTCTAAATCCAATAAATAGTTTCTTTCCGCCAGGCTTCGGGTAATGGGCAAGATATCTTCCTGAATCTCATCGCCATCGGACAGACTCCCGTTCGCTTCCTGATACTGCTGGTGTTCCCGCTCTGTGCCCTCGCTCAAATTCATTAAAGACCTTCCGAAATTCTGTCCGACCTGAATATCCATACTTTCAAGCTTTATGCCCTGATCCAACAGAGCGCTCCTGAGTTCGTGAGCGCCTGCAAGTATGATTTCCTTTACTGAGTTGCTTTCGGTAATCATGCCAAGCTGCAAAGTCTTGCCTTTAATCTCCATCGAAAGTTTAACGGCTCCCAGTTCCGGAGGATTCAACTGCAGGTTGATAACACTCTCTCCTCTCATAACCGACTTTGAAATCTGATTTCCAAGCTGTTCAACAACATGTTCCGGAAAGAAGTTGCTCTCTGCCTGCCTGTTGCGAATTACCGAAGAAAAGGTTTCAATCCTGACAGAAGAGTATCCACCATCCTGAAGGATTTCAGGCGCTTTAGTCTTTGATCCGTCACGGTCGGTCCCGGGATTCATCTCCTTTTTATGCCCTGATTCCTCATTCAAACCGGCAATCCGGTCCGATTTCTCATGCAGACCGGCTTCTACTATCCGTCCGCTATAATTATCCTGTTTATTGATTGATGGTTTTCCGTCTCTGCCGACCTGTGCAGAGATCCGGTTTCCTTCAGAAAAATACCCTGTCCCGGCTAATTCCCTCTCTTCGCCTGGAGATGCAGATTTTAATTGTAAAGCGGAAGGGGCTGGTAACTGCAGTTCAAGCTCTCCACCCGCTGCAACCGATCTTTCAATGATACGGTCCATTGATGATTTAATATTCAGCGGCACTTGGCCTGGATTATTTATTACTTCTGCCTGATTCTCCCGTGATGACGGATGAATCTTATACGTTAATCTGCCGTCGTATCCTTTTCCCGTTGCATGGCCGTCGGACAAATTATGGTCTTTGGAAAAACCGTTGTCTGTTACATGGCTCCTCAAATTGGCCCGGTCTCTCAGCTGTTCCAGTCCCATAACCAGATCATCAATCGTGATCCGGCCGGTTGCCGGATCAGGTTGTATCTGAATCCCCAATTCTTCAAGTTTTTTTGAGACTTTTACTGACGAACGATCTTCGATGGTTCCACCCTTTTCTCCCTCCATCCGGTTCCCGGCCTTTTTCAACTGAGTAATCAGTTTGTCCAGATCCAGTCCGCCATCCGCGGTGCGGGCGGCATTAATCGTATTGTCCGCCTCCTCAAGGGTCAACCCGAAATCCTTTAAGAGGGAATCAAGCCGGGGAGTTACCGAAGGATTTAAACTTATGGACGTATAGGCCGTTCCTCCGGATATCTCGGGTGTTTCGACCCTGGCAAAAAATTCGGAAAGCGGAATCATCCCATCCGGATATTTCTCCAGTAATTTCCCGATAAACAGATCTGCATCAGTGTCAGTGTATCCGCATTGTCGTAGGAAATCTGTCAGGACATCAATATCACTGCTTTTCATCCAGGCCTTATCAGATGATTTGCCTTTTGCCGCAAGACCATCATTAAAGGCCTTTAGGTAAATGCCGTTCCTCTTTACACCCATTTCAAGCATATTTCGTGTCCGGACATTCAATGCGCTATTTTTTTCTCCTGCTTTAAGCAGTGCCTCTTTAATAAAAGAATCAAAATTATTGGGCCCTACTTCCCGAACGGAAGATTTTGAGTCGCCGGTCAATCCGCCAAGAAGGAAATTAAGTATTGATCCGGCAATCATCATGTTCATATTCATATCATAAGCCTTTTATTGATAAGTTTGATAAGCAACTTCTCACTTGACAGTTACGTTTGATAATACATTTAGCAAGTGGTATGCCAAGTTTTAAATATATTATTATATTTTATGATTACTATGTGTTAGTTAATTATGCTCAGGAAGTGAAACATCGGCAGGCATAGAAAAGAGATAATATATTCCATATGCAGATACCTAACAGGGAAAAATTTTCCCCTGTTAAAAAAGAGCTTGAAATTTATGCTTGTTTGTGTTTTGGAGTGCAAATATTTTCAAACACTGATTCACAAGGGACTTTTCTAAAACTTAACCCCGATAAACGGGACTCTTTTTAGTACCCCCTTGAGGGGTGTAAGTTATTTTACGAAATCATTTCCTGTCTGGAAAATACAGGAAATAATTTCTAACTTGTTAATGCCTTTGTGTGATTATATAGTACTTTAATGTTTCAAGTACAATATTCGAAGTACGATGTGCAATATTCGATGCAAGTGAGACTGTAGTGATTAATAAGGTTAAAAATAATTGGCCTTTAGTGCCGGTGCAGACACCAAATGGTATAGCCCTCCGAAAAGATTCTGCCGTTCAGTCTTCTCCGGAACGCCGTAATGAATTGATCATCCATGACAATAGGGTTCCGATTAAAACATCTTATTCCTTGGAAAAGGGAGCATTAATAGATATCTATGCCTGATCGTTACCGTTCAGGTTCCCGTATGGACACCAATTAATTTTGATTGACTCGTAAAAATCATATGCTAACGAATTTGAGATTTTTGGGAAATTGATTTTTAAAATTGTTGAGCGTTAATAGTCACAAGCTGGTTGATCCGTCGCAGGCGGGGAGTTTTTGTGATTTAGCAAAGTAATTTAAAAAAATCCCCAAAAAGCTCATTAGTAAGTTAGAAATTATTTCCGGACGGGAATAATTTCGTAAACTTACTTACACCCCTCAAGGGGGTACTAAAAAGAGTCCCGTTTATCGGGGCTAAGAGAGCATATTCAGACTTCCAACGAGTTCGTCGAATGTAGATTGCCGCAAAGCGGCATAAAATTGCTTTTTACGGATACATCACTATTCAGCAAGCCCCTCAACAATTCTTGCAGCTTTTTCTTTATCCAGAAATGAAAGAATAGCCCCGACGTTTTCCCCTTTCATCTGTGAAAGCAGCTCAACAGCAAAATTCTTATCAAGTTTTCCGATAACTTCGGCTGCATTCTGGGGCTTCATTGCCGAATAGACTTTTATCAGGTGTTTTATTTTCTGTCCGTCAATCGTTTCTTTTCTGGCCAAATCATTTTTTATCTCTGCCCTGAGCTGCGTCAGTTTTTCAATTTTACTGTCGATCTCAGCTCTTATTGCTTTAAGATCCTCTTCCTGCGCTTTAAGTTCGGCTTGTTTTTGTAAAAGCAACTTAACATCGACCTTTTTATCTTCCTGAATGGTTACCGGACGGTCCGTATCGGCTTCTGCTGCTGTCTTCTTCTCCGCAGCTACAGCGTTTGTGCTCCAGAATGCCGGATAAAGCTCCATCCGGAAAAGATAAAAGGACACTAATGTTATCTTCAGAACAAGCAAAGCCGCAAAAAAAGCATATGTCGATTTCTTCATAAGTTTACCCTTTTTATTCCTATGATGGCTGTCTCATCCATCATTTTTTGTTCCTCTTTCCCTGATATTTCCTGATACCGGCCATGCTGGACATCCTTTAAAGTCTCCAATGTTTTTTTCTTAATTGATTCTTTTGTCAGCAGCATTCTCTGCGTTTGCACTTTCTCTTCCGTCTTTTTCAGGGCAATACCACCCGCTTCCTGCTCGTCGTTCAATTTATGAAAATAATGATAATAAAGCCGATAACGGGCGACATCCATTCCTTTCTTTTTTTCCCCGCTGCATTCGTCAGCCAGTTCCATGCGTCTTGCAACTAATAATTTAATTGAAGTCTCTTTCTCATGATACTCGTTTATGGCATCCATTAATTTGATCTGGGCCTTTGTTTCCAGATATTTCCTGTAGCGTAATACTTTTTCAAGCCTGAAGGAAAAACGCTTCACTTCAATTCTCCTCAAACAGCAACTTCAGCCGGGTAATGCTTTCATTAAAATCTTCCTTTTGATCAATATCCTGCTGAAGGAATGTATTTATCTTCCCTATCATCCTTTTTGCATAATCGATGTTAGGGTCGCTGCCATCCGAATAGGCGCCGATATTGATCAAATCCTCGGCATCTCTGTATGCGGCTATTGTTTTGATCAGCTTTTTTGCTATGTCAAGATGCTCCTGTCCGACTATATCTTTCATTACTCTGCTGATACTAGCCATTACATCTATTGCAGGATAGTGCCCCCGATGCGCAATAGACCTTGACAGCACAATATGTCCGTCAACAATGGAGCGAACGGTATCGGCTATGGGCTCACTCATATCATCTCCCTCAACCAGCACGTTATATATGCCGGTGATACTACCTTTCTTCTCAATATTGCCGGCCCGTTCAAGAAGCTTCGGCAACTGACTGAAAACGCTTGGGGTATATCCTTTTGCTGTTGGAGGTTCTCCGGCCGCCAGCCCAACCTCTCTCAGTGACATGGCCACTCTGGTTACTGAATCCATAACAAGAAGAACATCCAGCCCTTTATCCCTGAAATATTCTGCAAGCGCTGTGGCAAGGTACGCAGCTCTTATTCTTTCCAGGGCTGGTGCGTCTGATGTCGATGCGACAACAATCGATTTTTTCATCCCTGCATCACCCAGATTTTTTTCGATAAAATACCTGACTTCCCTGCCTCTTTCGCCGATCAATGCTATTATCGAAACATCCGCCGCCGTATTTCTTGCCATCATTCCCAACAACACGCTTTTCCCAACACCTGAACCGGCCATAACGGCTATTCTCTGCCCCTTCCCCACGGTTATAAGAGTATTGATAGCCCTGATACCCACATCCATAACTTCCCTGATTATACCCCTTTTCAAAGGATTATGGACATTCCCATAAGTCGAATACGCATCATCCGGCTTTATCACACCCTTGCCGTCTATCGGACAGCCAAGTCCGTCGACCACTCTACCCAAATATGCGTTTCCCACAGGAACAGTCGGATGGTTACTGATTCCGACAACTCTGCTGCCCGGCTTTACTCCTCTCAGTTCTCCAAAAGGCATCAGGAAGAGTCGCTGATCTTTGAAACCCACAACCTCAGCGCTTATATCATTACCTGGTGTGGTTTCTATCTTACAAAGGCTGCCGACACTGAGCCCGGGTCCGTTTGCTTCAGCGACAATTCCAGCCAGCTTCACAATTCTGCCCTGTAGCCGCAGTGACCGGCAGTCCTTCACTGACTCGGTATATTTGTTCCAATTGATCTTTACGCTTCGCTCACCCATCGCCATTTCCATTATATGCTTCTTCAAGGCACTGCCTGATCATCTCCATTTGCGTTTCAACCCGCGCATCGACATCTCCGTACCGAGTTTCCAGAAAACACCCGCCTCTCTTTACCGACTGACTGGAAACGACTTCTAAGGAATTTAATTCATTGAACCTTTTGAATAATTCCGGCCTTAACTGTTCGATATAATCAAATTCTTCGGGATTTACCCTCAGGAGAATTGCTTTTCTTTCTGTTGCCAGCTGAATTGCCTTTATGATCGTTTCACTGACTACCGTTTTGTCCAGCTCAACCTCATGGTGAACCACTTTTTCTGCAACAGCACAAATGAGTTGAATAATATCTTTTTCATGCCATTTAATGATGTCGGTTCTTAAACGGCCTATTTCGTCCAAAAGATTTTCCATGTTCTCGACAACTTTAAGCGCCTTTGCCGTGCCCAGTTCCAGACCGTCTTTTTCCCCCTGCGCAAATCCTTTCTCGTATGCTTCTCGTTCCAGCATGGAGGCTGTTTCACGGGCTTTCTTCATAATATCATCCGGTCCTTCATTTTTCAGGAAGTTCCCTCTGAAGTCGACTCGATTAAAGACAGCCTTTTTCACTTCTTCCCGAGGTAAATCAAAAACCTTGATACTTTCTTTTTTTCCCCCTGCGTTAAAAGAATCAAAAGGCCTTATTTGGTATTGTTTCAAGCCGTCACTCTTCTCATGCATATAAATTGTATTATCAGACAAATATATCCTCTCTCCCTTTTCCTGAAAGAACTAAACGGCCATCAGACTCCAACTTCTTGGCAGCCTTGATAATAAGTTGTTGATTTTCTTCAACCTCTTTCAGCCGGACAGGGCCAAGTACTTCCAGATCCTCCTTAAGCATTTCGGCTGCCCTTTCCGACAAATTTGTAAATATTTTTTGTTTCATATCTTCAGAGGCTGTTTTTAATGCTTTTATAATTACGTCGTTATTGATGTTTTTCAAAATTTCCCTGAAACCCTTATCGTCGACCTTTATCAGATCCTCAAAAAGGAACATCTTCTGGCGTATTCTTTCTGCCATGTCGCCATCTTCCTTTTCTATATGCGCCATAATGCTTTTTTCGGTTTTGCCGTCCATTTCGTTTAAAATCCCGGCCAGCGCATCGACACCGTTTATCTTTTTTGTTGAAGCTGTTCCCATACTATTGATTTCATTTTTGATTATCTCGTCAAGATCCATTATGATATCATTTTGGACTTCTCCTATCTGCAATATTCTGAATGCAATGTCGGTCTTTATTTCATCCGGGAATAGAGACAGTATTTCAGCGGCTTTCTCCTGCGGCAGATTTGAGAGTACCAGCGCAATGGTTTGCGGATGCTCATTCTTAAAAACACCGATTGCACTTTTAGCCGAAAGATAGGCAAGCTCACTGAAAGGAGCGTTTTCGTTCTCCCTTTCTATAGATTTGAAAGCCTCCCTGACCGAAGATTCACCCGAAGATTTATCCACCACCTGCTTCAAAAACGATTTGCCGGACATATTAATTGACCTGTCATTTTCATAGTTTTTTGCGAATTCATCCATAACCGAATTCAGAACATCCGGAGGAACAAAGGAAATTTTCGTCATATACCTGCCGATCTTCTTGATGGTATTTTCATCTATTTTTTTAAAGAATGAAGCCGTAAACTCTTCACCCATAGCCATCAGGAGAATCGCCGATTTTTGGAGTCCTGTTATTTTTTTGGTATCATTCATATTTGCGTTCATTTTCTACTCACTGATCCACCCTTTGATAAGCTGTTCCGCTTTTTCCGGATTACTTCTGCCCATTTCGAGTACTTTTTCTCTTTTGCTTTGTGCGCCTCCCGTGGAAAGCTGCATGCTCGGCTGCGGCTGCATGTTTGCGGGAAGTTCCTTAAAGCTGACAAAATTATCCTTCGGCATATTTTTCAAGGCATTCAACAACGGTTTTACCAAAACAAAAAAGACGGCAACCAGTAAAAACAGATTGATAATAGTTTTTCTATAATCCTTTAAAAGGGCCATGAAATCAAAACTATCTGTCTCGGTTCCCATCTGGCTTTCAGCAGAAACACTTTCAGAAAAAGGTATTGAGGTCACTGAAATCAGGTCTTCGCGGTCTTCACTGTAGCCCATCGCGCTTTTAACGATCTCTTCAAACTTCTTTAATTCTTCCTCCGTTCTCTGGATATATTTTCTTTTTACTGTACCGTCATTCAGCTTTTCCCCCTCATATCTTCCGTCAATAACGGCGGCAACCGACAGCCGTTTAACTGTTCCTGCCGGTTTGAATACAATTCTTGTAACCTTATTGATCTCGTAATTGGTCAGGGTATCCTTTTTCTGCTTTCCGTTTTGAGAAACCGACTCTGACGGAACTACTCCAGCTCTTTGACTGATTGTTGTAGAAGATGCCTCCTGAGATGCATTCCCGGATGTATTCCCGGTCTGTGTTGATTCTTCAATATCTCTCTTACTTCTTATACTGGTTGTCGCAGGGTCATATTCTTCTTCATTCAGGTTGACTTTGTTGAAATCGATGTCGGCTGTTACACGCACAATTGCATTGCCGGCGCCAATAATTCCCTCCAGCATGCTTTGGACGTTTCTGGCTGTTTCACTTTCAACTTTCGATTTATAATCCAGCTGAGAATTGTTCAACATCGCGTTCGTTTCATCGTTATTTCCTCCCTTAAAAATAACACGACCTTTCGTATCAACAACAGTAACACGTTCAGGATCGAGTCCTTCAACAGCGCTGGCTACAAGATGAATGATCGCAGCAAGTCTTTCCGGCGGCAGATTTGATTTCAGATCCAGCAGAATTGAGGCCGAAGCCGGTTTGGCGTCTTCGACAAAAAGCGATTCTTTAGGAAGAACAATAAAAACCCTGGAGCTGTTTATTTCCTTAAAGCTGCTGATGGTTCTGGCCAGTTCACCCTGCAGGGCTCTCTGATAATTCAGCCCCTGAACAAATTGAGTGGTTTTATAGTCTGTCCGGTCAAATATTTCAAAACCGACCTGGCCGTCCTTTGGAAATCCCTCTCCTACAAGTTGCAGGCGCAGCTCGTAAACCTGCTCCGCAGGGACCAGAACCAGTGATCCGTTTCCTTCAATTTTATACTGAACATTTTTTTCTTTTAACTTCGCTATTACCGTGGAGGCATCCTGGGGAGAGAGATTGTTGAACAGAACCCGGTATTCCACCTGATTCGCCAGTAAAAACATGCCTGTGAAGGCTGCGACAAGAACTAAAACAGAAAAGGCAATGCTTATTTTTTTTGACGGCGGCAACGATTTTATAAAATTTATAAATTGAACTATAGAATCATTCATTTCATTCGCTCTTCTTTTCCGTGTCTTCAGACCGGGTGTTTAAAACTGCATTCGCATTATTTCTCTGTAGGCTTCAATTACCTTATTTCTGACCGACAGGAGCATACGCATCGACATATCGGCCTTTTGAAGCGCAATCATGGTTGTGTGGATCTCTTCCTTTCCCTGAAGAAGATTCAGAATTGATTTATCAGCATCCTTTTCCATACCGCTAACATTATCGATTGCACTTTTCATCACATTTCCAAAACCTGTCGGATCATTTGAATTTATCCGTTCGGCCTTTTGAAACTGGGCCGGTGACAAATTATTAATCTTGATTTCATTCATATTATAACTCCTTAAAAGTCAGAATTCAGAAGCCGGAACCCGGAATAGAAGCAGTATATGCCTCGATAACTATTCAGGCACAAAGAGACAAAGGCACATAGGCACAAAGTTGTAGAAATATGATCGGAATACAGGACACAATCTTGTCCAAATACCTTTTTAGTAGATGTCTCATGGTAAGTTAAGCAGATCATTCTCTTCATATCTCTCGACTTTGTGCCTTTGGTGCTCTGTGCCTTTGTACATACCTGAGTAGTTATGCCTTTCCTATTTCCAGTGCCTTCAAAACCATCTGCCGTGTAGATTTGAGAGCTGCCAGGTTGGCGGCATAGGTGTTTCTGGCTATCGTCATGTTGGTCATTTCCACTACAAGATCCACATTGGGTTTGTGCACATTCCCATCCTTGTCGGCATCGGGATGGCCTGGGTTATGGACAATTTTAAAAGGTGTTTTGTCCTCAACTACCGCTTCAACCCGGACTCCTTCGAGTTGTGACCCTAGTATCTCGCCGAACTCCTCAACCGGTTCAGCGCTCACCACTATCATTTTTCTCCTGTATGGGCCGCCCTTTTGTGTGCGGGTAGTCTCGATGTTTGAAAGGTTTTCCGCAATGACATCCATTCTTTTTCTCTGTGCAAAAAGACCCGAAGCGCTTATTTTAAGCGATTCCAAAAAGTTCATCCTAACGACCTCCTTCTCTGATGACTTCTTTCATTATTGCAATTTTTCTCAATAATGTTTCGGTCGCCACCCTGTAGATAAGATTGTTTTCAGTCATCGTATTCATTACTTTATCGATACTGACCCAGTTGAATCCGTTCCATTCTCCATTTTCTTCAAATGGTTCCACTTCCGGCTCAGACCCATTATCCCGGCCTATATGACCCGTATTCGTCCTTGCCAAACCTGTTTTCGGTTCGGAATCCAAAGCCTGTGCCATGGCTGTTTTAAAATCAATATCCTTTGGCTTATATCCTGGTGTTTCCAAATTGCTTATATTACTGGATATAATGTTATGCCGCTGCTGAGTTATGCTGATTGCACTCTCAAGGGCTTTAGAAGACGTATTCTGTAATGACAATCTATCCGGCATAAAATACCTCCTTGTTGTTCAGTTCTACCGGACATAAATCAGTGCAAATTACATGCCTTTCTTTGCCTATCTTGCAAAAAGATTCTGTCTCAGTCGAACTAAATGATATTTTAAGAAACTGTCATTTTTTCTCTGTACTCATTAAGCTTATTCCGCAGAGTTCGAACGCTGATACCCAGAATATCAGCCGCGTGAGTTCTGTTGCCGTTGGTACGGTCAAGCGTTTGATAAATGACTTTTTTTTCAATTTCTCTTAAAGAAACCTCTTGCATCAATGGATATCCGACCGGGCAAACCGGCCTTGGCCGTCCGTTCAACAAAAGATCATCTTCGTCGATTATACTCCCTTTACACATCAGAACAGCTCTTTCGATTATATTTTCCAGCTCCCTTATATTCCCTTTCCACTGCTTTTCCATAAGGATGCGGATTGCATCTTCAGTCAAACCTTTGACGACTTTTCTTTCGATTATGTTATATTTTTCAATAAAATAATCGACCAGAAAGGGTATATCATCCTTCCTCTCTCTCAACGGAGGCAAATGGACAGGAATTGTGTTTAAACGGTAATACAGATCTTCCCTGAACTTTTCTTCCTCTATTTGTTTTTCGATATCCCTGTTAGTTGTTGCTATAATCCGTACATCGATAGGTATCGATACCGTTCCACCGACTCTGTCGATTTCCTTTTCCTGCAGCACTCTCAATAATTTTGATTGAAGCTGATAATCCAGCTCACTTATCTCGTCCAGCAGGATAGTCCCTTTATCAGCCGCTTCAAACTTCCCTTTTTTCCGGGCATTTGCCCCGGTAAAAGCACCTTTTTCATAACCGAACAGCTCGCTCTCCATCAGCGTTTCCGGAAGGGCGGCACAGTTAACGGCCAGAAAGGGTTTATCCCTGCGATCACTGCACCGGTGGATATGTCTTGCAAACAGTTCTTTACCCGTACCTGATTCTCCATGTATAAATACAGATGCCCGGCTGTTCGCAATTTCTCCGGCATCATCCAAAAGGCGGTTCATCTCACTGTTTTTTGTAATGATTGTGTATTTTCCGTTTTCCGCGGAGGTATTCTCAGCCGGTGAATCCCGGTAGAACCCGGAGGTAATAGATTTTATGGTTTCAGGTAACAGCGGCTTTAGAATAAAATCATCCGCCCCCTTTTTAATGGCTTCAACCGCTTCCTTTACGCAAATGCCGGACGCAATGAGAATTACAGGAAGCGCCGTCCTGAATTCCTTTATTTTCACAAGCAGTTCAATTCCGGTCATTTTAGGCAGATTGAGTGCCGAAACAACCATGTCGTATTGACCTTCCGACAGTTTACCAAGGGCTGCATATGCGTCACCGACTGCACACAAACTATGACCTGCCTGAATAAAAAGATCCGTTATGGCAGCCAAATCGTTTTTATCATTTTCCACCAGCAACACTCGTTTTCCCTGCATAACCGCTTTCTATCTCCTGTTTTTCCTGGAACTTGATTTTCTTAGCGTTTCCTCAAAATCTATAGCTTCCAGTCTTTCTTTGGCGACAAGGCTCGTTAATGGATCATCAACTCCGGCAAGCTGGTTATAGAGAGAAAGATAATCGCTTTTCTTGTCCATCGCCTCATAGCAACTGCCTATTGAGAACTTCAGTTTAATAATGTTTTTTTCATTTTTTTCTAACGACAGAGCCTTGTTGAACATTAAGAGCGCTCCTGCCGGATGGCCCAGATGAAGATAGAGGTTCCCAACCCCCGGATAAAGAGATTGATCCTGTTCCGGATTCTCAGCAAGGAGTTGTTCCGCGTTTCGCGCTGCAACAAGACCTTCCTCATTGAAACCGGATGACATCAGCGCCCGAGATTTATCAATCAGTATATGAATCTTATCTTCCGTTTGCGGACGGCTTTTCAATGCCTGCGAAAACATTTCAATTGCCCTGGCATATTCTTTATTTTTATTAAAAACCCCGCCTATCAGATGGTATGCTTTTGCAGAATATTCTCCGGACTTATCAGGAACTAACAGGGAATTAATTTTTTTTAATCCTTCTTCATTCCGCCCTTTTTCAAGATAATATTTTCCCAGATAAAAGAGAAGCTCTTCTGGTTTTTCACCATCCGGGAAAAGCGCATCGGCTTTAAGAAATAATTCATAAGCCATATTCTCAAGGCCCATACGCTGGTAAGTCTTGGCAACAGCCATGAATAATCTCGGAGGCGCAAGCCGTTGAATCAGCTCTTTATGTTTCTGGTATATGTCAAGGATACTGCCGTACTCTCCTTTTTTTTCATCCGCAAGAACCGCCTCAAATGTATCGCTTAAAGCATATACGATATCCGGAAGTAATTTTGACGGGGGATTTTTACCCAATAAACCTTTCAACACATCCAGGCTTTTTCCATAATTTTTACCTTGTCTGTGAATAATGGCGAGTTTAAGCAATGCATACTCAACCATAGGACTATTATTCTTTTTACTGGTCGATTCACGAACCACTTCTTCATATATTTCGTGGGGTGACGCAATCGCCGTGCCTGTAATATTAAAGGTTGCCGGAATTATCCCCGTTATTTTCAGTTCTCCGCTTTCCTGCTCCTCCGCGAGACGTGTAAGGCTGATAAGGGCTCCTTCCGTCTGGGGGAATCGGGTAATAACCAATTGATATATTTTTATCGCCGCATTCATTAATTTCTCGGCTCGATATGAATCTCCGATCTTGTTTAACACCAGAGGGCTTGTTTCGCTGACGGGAGATATATTATAATACCTGAACAGGTTCTTCCTTGCTCCGCCATAATCTTCTTTCTGGTAACAATTATACCCGAGATAGAGAGATATATCCGGATAGCGGCGTATGTTCTCAGGCTGCTGCGCCAGACGTGTGAGCAGGTTTACCGATTTTTCAAAACTGTTCATCTCAAAAAGTGCTTTCGCAACGCCTATCTCTGCCTCCGTTACCGCAAAAGAACTGCCATAATTATTAATGGCAAGCTCATAAACGGAAAGCGCTTCCGGGTATTTGCCCTTTTGAAAGAGCAGATTACCCTTTTGAACCATTGCCTTCAAACTGGCAGCATCATCTGTTTTATTTCCAATAACGCGGCTGAAATATGCTATGGCCTCATCGTAGTTTTTGACTTTCAGACAAAGATTCCCAATGGACAGCAGGGCGTCAGGAGCAAATACGGACGAAGGAAACTTGTAAATGGCGTCTTCAAAATGGCCTTTTATCACTGAAAAATTTTCCGAAGGCGCTTCCGAATGTAATTGTTCTATCGATTTCGCCAGTAAGAAAAACGCTTTTTCAGAATATCGCCCCTTTGGGTAAGTTTTTATGAGATGTTTCAGATTTTTTTCCGATTCAGGCCAGCGCTGATTTCTGAATTCTTCTACTCCCTTTGAAAACAGCGCCCTCTCTTCACTTCCATCATCAGGATCAAGCTGAATCATTTTTTCCGGCGCCACGTGAGGTTCCTGCGTAAACACCTCTTTCAATCCTGACACATTCATAACCTCAGGAGGAGTTGCTTTCGCATAACCTGCTGGAATAGATTTCGTTTCATTAGAATCATTTTTTTCTTCAGAAACAGCCGGCTTGTAAACAGCAGGACTCGTTTCTTTATTGTTCACAACTTTTGCGCCGGAGTCCGCACTATTTGTTTCTCCCTGACCTTTTGCTTCAAGCACAATAGTCAGTTCATGCTTCCTCGACAGATGTGAATATTTCGGAATATCTGGCCCGTTTGTATCCAATACCAGCCTGATTTTATTCGGATGATATCCGACACGGATACTTTTCAGATACTGATTATTTACCGATCCGGTAACAGATGCGAACGACGGACCGTCATAAAATATGTCGTATATAATTCTCGGCGGCCCATCAAGAA
>Ga0209287_10001080_pt1 | contig 14287 bp, 14 predicted proteins | sample PPLLak3cmMay2015_2_FD_187255 | JGI IMG/M metagenome (GOLD analysis project Ga0209287, IMG submission 187255) | Freshwater sediment microbial communities from Prairie Pothole Lake near Jamestown, North Dakota, USA - PPLs Lake P8 Core (1) Depth... | ecosystem: Environmental > Aquatic > Freshwater... | reverse complement strand
GCTCCGGTCCGCAGGCCCCCATAGCGGTTATCCCACCGATGGTTCGTCGCAGCAGATTAAAGGCCGGTCGCAGGGCAATCCACTGATTATGGGGAGCCAGAGCTTTCTGAATTTCGCCCAGGGTCATCCCGGCCCCGACAGTGACATACTGGTTGGATGGGTCCGAATCGAGCAGAACGCAAAGCGTATCGGTCTTCAATGGAAAGCCGGGACAGGCAGGCAAATTGCCGAAGTCACCAAGAGATCCGCTGCCGCCCGGGACAAGGGCCTGACCTGCTGCCATGGCCTGTTTAACCTGTTCGGCTATCTTCTTTTCCGCAGGCGTCAGCAGGTCGCCCGGACCGGACCAGGCCGTCTGGTCTTTTAAGGCAAAAGGCCGGGATGTGTCAGGGAATATTTTGCCGGGGTTAACCACATGGGTCGGGTCAAAGGCATCCTGAAGAGAGCGCTGGGCATCGATATCATCGTCGGAAAAAACAAGCCGCATGGCCTCCATTTTTTCCCGTCCGATTCCATGTTCGCCCGAAATGGTGCCTCCTAATGCCACACAGGCCTTCATGATCTGCCATCCGGCCTCGTGGACCCGCTCTAGCTGGTCAGCATCGCGCGAGTCGAAGAGAAGCAGAGGGTGAAGATTTCCATCACCGGCATGGAAAACATTGCCGTGAATAAAACCGTGGGCTTTCACGATGGCGGCAACCTGATCAAGCGCATCCGGAAGCAGTGTCCGCGGCACCGTGCAGTCGTTGACCAAATAGTTCGGTGCAAGCCGGGCCACCGCCCCGAATGCTCCGCGGCGTCCCTCCCACAGCCGGTTGCGTTCAGCGGCCGTGGCTGCATCGCGGATTTCCCGGCAGCCGTTGGCCGTGCAAATCGTCCGGATGTTCCGGGCCTGCTCCTCCAGCCCGACTGAAGGACCTTCCACTTCAATGATCAAAACGGCTGCGGCATCGCGGGGATAGCCGCAGGTATAGCTGTCTTCAACCGCCTGAATGATACGGGCATCCATCATCTCCAGCGTGGCCGGAACGATTCCAGCGGCGATGATACCGGCCACAGATCTGGCCGCCGCAGCCACGTCATTGTAAACCGCCAACTGAGTGATTACCTTTTCAGGCATGGGCAGGATACGGACGGTGACTTCGGTCACCACTGCCAGTGTCCCCTCGCTGCCGATAAGCAATCCTCTCAGATCATACCCGGAAGAATCACAGGCCGCAGAACCCAGACAGAGGATCTGTCCGTCTGCAAGAATGGCTTTCAGGCCAAGCACGTGGTTAGTGGTAACTCCGTATTTGAGACAGCGGGGCCCCCCCGAATTTTCGCCAACGTTTCCTCCGAGGGTGGCAACCCTCTGGCTGGCAGGGTCCGGTGCGTAGAAAAAACCAAGCGGCGCCAAAGCGTTTTGAAGTTCCAGGTTGGTCACTCCGGGCTGGACCACGGCCGTGCGACAGTTGGAAAAGATTCCGAGGATGCGATTGAGCCTCGCGAGGCATATCGTAAGTCCGCCATTGGGCAGGACCGTGCCTCCGGACAGGTTAGTGCCGAACCCGCGCGGCACGAACGGCACCCCGGCCCGGGTTGCCTCTTTGACGACCGCGGCTGCCTCGGCTGTATCGCCCGGAAACACTACAGCCCCCGGAGCTCCTTTGGCCAGGGAACCGTCATAGGAGTAAAGTTCAGCAGCAGTTCGGGACTCGGCAACATGGCGCTCGCCGACGATCCGCTTAAGGTTTTTGATCAGGTCGCGTGGTATCACTGCATTCATACTATCGAACCGCCGTTGATGGTTGTCATATTGATCGGTTCACGATCCAACGTATCGGGGGTATTTATGATAGGAATTTGCCTGGTGTCAATGAAAATATAAAAAAAGTGCCTCTTAAAACTTGACATGGAAGCCGGTTAATGCGACATATCAGGCTGTAAAAAGCTGAATTTTATTCCTTACTCTTTCATAGTCCGCTCCTGAATCGCAGCCGGATCCGTTAAAAAATTTATAATTGTAATATAATGTTAAAAGCAAATTCAAATATCCGCTGCCGATCCTTTACGGCACTGCTGGGCTTCCTGCTCGTACTTTTATTCTCAGCTTGCTGCCTGCAAGTTCCGGTGCCTGATTCAGGGCATCAGCAGATATCGGCTCCGGCCTCCGGTTTCAACCGCCTGTTCGAGCGAAGGGGTGATGGATGGACCGGCGGCGACGGCACCGTTTCAGTTTTGCTGCCGGACGGCCGCACAGTCTGGCTCTTCGGAGACACTTTATTGGGCTCCGTCTCGGCTGATGACACGCGGCCGGTCGATACCCCTTTTGTCCGCAACTCGCTGATGGTGCAAAACGGCGCCCTGATGGAAACACGCTTGCGCTTCGCCGGAGAGGAGCCTGCCGCGTTTTTTGCGCCTTCGTCGGCGGATCAATGGTTCTGGCCCGGCCACGGCATAGTGGACGGCGACCAGCTCGGTATTTTTCTGCATCGCTTTGAACTGACCGGGTCCGGATTATGGGACTGGCGCTGGGTCGGCAACGACCTTGCGAGCGTTTCCCTGCCGTCGCTGGCATTAACCGGCATACAGCCCGCGCCCTCGGAAAACGGCATCATGTACGGGGTCTGCCTTCTTAAAGCGGATGCATACGTCTATATTTACGGCACGGCGGACCGGAACCATCCCAAAGAAGCCCACCTGGCGCGAGCCCCGGCCGGCCGCATTCACGGCCCTTGGTCCTATTTTTCAGGCTCCTCCTGGTCAGATCAGCCGACCGCATCGCGATCCATTCTGGACGGCGTCTCCACCCAATACAGCGTTATTCAGGCCGGCCGTTATTTCTATCTTTTCACCATGGATGGTCGTACCGCTTTTTCAAATATCATCGTCGTCTACCGGGCCGCTGAACCCCATGGCCCCTGGCAGGGACCGCTCACGGTCTACCAGGCTCCCGAAACCAATACCCGGGTAGCCGCCTATAACCCATTTGCGCATCCCCAATTTTCTGAAGATAATCATCTTCTGCTCTCGTACAATCTGAATCACATTTCCGACCCCAACGCCTTATACCGGGATGCTTCCATATATCGTCCCCGTTTTATCCGCGTCGATCTTTCAGAAGTGGACCGGCGCTTCGATACTGACCGAAAATAATCTGCTTCAAGATTTAAGAACACCTATATTTCAGAGAATCCGTTTCACCCTCCCAACCGCCCCGCTTTCCAGACGAACCTTAATACCATGCGGATGCCCGGGGGAATTTGTCAAAACCTCTTTTACGACTCCTTCGGTTAACAGTCCTGTGCCCTGATCTTTTTTCAGCACAATAGAGACTCTGATTCCAGGTTTTATAAATGCTCTTACCGTTCCATCCATATCAGTTCTCCCTATCAGCAGTAGACCGTGTAAATCCGCAAATAAATTATCCTTGCGGGAAAGGCTGGTTACAAACGATGATTCAGGAACCGGTGATGTGGGCATAGGCGTTATGATTGTGGATCGATTCGAAATTCTCGGCGCTTACCGAAAACCATGTGATATTGTCATCCTTTTTAAGCTTTTCGGCTATATCGCGCACAATATCTTCAACAAATTTCGGGTTTGAAAAAGCCTTCTCAGTCACCCACTTTTCATCAACCCTTTTTAAAACCGAATAGACATCGCAGGAAGCCGAATTCTCAACAAGCTCTATCATGTCTTCCATCCATATGAATTTTTTAAACCTGGTCGAGAGCCTGACCTCCCCCCGCTGATTATGCGCCCCTTTATCGCTTATCTCTTTTGAGCAGGGGCACACGGATGAAATCGGGACAATCACCTCCGATATAATATCGATTTTACCGGATGGATCGTTTGAACCGACAATCCTGCAAGTATAATCCATAAGCCCAGGAGCATTGCTCACAGGCGCTTTTTTCTCTATAAAATAAGGGAAAGCCACCTCGATATGGGCAGACTCGGCATTCAGATGATCCTTCATACGGTTTAAAATAGCCGCTATGTTTTTCAATGACACTTCAGGGCGAAAAAGGTGAAGCAGCTCAACGAAACGGCTCATATGCGTCCCCTTGTATTTATGGGGCAGATCAACATACATGTTGATCGTTGCTACAGTATTCTGAACGCTTTTGCTGCGGTCAAGAACCGTTATCGGATAATGAATATTTTTTATGCCGACCTTGTTGATCGGTATTTTTCTGTAATCTCTCTGGCTCTGGATATCTTTCATTTCCACTCTTATTTTCTCCGGCCTTAGTTCTGTGGTTCGTACATCGTACATCGCTGTTCGGCGTTCATCTTTCGTTATGCCGCCATCAGAACACGAAGTCGCTAAGTCTGTTTTTTGTGTCGTTGTGGCTTCGTGGCAATTATTTTAGATCTGCGATCCACGCTTCACTTCAACATGTACTCAGTCTTCACATGGCTCAAGGCCCTGAAGATGTTTCCTCTTGCGTTTTTGTTGCTCATATAAAGCTGCTTCAAAAGAGCCTTAACCTCATGCCTTTTAGAAACTTTTGCTGACGGGCACGGGTTTGCAAATTCAGGGAATCCGTTTTCTGCCGCAAAATGCCTTATGATATCCTCGCCTGCAAAGGCAAGCGGTCTTATAATATGCAGTTTGCCGTCAAAAAAGGGCTGGCATGGGGACATGGTGCTTATCTGCCCTGCGCAGCACATGTTCAGAAACAGGGTCTCGATAATATCATCCTGATTATGGCCAAGAGCAAGCTTTGTGCATCCGAGTTCTTCTGCGATTTTAAAAAGCCTTTTCCTGCGCAATCTTGCGCACAGGAAGCATGGATTCTCACGATTGACTGAGCTGTGGCCAAGAATTCCATAATCAGTTTTCTCAATTCTTAAAGAGAATCCTGCCTGCCTGCAAGAAGCTTCAATCTCCTCCGAAAATCCGCCCTCGAATCCGGGATCAATATAAACAGGAAAAAGCTCGTATTTAACCGTGACACGAACCCGGCGTTCCGCAAGAAGCCACAAAAGCGTCAGGCTGTCTTTTCCCCCCGACAGCCCGACAACTATCCGATCTCCGTCGGATATCATCTCATATCTGTGTAAGGCTTTTCCAACAGCCCTGTTCAGAATCCTGTATCTTTTACTGTTGATGATTTCGTAAATGTTGTTGATTATTCCTTTGGCTTTTGTTCCTGCAGCTTAACCTTTCCGGCCGCAATTTCCCTCAGAGCTACGACAATATCTTCATTCTTGGGCGCACTCACAAGATATTCCGATCCCTCACGGATCTGGCGCACCCTTTTTGCAACCATGTTAACAAGTAAAAAACGGTTCTTCACCCTCTTCATGCAATCTTCGACTGTTATTCTTGCCACAATATAACCTCCGTCACGCCTTTTCGGCTTGATTAAAATTCATAATATTTCAACAAGCTCATAATACCTTTTTCCGCCCGGGGCCTGCAACACAATTTCTTCACCCGATTTTTTTCCTATAATTGCCATCCCCAGGGGCGATGATACCGATATACGGCCTTTTTCAATATCCGATTCATCAGGCCCCACAAGCTGGTATTCCATGCTTTCACCAGTATCTATGTTTTCAAGAACTATCTTGCACCCGAATACGGCCCGATCTTTTGCCAGGGAATCCGGATCAATTACGTCGGCATTACCAAGTTTATACATGAGCTCGCCGATGCGGCATTGCAAATATGCCTGACGGTCCTTGGCAGCCGCAAACTCGGCATTTTCAGACAGATCGCCATGGGCCCGTGCTTCCTCAATCGCCTTTATATTCGCCGGCCTTTCAACTTTCTTTAAATATTCAAGCTCTTTTTTAAGAGCTTCATAACCTTCTTTTGTAATAGGAATTCGTTCCAACTTCACTCTCCATAAAATAAATACATCGAATATCGAAAAGCGAAGCGCGATGTACGATGTACGATGTTCGGATTATAACGACTCTGTGCCTTTGACCCTTTGACACTCTTCTTCTCACAAATATTTCTCTGCCAGAATTTCCGCGATCTGAACCGCGTTCGTGGCCGCCCCCTTACGGATATTATCCGCAACAATCCACATGTTAATGCCGTTCGGGATTGATTCATCCTGGCGTATGCGGCCGACCAAAGTCAGATCCTGCCCTGCGGCATCGATGGGAAGGGGGTAAATTTTGTTACCTACATCATCGACCACCTTGATACCCGGAGCTTTTTTAAGCAGGGCTCTGACCTTGTCAGCGGAGATGTGTTTTTCAGTTTCGATATTCACCGACTCGGAATGGCTGAAAAAGACCGGGACCCTCACTGTTGTCGCTGTTACTCCGATACTGTCATCTTCCATTATCTTTCTTGTCTCATTCACCATCTTCATCTCTTCCTTGGTATAGCCGTTATCAAGGAAAACATCTATATGAGGAATACAATTGAACGCTATTCTGTGGGGATAGACATTCTTCTTATAATCAAGAAAATTTATCATTGCTCTTGTCTGGTCATAAAGCTCATGAATAGCCTTTTTCCCCGTACCCGAAACCGCCTGATATGTCGAAACAACAATTCGCTTTATTCCGCACTTTCTATGGATAGGATTCAAAGCAACCACCATTTGAATTGTTGAACAGTTCGGGTTTGCAATAATCCCTTTTTTTTTATAATCGGCCACGGCATGGGGATTCACCTCCGGAACAACAAGAGGAACATCCGGATCCATACGCCATGCGCTGGAATTGTCGATAACCACGCATCCGGCTTTTGCCGCAACCGGCGAAAACTCGAGACTCGTGCCTCCTCCGGCTGAAAACAGGGCGATGTCAACCCCCTTGAATGATTTCCGGGTCATCTCTTCCACGGGAACGGAATCGCCTCTGAACCGGAGAGTTCGTCCGGCTGAACGGCTCGAGGCCAGAAATTTAATGGATTTGACGGGAAAATTCCTCTCTTCAAGGCATTCTATCATCTGGTTCCCCACAGCCCCCGTCGCCCCTGCTACAGCTACATTAAATTTTCTTTTTGACATTTCTCTTCTTCCTTTGAATCCGGTTTTATATTCGAACATAGAACATCGAATTTCGAATTTCGAATTTTGCCTAACCCGTACCTCGATATTCGATGTTCGATATTCGGCTTCCGCCTCTCCCCTCATGACTCTATATACTTCTTCACAAGATTCCCGACCTCACTCGTAGTATAACCCATTTTACCGGCGGCTACATCCTTCAGATCATCCCTTAGAACTTTTTTGACCGCATTCTCTATCAGAAGAGCGGCCTTCTCTTCTCCGATTGTCTCAAGCATGACCTGCGCGGCCAGAATTGCGGCAATCGGATTTATAACCTGTTTGCCAGTATATTTAGGCGCTGACCCCCCTATCGGCTCAAACATCGAAACGCCCGAAGGATTAATATTTCCTCCCGCCGCTATACCCATTCCGCCCTGTATCATGGCAGCAAGATCGGAAATTATATCACCGAACATATTGTCGGTAACGATTACGTCAAACCATTCGGGATTCTTTACCATCCACATGCAGATCGCATCGACATTGGCGTAATCGGTTTCAATATCCGGATACTCCTTCGCAACATCCCTGAAAACGCGCTCCCAGAGATCAAAAGCATATGTAAGCACGTTCGTTTTACCGCACAGCGTCAGTTTCCTTCTCCTGTTTCTTTTCCGGCAGTATTCAAATGCATATCGTACGCATCTTTCCACACCTTTACGGGTATTAATCGATTCCTGAATAGCAACTTCATCAGGCGTACCTTTTTTAAGAAATCCGCCCGCCCCTGTATACAGGCCCTCCGTATTTTCACGAATAACCACAAAGTCTATATGCTCCGGTCCCTTATTTTTCAGGGGTGTTTCAACTCCGTCATAAAGCCTCACAGGCCTCAGGTTGATATACTGATCAAAATGGAATCTTAACTTTAAGAGTATTCCCTTTTCAAGTATCCCGGGTTTGACATCCGGATGGCCGATTGCGCCGAGATATATGGCATCAAAACGGGACAGTGATTCCAGAACATCATTACTCAGAAGTTCCCCTGTTTTCTTATAATGCTCCCCCCCCAGGTTGTAATTCTCATATGCAAGCCGGAAACCGGATCCTACCGAAACTGCATCAAGAGCTTTAATCCCTTCGGCGATAACTTCAGGTCCGGTACCGTCGCCGGGTATTACGGCAATCTTATATTCCTTTGTCATTGTATCTGATAACCTCGTAAATATTAGTTAATAAAAATCCTCAACCCGCAGCCCCGGTTCAGTTTTACTTGAACCCCCGGGCTCTGGAATCCTGGGACTCTCTTTTAAGCCTTATGAGTTATTATACCGTGTCTGAACCGCGCTCGTCAGTTTCACTGATTTCAGATTTTTTACGTTTCATGCTTCTGTAATAGAGCAGGGTTGCCGGTCCTGAAATTACATATGCAAGGCCAAGGAGAAAAAGAGCTATTGAAGGCTGTGCCGCAATAAAAATCAGTACAAGAAGCGCAGTAACAAGCATATGGAAATTTATTCGCCGGAACAGTTCGGGTTTTTTAAAACTGTTATACCTTATCGGGCTCACCATCAAAAATGAGAGGACATAAAGCATGCAAAGTATCAAAACCGGATTTGTCTCTCCGCCAATATCAAACCTGCTGAATAACAGCAGGGTAACAGCGTTCATGCCGGCTCCGGCAGGTATGGGAAGACCGACAAATGAATCGCTGCTTACCGAGCCGGCCTGTGTGTTGAAACGGGCCAGCCTCAGGGCGCCGCAGGCCATGAACAGGAAGGCGGTAAGCCACCCGAGCCTCCCGTATGGCTTAAGAGCCCATAGATACATCATTAATCCCGGTGCGACCCCAAAAGTAACAAGATCTGCAAGAGAATCATATTCCACGCCGAATTTGCTGGTGGTCTTTGTAGCCCTTGCTATCTTTCCGTCCAGAATGTCAAACATGATTGCAATTACAACTGAAACAGCAGCAATGGAATATTTTTTTTCTATCGATGCTATAATCGCATAAAATCCGCAAAAGAGGTTAAGGGAAGTGAATATATTGGGCAAAATATATATCCCTTTATTAAGCTTATACTTTTCAAATCTCTTCTGTTTTCTCATTAAATATACCCCAGAATGCTTGAGCCTGCTTTGACCTTGTTTCCGACCATGACGGAAATTTTAGCATCGGGAGGAAGATAAACGTCAAGGCGTGATCCGAAACAGATCATGCCGAATCGTTCGCCCCTTCTTACAATATCTCCCTCCTTCAGCCTACATATTATCCGCCTTGCAATAAGGCCCGCTATCTGTACCGTGCAAAAAACTCTGCCTTTATCAGTCTCAATTAAAACCGCATTATTCTCATTCTCTTTTGATGCTTTATCAAGATTGGCTGAAAAAAATTTGCCCGGAAAATAACTTATCCCTTTCACCTTTCCTTCATGGGGAATACGGTTAACATGGACATTAAAGACGGTCATGAAAATACTTATCTTTATACAGTTTCCATCAATTAAAGGACCTTTATCCACAGGAGCAACGGTAATCACCTTTCCATCCGCCGGTGAAACAACAGCACCCTCATACATGGGCACAACCCTGTCCGGATCCCTGAAAAAACAGCAGATAAAAAAAGTAACTGCAAGACCTGTAAGAGCGATTGCAACAGCACCGGCAAGGGCAAAAACTGCTGTAGCAAAAGCCGCCGCAATTATAAGATAATAACCCGGTTTCGCAATAGGAAATGCGTACTGGTTTTCAGGATCAGGTATCTTAAAATCACCCATTATCTTTATCTCTTTATATGCAAAGTTTGACGGCTTCTTAAAAAATCAAAGAGATTGCCCTGACCGTCGCTAATGATTATTAGCTTATTACTCGGAATACCGATACGTTACAAGTGCAATCCCGTTTAAGTTTCACAATATCAGACTTTTATGCAAAGGGTTTATATCAATATTATAATATCCTGTCAAATATAAGATTTAACTTTGTAAGATTTAACTTCATGATAAAAAAGGGGGCAAGAATTCGGGGGTCCTGGGGTTCAAGTGTTTGTTTTATTCAGATTTTTCACTCGAATCCCTGAGCCCTTGAATTCTGGAACCCTCACAGGATCACCAACTCTTTTGGAAGCCATCCTTATTTTTTAACCTGGTATTTCCGGACTGCCCTGCCGTGTTCCTTAAAATCCGCTGAAAATATATGGGTGCCGTCATTCTTTGAAACAAAAAAGAGATAGTCCGTTTCGGCAGGATATAGAGCCGCTTTTATCGATTCGTAACCGGGACCTGCAATTGGACCCGGCGGAAGACCGGGTATCTTGTATGTATTATAAGGAGTCCTGTCCGACAAATGTTTGCGGGTTATATTTCCTTTATAATTTTTTATTCCGTATATTACCGTGGGATCCGTTTCAAGTCTCATGCCTTTTTTCAACCTGTTATGGAAAACCGATGAGATTATACGGCGCTCATCCTGTGATGCTGTCTCTTTCTCGATTATTGAAGCAAGGGTGATTATCTCGTGGATTGAAAATCCGAGTTCTTTGGCTCTCTTTTCCCATTCGGGAGAAAAAACAGACTGAAACTTTTCAACCATTGCCGAAATTATATTTTCGCAAGGTTCATCTTTCGGGAAATAATAGGTATTCGGGTAGAGATATCCTTCAAGAGTCCCGGCATGAATCCTCTTCTCCTGCAAAAATACCGGATCTGTGGTAATTTTCATCAAGTTTTCAACTGTTCCGAAACCTGCCCCGGATATAACTTCCGCAACCTGCTGCATGTTGTATCCTTCCGGAACGGTAATCTTGTGAAGATAGACCTTCCCTCTTAACATAGTATCAAGTATCAGTGCAGGCGGCATCACGGGAGACAGAGCGTATTCTCCCGCATGTATCTTTTTATCATATCCTTTAATGCGGGCAAAAAGCTTGAATTTCAGAGGATTTGTGATAACACCTGCCTTCGCCAGAGCGTCAAGGGTTGCATTAAAGGACTGGCCTTTTTCGATCACCACAAACTTTGTAACATCGTCTCTGCCTGCGGGCGCCCCGGCATAATTCATGATATCAAATATGAAGCAGGAGAGAGTGATAACAAGCGCCGCGAGAATCACCAATAATATTTTAATAAATTTGCTCATTTATTCTTTCAAATCATCAAATTTCCGTTAGCAGTAAAATCCGAATATCGACTCACGCATTACGTTTTTCCCTTTCCACCTTTGTCCCTTTCCTTATTGTCTCACGACTAACCATTTACGACTTACTCATTCGGCTTCCGCCTCACGCCTCATCCTTTTTGCCTAACTATCAAAGATATATTGAATGAAGCTCCCCGCCGCAGAGCGTGTGGGGTATCTAATATTTCTTGTAACGCTATGGTTATAAGTTGAACAACTTTAGCTGCTGTATCCGAATATCAATCTGACTCTTATCTATGCTCTGATTCCGGATATAGCTGCGAATAACTTTCTCTGAGGTGGCTTCTCCTACGGTGCCGATATATTTCCCATCGCTCCAAAACTCACCACCCCATAAAGGCTCTTTCTTAAGCTTAGGAAATTTTTCAAAAACTTTTTTAGCGGTTATCGATTTGATGATACTGATCACTCGCAGCGGTGACATCCTTGGCGCTGCTCCACAAAAAATGTGAATATGATTCTGATCAAATCCAACTTCATCGATAACTATTTCGTATCTATCGGAGATCTCTTTAAGAGTCTCCATGATACAGTTTTCAACTTCTTTGCTCAGCAGTTCTTTTCTGTATTTAACTGCTGCTGCTATATGTATACGCTGTGAGAAGTTTTCCCTAATTCCATAATTGTGGTATATATCACCGCTTTTAACCACACCGCAAGCGGTCGGGGTATTAAAAATCATACTCAGGCAAAATCTGATAATTAGGCAACGAGAGGAGGCGGTGACGAGAAAAAAAGAATTCAATTATTCTCTTCTGAAAATCTTCTAACCCTGAACAAGCGATGGTGTCTTCCATAAAAGTTGCGGTTTTTTTGGCGGAAGATTGTTTTCTGACCTAAACAGCTTCTTTCAACTTTTTTCCTGCCTTAAATTTAACAACAGTGCGCGCCTTAATTTTGATTGCTGCACCGGTCTGGGGATTTCTGCCCTTGCGAGCAGCGCGTTTTGCTTTTGAAAACGTACCAAAACCAACAAGAGTAACTTTACCGTCTTTCGATTTTAATGCCTTGGTAACATTTTTAGTAAATGAATCCAGGGCTGCAACAGCTGCAGTTTTTGTGATTTTTGCATCGGCCGCTATTGCATCAACTAATTCTGCTTTCGTCATGTACTATTCTCCTTTTTTGGGGGGAGTGGTGGCTACGCCAAAAAAACCGCAACTGGAAAATATTCTAATATCGCTTCAGTGTCAACTGTTTGTTGCTGCAAACAGGCCTTTTATCTGTGTCCCGGATATTTTCCGGCATCCTTGTTCTGTAAGTTCTATGCCGGCATTTACTTAATATAATGTTTACAGGCAATCATATCATGCTGAACCAGTATCAATTGCCGGCCGCATCGCGCCGTATAAACTCATTGATTTAATATGAATAATCTATGTTCTTGACAATAAATTCTTTTAACAATAATAACCTTGCAAATGAAGATTGAAGCTCCCCGCCGCAGAGCGGTCGGGGAATCTTCACCGTAAGGAATATCATCTGTTTTTAATTTGCGCGCTAACCCCGCCGCAGAGCGGTCGGGGAATGCGCGCGCGGTTCGGTTCAATTTTTTACCAGACCTGTTGCAGAAGTCTTTCCCGGCAAGCGATCATCCGGAGTTTGCGCTTAACATGAACAGGCATCCTCAATTCTTTCAAAAGAAGGCCGTGTGTTACAAATGAACTCTACGACATCAAGCAAGTCGTTAAGCAGGGTACCTCTGCAGATAATTCTTATTGTGCCGTTTATCCTTCTTGTAATAACGGCAGCGGGCTTGGTGGGTTATCTTTCCTTAAGAAACGGACAGAAGGCCATCAATAATGTCGCTCACGAATTACGAATGGAGATAAATACCCGAATCACTGAACATGTCCGGTTTTTTCTGGGCACCCCTCACCGTATCAATCAAGTCAACGCAACGGCCATCGGGAACGGAACAGTGGCTGCTGACGACCCAAACGCTCTGGAAAACCGTTTCCTGGAACAAATCAGGCTTTTTGATACGGTAACAAGTATTTATTTCGGCAATACCTCTGGTGGACTCGCGGATGCCGGCCGCGAGGGGCCGGCCGGTTCAATGTACGTTATTGAGACCGACGGTTTTGTGAAAGGTCATTTCCGGAAATATGCCACGGACAGCAACGGCAAACGCGCCGGTCTGCTTGCAACCGTGCCTGATTTCGACAGTCGGACCCGCTCATGGTACAGGGGTGCCGTTAAAAAGAACGGGGCTTTCTGGAGCAATGTCTACATTCTTTTTACAGGACAGGATATTGCGATTTCGGCCAGTTGCCCTGTCTACGACACGCAGCAAAAACTGATCGGTGTTGTTGCAGCCGACATCTTTCTGTCCCACCTGAGCAGTTTTTTAAAAGAGCTCGATATAGGCAGGAACGGACAGAGCTTTATAATGGAACATTCGGGAATGCTGATAGCCTCCTCTACAGACGAGCAGCCTTTCACCGTTGCAAACAAAGCATCCGGCAACAGGCGCCTTGAAGCGGGCCAAAGTTCCGTTTCCCTGATAAGAGGCTCGGCCGAAGCCCTTATAAATAAATTCGGCGATTATAAGAACATCAGCACCGAGCAATATCTTGAATTCGATTTTGAAAATAAGCGCCAGTTTCTTCAGGTCTCACCTCTTCATGACCCCTATGGCCTCAACTGGCTTATTGTAACTGTTATTCCGGAATCTGATTTCATGGCACAGATTGATGCCAACAAACGATCCACGATCATGTTAATCGTAATTGCCATGATGATAGCAGTTGCTCTCGGCATTTTTCTTTCCAGAGGGATAACACGCCCTGTCTGGCGCCTGAATGCCTCCACCCGGAAAATGGCCATGGGAGACTGGGATCATACCGTAAAGGAGGACGAACGGATACAGGAAATCGCCGAGCTGACCCTGTCCTTCAACAGCATGGCCAGGCAGCTGAAAGAAATGTTCTCCGGCCTTACCAATGAAATTGCAGAACGTGAAAAAGCGGAACGGCAATTGAGAGAATCCGAAGAAAAATACCGCACACTTCACGAAACGATGGTACAGGGTGTTGTTTACCAGGACGAGAAGGGCCGCATCTTGTCAGCCAATCCCTCCGCTGAACGGATTTTAGGCCTCTCCGTTGATCAGATGCAGGGCATAACCTCTCTGG
>Ga0209287_10001079_pt1 | contig 14294 bp, 13 predicted proteins | sample PPLLak3cmMay2015_2_FD_187255 | JGI IMG/M metagenome (GOLD analysis project Ga0209287, IMG submission 187255) | Freshwater sediment microbial communities from Prairie Pothole Lake near Jamestown, North Dakota, USA - PPLs Lake P8 Core (1) Depth... | ecosystem: Environmental > Aquatic > Freshwater... | reverse complement strand
AACCAGGCTGTCAGACTGGTGCCGCAGCCGGCTGGCCACGGCACCGCTGTCGCAGGCAAGGCGAAGCTGGCCACCTTCCAGCTGCAGTACCCGCACATGTCCATTCAGGGCGGCGGGCAGGCTGCGGTCGAGTTGCGTCTGCATCCCGATCAGAGCTTGCGCCCGGTCTCGCAGCGCCGTCGGCAACTGGCTGGCGAGGATTTCGGACAGGCTCGAGGCAGTCATGGCGCCGCCACGCGGCCGTCTCGGAAGGCGGATGGCGCTATGTTAAAATCGCAAGGATTATCGCCGCACCCCGCGGCTTTCGGATCACTCATGCTGCAATCCATCGTCAGAAAAATCTTCGGCAGTCGCAACGACCGGCTGGTTAAACAATACATGCAAAAGGTTCGCGCCATCAATGCGCTCGAGCCGGCCATGGAAAAACTCAGCGACGCAGAACTGGCCGCCAAGACCGCCGAGTTCAAATCCCGCATCGAACAGGGCGAGCCGCTCGACAAGCTGCTGCCCGAGGCCTTCGCCGTGGTTCGTGAAGCCTCACGACGCGTTTTGGGCATGCGCCACTTCGATGTGCAGATGGTCGGCGGCATGGTGCTGCACGACGGCAAGATCGCCGAGATGCGCACCGGCGAGGGCAAGACCCTGATGGCGACCCTGCCGGCGTATCTCAATGCACTGACCGGCAAGGGCGTACATGTGGTCACGGTGAACGACTATCTCGCCAGCCGCGACGCCGAATGGATGGGCCGCCTGTACGGCTTCCTCGGCTTGACCACCGGCGTCAACCTGTCGCAGATGCCGCATGATGCCAAGCAGGCCGCGTACGCCGCCGACATCACCTACGGTACCAACAACGAATACGGCTTCGACTACCTGCGCGACAACATGGTCTACCAGATGTCGGACAAGGTGCAGCGGCCGCTGGCCTTCGGCATCATCGACGAAGTCGACTCGATCCTCATCGACGAGGCGCGTACCCCGCTGATCATCTCCGGCCAGTCGGAAGAAAACACCGCGATGTATCAGCAGGTCAACCTGGTGCCGCCGAAGCTGATCCGGCAGAAGGACGAGGAGTCCGAAGGCGATTACTCCGTCGACGAGAAATCGCGCCAGGTGCTGCTGTCGGAGACGGGGCACGAGAAGGTCGAGGCCATCCTTACCGAGATGGGCCTGCTGCCCGAGGGTGGCAGCCTGTACGACGCCAGCAACATCATGCTGATGCACCATGTCTACGCCGCCCTGCGCGCGCATGCGCTGTTCTTCAAGGACCAGCATTACGTGGTGCAGAACGGCGAAGTCATCATCGTCGACGAATTCACCGGCCGCCTGATGAGCGGCCGTCGCTGGTCGGAAGGCCTGCATCAGGCGGTCGAGGCGAAGGAAGGCGTGGCGATCCAGAAGGAGAACCAGACCCTCGCCTCGATCACCTTCCAGAACTATTTCCGCATGTACCAGAAGCTCTCGGGCATGACTGGTACGGCCGATACCGAGGCCTACGAGTTCCAGAGCATCTACGGCCTGGAAACCGTGGTCATCCCGACCCATCGACCGATGATCCGCAAGGATGAGCACGACCAGGTCTACCGTACCGCCCCCGAGCGTGACCAGGCGGTGATCAACGAAGTCCGTGCCTGCTTTGATCGCGGCCAGCCGGTGCTGGTGGGCACGACCTCGATCGAGGCCAACGAACAGCTTTCCGCCGAACTGAAGAAGGCCGGCCTGCCGCACAACGTGCTCAACGCCAAGCAGCACGAACGCGAAGCCGAGGTCATCGCCCAGGCGGGGATGACGGGCGGCATCACCATCGCTACCAACATGGCCGGCCGCGGCACCGACATCGTGCTCGGCGGCAGCATCCAGAAGGAGGTCGACGCCATCAGTCAGGACGAAACTCTGTCCGACAGCGAGAAGGCTAGCCGCATCGCTGCGCTCAGGGCCGACTGGCAGGTGCGTCACGACGCCGTGCTGGCGGCCGGCGGCCTCCACATCATCGGCACCGAACGCCACGAATCACGCCGCGTCGACAACCAGTTGCGCGGCCGTTCCGGACGCCAGGGCGACCCCGGCTCGAGTCGTTTCTTCCTGTCGCTGGAAGATCCTTTGCTGCGCATCTTCGCTTCCGACCGTGTTGCCGCGATCATGAACCGCCTGAAGATGCCCGAGGGCGAGGCGATCGAGCATCCTTGGGTATCGCGCGCGATCGAAAATGCGCAGCGCAAGGTCGAACAGCGCAACTTCGACATCCGCAAGCAGCTGCTCGAATACGACGATGTCTCGAACGACCAGCGCAAGGTGATCTACGAGCAGCGCAACGAACTCCTGGCGAGCGCCGATATCGGCGGTACCGTCAGCGCCATGCGCGACGATGTGCTGAATTCGGCCATCGAGCTGTACATCGCGCCGGGCAGCATGGAAGAGCAGTGGGACGTGGCCGGGCTGGAGAAGGCGCTGGCGGGTCAGTACACCCTCGACCTGCCGCTCCGGCAGTGGCTGGACGAGGACAACACCCTCAACGAAGAGGGCCTGCGCAAGCGCATCCTCGAAGCCGCCGACGCCTACTATCGCGAGAAGGAAACGCTGGTCGGCGCCGAGGGCCTGCGCCAGTTCGAGCGTGCGGTGATGCTGCAGAGCATGGATACCCACTGGCGCGAGCACCTGTCGGCGCTCGATCATTTGCGTCAGGGCATCCACCTGCGCGGCTACGCGCAGAAGCAGCCGAAGCAGGAATACAAGCGCGAGGCCTTCGAGCTGTTCTCTTCGATGCTGACCGCGATCAAGAGCGAGGTGACGCAGATCACCCTGACGGTGCAGGTTCGCAGCCAGGAAGACGTTCAGGCGGTCGAACCGCGCGAGGAACTGGCCAACGTGGAATTCCAGCACCCGGGGTTCGAGAGCGAATTCGCCGAAGGCGAGTTCGCCCGGGACGAACTGGCCGAAGCGGCGATGCCGGGTGCGGCCAAGCCGTTCGAGCGCGAATTTCCCAAGGTCGGCCGCAACGACCCCTGTCCCTGCGGTTCGGGCAAGAAGTACAAGCATTGCCACGGCAAGATTTCCTGAGGAGCGGCCATGCCTTACTACGTGTTTCGTGTCGGAATGTTCAAGGTGCTGGAAAAGCAGGGCGAATGGGCGACGTTCAAGGAAGCCAAGGCGCACACCAACGAACTGCGCAAGACGCTCGATCCGAAGAGCGGCGACAAGTACAAGATGATCTTCGCCGAGGACGAGATCGCCGCGCAGGAAACCCTGAGCGCCGAACGCGAACTCGACAAGTCACTGTCGGGCGACGACTGGTAGAGGGGTTGGCTTATTTGTCGCTTTGAACGCTCGAAGGACGCCCACAAGAATCGTAGCGAGCAGGGCGTCAACCCGCAGGGGGCAGGCCGTGGGTTGTACAGCCGCTGAAGCGGCAACAACCACGCTCAGCCGGGGCCGCCCGAAGCGCAGGAACCGGAATGTACTGGATGTACATGAGGATTCCGAGCATCGGACGGTCCCGGATCACGCCCGCACAGTAGATTATTGAGGGTGTCCGATGGCCGAGTACAACGAAGACGCCTACAAACTGGCCCGCAAGGCCTACATCCAGCACAGTTGCCCGTTCGAGCGCGCCTTGCTGTCGCGCTGCGTGGGTTGCGGCCGATCCCGCAAGCTCAATCTGGCCGAGCGCGAAGCCATCGCCTGCGACGACCCGGTGGTGCGCGAACACTGTCTGGCCTTCTACCAGGCACTGCACGAGAACGCGCAGTTCGCGCTGAAAATCAATCCCGATGCCCCTTGGCCTTTCGGCAAGGAAATACGTGCCCAGTGCGGCGGCGTGCGCGGCCTGGCGAGTGCCTTGAATGCAGCCGGCGACGAAACCACCGACACCGCCGAAACCATCCTGGCGGGGGTGCAATCCCTGGGCAGCTGCGAAGCCTTTCCCTATTCCGAGATCATGCGCGCGGTGGTGCACTACGAGCCGCGCAAGCGCCGTTCATAGCGTATGGCGCCGGTTGCCGCGGGCGAATCCGGTGAGCGGCGCAGCGCATGCCCGGGTGAAGGCGATCACCTTGAACAACTCGCCCATCTCCGCCGGCGACACCAGGCGCTGCACGGCGTTGGCCTGCGGCAGGTAGGCTGCGGCATCTTCCGGCGTGGTCTGCATCAGCAGCTCGGCCACGCCCTCATTCAGCAGAAAATTGGCCTGGCTGGCGTAGCCCACGAGGGCCAGGCCGCAAGCCTGTCCTGCCGCGGCGACCGCGCTGAAATCGACGTGCGCGGTGAGGTCGCACAAACCCGGCAGATAAAAGGGGTCGTCGAGGGCGTGGTGGCGGTAATGCGCGCGCAGCGTGCCCATGTGGCGCTGCGGGTGGTAGTACTCGGCGCGGCCGAATCCGTAGTCGATCATCAGGATCAGGCCGCTGTCGAGACGTTCGGCGAGACTGCGGATTAGGGCGGGGGCGGCGAGGCTGATCTCGCTGAGATAGCCGGGCGCCAGAGCGAGGGACTCCGCCAGCGCCAGCAATTCCGGGTCGGAAATGGGCCGCTCTTCCCAGCCGAACGCTTCGCCCTCGAGCCTCACCCCGCGTGTCATCGGGCCGGCTTCGGTCCAGTGCACCAGTTCCACCGGAAGGGCATCGAGCACCTCGTTGCCGACAATGACACCCTCGAAATGTTCTGGCAGCGCGTCGAGCCATTGCACCCGCTCGATCAAGTGCGGCAGTTCGCGCGCGAGGCTTGCCTGCTGGCGCGCGCGCAACTCGGCGCTGACTTCGAGGATGGCGTAGTGCATCGGCAGGGCATCGAGACGCTGCAGTTCTGCCAGCACGTCGACCGCCAGCCGCCCGCTGCCGCCACCGAGTTCGAGGATGTCGCCGCGACATTCGGCGAGCACCGGCCGGATGGCGTGCGCCAGGGTGCGGCCGAACAGCGGGGTCAGTTCCGGTGCCGTGACGAAGTCGCCCGCCGTGCCGAACTTGGTCGCGCCGGCGGCGTAATAGCCGAGCCCCGGGGCGTAGAGCACGGTTTCCATGTAACGCGAAAACGGAATCCAGCCACCTTCGGCTTCGATAAGCCGACGCAGATGAGCGATCACACGCTGGCTGTGCGCAAGGGCTTCAGGGCTTGGGGTGGGCAGCATCGGTCGGCGTGTTGATGGATAATGCGCGAACCGGCGACTATAAGGGCGAATCGCGATGCAAGGCAAAACGGTACTGATTACCGGCGGGGCAAAACGGGTGGGGGCGGCAACCGGCCGCCTGCTCCATGCCAGTGGCGCCAACCTGATGATTCACTACCGCAGTTCGGTCGACGAGGCGCGCGCCCTGCAGGACGAGTTGAACGCCATCCGACCCGATTCGGTGGCGCTGATCCAGGCCGACCTGCTCGACGTCAACGGGCTGCCTGCCCTGGTCAGCCAGACCGTCGCCACCTTCGGCGGGCTCGACGTGCTGGTCAACAACGCCTCGAGCTTCTATCCGACTCCGATCGGCACCATCACCATGAAGGACTGGGACAACCTGATGGGCAGCAACCTGATCGCGCCCTTGTTCCTGTCGCAGGCCGCCGCGCCGGAACTGAAAAAGCGCCGCGGCTGCATCGTCAACATCGCCGACATCCACGCCGAGCGGCCGATGAAAAACTACGTGGTGTATTCCGTTGCCAAGGCCGGCGTGGTCGGCCTGACCAAATCACTGGCGCGCGAACTGGGGCCGCTGGTGCGCGTCAACGCCGTCGCCCCCGGCCCGATCATGTGGCCCGAAGACGACCCCAACTTCGACGAAGTCTCGCGCCAGCGCATCGTTTCCCACACCATTCTCAAGACCGCCGGCGGCCCGGACGACATCGCCCGCGCGGTGCGCTTCTTCGCCATCGATGCGCCCTATGTCACGGGTCAGGTGCTGGCGGTGGACGGCGGGCGCAACGCCAAACTGTAGATTGCGGGGTTGATTTCTTGCGGCTGAAGCCAAGTCTTTGCGATACCAGCCTGAGGCGGATCGTCGCGCTGGTGATCGCTCGGTTGCTGATTCCCCAGGTCGGCGTGCTGATCGCCGGTCTTTGGGGCATGGCCTGGGGCGCCGTGTCGGCGCTGGCGGTGGAGGGGCGTGACGTTTTTTTCGGTGCGCCTGGCCAAAAGCGGTGGCAGGAGCAGCGCCTGGTTTTTGCTCCCGACCCTGCTGTTCACTGTCCTGCCATTGTCGATCCTGTCATGGAAAATACTTGGGCAGGAGACCGGCTGGATGGATCGCGTCGTGGCGCTGCTGCCGTTTGTCATCGGATTCGTCGTTCCGGTGTTGCTGTTGCTGGCCGCGTATTACGAACTTCGCGGGCGCACGCAAATGGATCAGGATTCGCCTAAGACCTAGGGCCTGTTCATTCGCGCAAGCTGCGGTATTGCAGCGGCCGGTTTCGCACCTTGCGGCAGACTGTGCGGGCAGAAGTCCGGACTTCTGCCAGCCTCGACGATCACCGACACAACACTGTCGCTTATCTCGGACAGCGACCCTGTCCGGTGCTTCGATCAGCCCTGGCGTTTTCCTGCCTGGTTGCGCACCAGGGTGGAGCCGAACTGCACCTGTTCCAGTTTCGCGACCTGATCTTCCCCCGTATCAGGAGCCGCGTTCGGCGCGGGGGCGTCCGGCACCCTGGCCAGACCGGGAGCGGCGGACAGCGGCGCAACGTCGCCGGAAAGCGTGCCGCCTTCCTCGATCATCATCGACCCGTAGCGGATCGTCCCGCTGACCTTGCCGGTCGCGTAGATCACCAGCCGCTTGCGGGCGGTGATCTCACCTTCAAAGACGCCGCGCACTTCCGCGACGTCGATCTCCGCCTTGCCTGAAAACACGCCGCCCTCGGCGATGCGGATGTCGCGGCTGTTCATCGACGCTTCCACGCGCCCTTCCACAACCAGAATTTCGCAATCGGTGATTTCGGAGCCTTTCAGCTTGATGTTCGGACCGACGATGAGCTTGCTGCCTTCATCGTTCCGACCGGCCTGTGTGGATACCGCAACGGGATCCTCTTTGACGGACTCGGCTGGCTTGGGGGAGTCGGTCGTCCTGGATGAGGCGTAGGCCGAAGGGGTGGTTCGGGTCGAATCGGTTTTTGCTTGATTGCCGGTTCCGGGTTGCATGAAGCTCTTGAGCATGGGATGGGTCTCTCTCGTTATCAGGGTTGTAAAAGGCTTGGCGTGGTTGCGCCCGGAACTGGGCGCAACGCTCTTTCAGCAATAGCCGGGCCAGCCTTGAAAACCTGTTGATAAACAGGTTGTTAGAGAGACTCCCCGGAATTGCTCCGGGGGAAAAACCGGGTAAAACGTCGCTCGCCGGCGACAGCAATTTCACCCGTATTGAGGAATGATTCGGTAAAACAGACAGTTAGATGGAATTGCGCGTGTCGTCGAATGACGACATGCGCAATGGTGCGGCATCAGGTGCCGGTATAGCTGCGATACCACTCCACCCATTTTCCGATGCCGTATTCCAGCGGCGTCGCCGGCTTGAAGCCGGTGTCGCGGATGAGGTCGTCGACGTCGGCGTAGGTCGCCTGCACGTCGCCGTCCTGCATCGGCAGGAAGTTCTTCTTCGCTTCCTGGCCCAGCGCCTTCTCGATGGTGCCGATGAAGTCCATCAGCTGCACCGGGGTATGGTTGCCGATGTTGTAGACCCGGTAGGGCGCGTGGCTGGTGGCGGGGTCGGGGTGCTTGTGGTCGAAGGCGGGGTTGGGCTGCGGGATGCGGTCGAGCACGCGCACCGTGCCGTCGGCGATGTCGTCGATGTAGGTGAAGTCGCGCATCATGTCGCCGTGGTTGAAGACATCGATGCTGCGGCCCTCGAGGATGGCCGAGGTGAATAGCCAGGGCGACATGTCCGGCCGGCCCCATGGCCCGTAGACGGTGAAGTAGCGCAGCCCCGTGGTGGGCAGGCCATAGAGGTGCGAGTAGGTGTGCGCCATCAGTTCGTTGGCTTTCTTGCTGGCGGCGTACAGGCTCACCGGGTGGTTGACGGGATCGTGAACCGAGAACGGGATCTTGGTGTTGGCGCCGTAGACCGAAGACGAGCTGGCGTAGACGAAGTGCTTGACGCCGTGGTGGCGGCAGCCTTCGAGCAGGTTGGCGAAGCCGACGATGTTGGACTGCACGTAGGCGTGCGGATTCTTCAGCGAGTAGCGCACGCCGGCCTGCGCGGCGAGGTTGACGACCGCATCGAAGTGACCCTTCTCGAACAGGTCCTCCATCATCATGCGGTCGGCGATGTCGTCCTTGAGGAAGAGGAAGTTTGGCCAGGTTTTCAGCTGTTCCAGCCGCGCCAGCTTGAGCGCCGGATCATAGTAGTCGTTGAGGTTGTCGATGCCGACGACCTCGTCGCCGCGGGCGAGCAGGATTTGCGCGACGTGCATGCCGATAAAGCCGGCGGAACCGGTAACGAGTACTTTCATGCTGTCTCCATGGGAACTGGCCGGATTTTAACAGGGGCGCCCGCATCCACTTAGAATGCGCGCATGGCGCTCTTCTACCAAAAGCTGGTTTACTTTTTGTTGCTGTGGCTCGTGCTGCCTTTGATTCCCCTGCGGCTTTTCCTGCGCGGCCTCAAGGAGCGCGGCTACTGGCGCAACCTGCCCGAGCGTTTCGGCTCGGGTGGAACGCTGACCCGGCATCCGCTCTGGGTTCATGCCGTCTCGGTGGGCGAGACGCGCGCCGCCGCACCGCTGGTGGAACGTTTTCTGGCGGAAGGAAAATCCGTGCTCGTCACCTGCATGACGCCTGCAGGACGTGCGACCGCCGAGCAGCTGTTCGGTGGCCGCGTCGAGGTGCGTTATCTGCCCTACGACTATGCCTGGGCGGTGCGGCGCTTTCTGCGTCGTGTCCGCCCGGCGATGGGCGTGATCATGGAGACCGAACTGTGGCCCAACCTGGTGTGCGAGGCCGGCAGGGCGCAAATTCCGCTTTTCCTGGCGAATGCGCGGCTGTCGCAGAAATCCGCCGACGGCTATCGCCGGTTCGCCGCCTTGACGCGCGAGGTGCTGCAGGGCTTCAAGGCCGTGGCGGCGCAGACTGACGACGACGCCGCACGCTTGCGCGATCTCGGCGCGCGCGAGGCGATCGTTACCGGCAATCTCAAGTTCGACATCGCGCCGCCGCCGGCGCAGATCGCGCTCGCCGGACGTTTTCGTGAGATGGCCGGAAACCGCCCGGTATGGCTGGCTGCCAGCACCCGCGACGGCGAGGAGGCGCTGATCCTGCATGCTTTCAGAGAGACGGCGCCGCAGCATGTCTTGCTGCTGCTGGTGCCGCGCCATCCGCAGCGCTTCGATACGGTCGCTGCGCTGGTGAGAAATTCCGGACTGAAGCTGCAACGGCGCAGCGAAAATGCGCAGGTCGAAGACTCGACCCGGGTCTGGCTGGGCGACAGCCTGGGCGAGATGTTCGCCTACTACGCGACAGCGGATTGTGCGCTGATTGGCGGCAGCCTGCTGCCCTACGGCGGACAGAACCTGATCGAGGCCTGCGCGGTCGGCTGCCCGGTGCTGGTCGGGCCGCACACCGAGAACTTCAAGCAGGTGGCCGAGGATGCGGTGGCGCGTGGTGCTGCGCTAAGGGTAAGGGATGCGGCGGACTGGGCGGCCAGAGCGGCCGAATTGATGGGTGATGAGACAGCGCGTCAGCGCATGGGCGAGGCCGGCAGGACCTTTTCCGCCGCACACAAGGGCGCGGCGGAAAAGATCCTGCAGCTCGTCAATGCCTGATTACTGGGTTGCGACCAGCATGCCATCGATCTGTTCGAGATCTGCGGCGGTCAGCGTGCCGGCGGAAGCCTTGAGGTTGAGCAGGGCGATCAGGGAGAGATAGCGCGCCAGGGCCAGTTCCTTTTGCGCCGAGGTGACCTGCTGCTGCGCGTTGAGCACGTCGATGTTGGTGCGGACGCCGACCTCCAGACCGACCTGGGTCGACTCCAGAGATTTCATGCTTGATGCCAGCGCCGCTTCCAGCGCCTTGACCTGGGACTGGGTGCTGAGGACGTTGAAATAGGCATCGCGGGTCTGCAGTGCCGCGTTGCGCAACGCGTCCTCAAGTTCCTGGCGGACGCGTTCCTGGTTGGCGACGGCCTCGCGCACCTGCGAGGAGACCAGCCCGCCCTGATAGATCGGCAGGGCGAATTCCAGGCCGACGTAGGTGGTCTTTGTGTCGATCTGCACCGTACCGAAGTTCTGGTTGCTGGCATCGGTGTAACCGGCAGTAAGGTCGAGGGTCGGGTGGTGGCCGGCACGGGTGCGGTCGATTTCCTTGTCGGCGATCTCCTTCGCCTGCTGGCGGATGCGGACCTCGAGGTTGTCCTGCTGCGAACGGCTGACCCATTCGTCGACATTGGCAGGCTCCGGGGCGAAGGGCATCGGCTGGGGCGTCAGCGTGGCGAGTGTGTTCACTTCCTTGCCGGTCAGGTTGCGCAGGGCGCGGCGCTTGATCTCGAGGACGTTGCGCGCGGTGATCTCCTGCGAATTGGCAAGGTCGTAACGCGCCTGCGCTTCGTGGGTGTCGACGACGGTAGTGGTGCCGACCTCGAAATTGCGCTTGGCCGAAGCCAGCTGCTCGGCAAAGGCGTCCTTCTGCGCGAGGGTGAAGGTGAGGTTGTCCTGTGCCGCCAGCACGTCGATGTAGGCGCGCGCGGTGCGCAATATCAGGTCCTGTTCCGATGCCTTGAGCTGGTACTCGGCCTGCTGCACCGACACCTTGGCCTGGCCGTAGGAAACCAGGTTCTGCGCGCGATAGATCGGCTGGTTGGCGGTGACGCCCCAGCTGTTGGAATTGAATTCGTCGCTGAAGAGGGAGCCTTCCACATCGTTGTAACGGGTGTTGGCATTGAGGCCGATGTTGGGCAGCAGGCCGGCGCGTGCCTGCGGGATTCTCTCCTGCGCGGCGAGGTAGGCGGACTGTGCGGCGGCATAAATCGCGTCGTGCGCGACAGCTGCACGGTAGGCGTCGGAAAGGTTGCCGCCGAGGGCGACGGGACTGAAGGCGACGCTCAGGGCGAGGATCAGCGGTTTGAATGACATGGTGACTCCAGTCGAAATAAGCGGTCAGTAGCGTGGCATGGCGGGGTCGACCTCATCGGCCCAGGCAGCCATGCCGCCCGAGAGGTTGATGACATCGCCAAACCCCAGGGTTTCAAGGTAACGGGCTGCATGGTAGCTGCGTACGCCGTGATGGCATATGACTACGATTTCAGCCTCCTGGTTTAATTCACTCATCCGCGCGGGCAGGTCCCGCATCGGAATCAGCACGGTCCCGGGCAGATGGCATATCGCATATTCCCAGGGTTCGCGGACGTCGAGGAGTACGGGCGTTGTACCCTTCTCGAGGTGGGCGACGAGCTCTCCGGGGCGAAAATGGCGCATGCCGCGACCCGCTCAGAAAACAAAGGCGGCCGGGTGCGGTGCGTTGACCAGCGCCTTGACGCAGGTTTCGAACAGAGTGACGCTGCGATACGCGCCGGGGGCGTTGCAGGTGACCAGTTGCGCCTGCATCACCGGCGCTTCGCCGACCACGGCGAAGAGTCGCCCGCCCGTCCTCAGCCGCCGCACCAGCGCATCGGACAGCAGGGGCGTCGAGCCGGTCAGGACGATGACGTCGAAGCCGTCTTCGTCGTCCCAGTCGGTAGCAGCGTCGCCGGTATGCAGTTCGACGTTGCCGATGCCGTGGGCCCGCAGCTTCTGCCCGGCTGCAGCAGTGAAGTCAGGCTGGATATCGACCGAGACCACCTCGGCCGCCTCCGCCGCCAGCAGGGCGGTGAGATAGCCGCTGCCGGTGCCGACTTCCAGGACGCGGTCGTTGCGACGAATGTCGAGTTCCTGCAGTACCCGCGCCTCGAGCTTCGGCGTCCACATGAATTCGCCATGCCCGAGCGGAATCTCCATGTCGACGAAGGCCAGGCTGCGGTGGGCTTCCGGCACGAAATCCTCGCGGCGCACCTTGAACAGCAGGTCCAGCACTCCCTGATCGAGTACGTCCCAGGGGCGAATCTGCTGTTCAACCATGTTGTAGCGGGCCTGCTCGAAGTCCATGATGCGCCTATGAATATCAATGGGTTAGATGGGGTCTTGCCTTGCAATTATTTCACAATTCCGCTACCTTGGCCGCTCGCCAGGGGTCTCCCGCCGGATGTTTTCCAGGGGGAGTGAGACATACCCTTCGAACCTGATGCGGTTGAGACCGCCGTAGGGAGGTGTTTCCGACGCCTCCTGCCTTTCCGGAGCGCCACCATGAACGCCAACCCCCAATTTCTCGCCGCCAGCGCCCACGTCGACGAGGCCGCGGTGCAGCCGCTGCCGAATTCGCGCAAGATCTACGTCCAGGGCAGCCAGCCCGACATCCGCGTGCCGATGCGCGAGATCAGCCAGGCCGACACGCCCTTGATGTTCAGCGGCGAACCCGGGCCGGGCGGAGCCCCTGCCCGCTCGGAGCCCAACCCGCCGATCTTCGTCTACGACTGCTCGGGTCCCTACACCGACCCGGCGGTGCAGATCGACATCCGCCAGGGGCTGCCGGCACTGCGCACACGCTGGATCGAGGCGCGCGGCGACACGGAAATCCTCTCCGACCTGAGTTCGGAATACGGCCGCCAGCAGGCCGGCAATCCCGAACTCGCCGCGATGCGCTTCCCCGGCCTCGCCCGCACCCCACGCCGCGCCAAGGCCGGCATGAACGTGACGCAGATGCACTACGCGCGCCAGGGCATCATCACCCCGGAGATGGAGTTCATCGCCATCCGCGAGAACAACAACCGTGCCGCCTATCTGGAATCGCTGAAGCAAACCGGCCCGATGGGCGAGAAGCTCGCCGCGCTGATGAATCGCCAGCATCCGGGGCAGAACTTCGGCGCGAATCTGCAGAACGAGATCACGCCCGAGTTCGTGCGCGACGAAGTCGCGCGCGGCCGCGCCATCATCCCCAACAACATCAACCACCCGGAATCCGAGCCGATGATCATCGGCCGCAACTTCCTGGTGAAGATCAACGCCAACATCGGCAACTCGGCGCTCGGCTCGAGCATCCAGGAAGAGGTCGAGAAAATGACCTGGGCGATCCGCTGGGGCGGCGACACGGTGATGGATCTGTCGACCGGCAAGAACATCCACGAGACGCGCGAGTGGATCATCCGCAATTCGCCGGTGCCGATCGGTACCGTGCCGATCTACCAGGCGCTGGAAAAGGTCGACGGCAAGGCTGAAGAGCTGACCTGGGAAATGTTCCGTGACACGCTGATCGAGCAGGCCGAGCAGGGCGTCGACTACTTCACCATCCACGCCGGCGTGCTGCTGCGCTACGTGCCGATGACCGCCAATCGCATGACCGGGATCGTCTCGCGCGGCGGCTCGATCATGGCCAAGTGGTGCCTCGCGCATCACAAGGAGAGCTTCCTCTACACCCACTTCGAGGACATCTGCGAAATCATGAAGGCCTACGATGTGGCCTTCTCGCTGGGCGACGGCCTGCGCCCAGGCTCGATCTACGATGCCAACGACGAGGCACAGCTGAGCGAACTCAGAACGCTGGGCGAACTGACCCAGGTCGCGTGGAAGCATGACGTGCAGGTGATGATCGAAGGCCCCGGCCACGTGCCGATGCAGCTGATCAAGGAGAACATGGACATCCAGCTGGAGTCCTGCTCCGAGGCGCCGTTCTACACGCTCTGCCCGCTCACCACCGACATCGCCCCCGGCTACGACCACATCACCTCCGGCATCGGCGCTGCGATGATCGGCTGGTACGGCACCGCGATGCTGTGCTACGTCACGCCCAAGGAACATCTGGGTTTGCCGGACAAGGACGACGTCAAGGAAGGCATCATCACCTACAAGCTCGCCGCCCACGCGGCCGACCTGGCGAAGGGCCACCCCGGCGCGCAGATCCGCGACAACGCCTTGTCGAAGGCGCGCTTCGAGTTCCGCTGGGACGACCAGTTCAACCTCGGCCTCGACCCCGACAAGGCGAAGTCCTTCCACGACGAGACCCTGCCCAAGGAATCGGCCAAGGTCGCACACTTCTGTTCGATGTGCGGGCCGCACTTCTGCTCGATGAAGATCACCCAGGACGTGCGCGAGTATGCGGCGAAGGAGGGCCTGGACGAGGCCGCCGCATTGGAAAAGGGCATGGAAGTGAAGGCGGTCGAGTTCGTCAAGCAGGGCGCCGAGGTCTACCGCAAGGTCTGATCGCGATCCGTCGATAGCGGCAGCAGGACTTGCCCCGTATCCTTCTCGGACTGGCCGCCGGGTTCGTCGGCGTGTTGGCCGTGGCATTCGCGGCGCTTGTCGTCGCTGCG
>Ga0209287_10001078_pt1 | contig 14307 bp, 11 predicted proteins | sample PPLLak3cmMay2015_2_FD_187255 | JGI IMG/M metagenome (GOLD analysis project Ga0209287, IMG submission 187255) | Freshwater sediment microbial communities from Prairie Pothole Lake near Jamestown, North Dakota, USA - PPLs Lake P8 Core (1) Depth... | ecosystem: Environmental > Aquatic > Freshwater... | reverse complement strand
CAGCTTCCAGGCAAATGATTCTTTTATTCTCTTTGGGATTTGGAAAAGGGGTGATTCTGGGGGGATAGGATGTTTCTGGTTTTCTCAGGCTATTCAGGGTCATCTCAATCAAACCATAAGTCGTGTGGGGGTTGAGGTCACCGTTCAAGATCAGGATTGACCGTTCAGGCTTAAATATGCGTGAATAAAATGACCGGATATAGGACAGATTCAATTGTTCAAGATGCTGAGTTTGAATGGGGCCTTTGGCGCTGGTATGGCCTGGAAAGAATTGGTTGTAGGCCAGGGCTCGTGCAATTTGAAATATCCAATTTGGCTCTGAAGTGAAACGATGGAAAAAGTTTAAACGGCTATAGTCAAATCTTTTGAGAGAAAATGATTTATAGCTAAATATATCCTGCAGCAATGATGCAAAATCCCGGATCTGGTCAGAAGGAAAATTGACAGACAAACGAATTTCATCCGGTCTGTAATCAACATGACAATCTGCACCTAAACGAATCAGGTTGTTGGTCAGGCTGGTATCATTGTCCAGTAGTGATCGATCGAAGAGATTTTCGCCGGTAAGGCGGGAAATGACTGGGTTTTGTTCGGCATCTTGCATGGGAATAATCAATTCTGCTTGAATAAAGGACCAGCCGCTGCGTGGTGTCATGGAAACGATAAGCCCAGTTGAAAGTTGGATGGTCAGAGGACCTTTATTTTGAGCAGCCAGAACAGGAGACGGGGCCATAAGGATGCAAGTCGTCAGGCAGAGTAAACCGGTAATAAAGTTATTCTTTTTTATATACATATAACTGTACTTGTCTGTCCTCGGTAAAATATTTCTTTATTACCCTCATGATGGAATTCTGATCCAAACGCTGAATGTTTCTCTCAAACTGTTCAGTCGGGTTTATTAGCCCAAACATGTGAAAGCTTTTGGCAATTTCAATGGCCCTTTTTCCAAGGTCAGCCATCTTCATATAGAATTCATTTTTTAAGGCTGCTTTAATTGATTTCATCTGTAATAAGCTTATTTTCCTGTTGGACAATGCTTGAAGTTCACTGGTCAGAATAAATTTTGCTTTTTCCAAAGAATTTCTGTCTTTGGCGGCGAAACTGATGAGTAAGGCGTTTTCATGGATGTTTTCAGTGATTTCTGCTGAAATAGTCACTTGCAATTGGTTGACTCTGTTGATCATATGATCAAGGTGACTGAGTCCGGGGCTGATCAGAAATTTAAAAATAGCCCTGGAGACAAAGTGATCCGCTTCGGTGCTTTGAGAACTGGTGATAAGACCGGGAAGACGGTAGCCAATCTGTAGGTGTTGCGTTTCCAGTCCGTCTCTCCACCAACTTCTCTTGCGTATTGATGAGGATTGATTGGCTCTGGGTGCGCTCAAGCTTTGAGGCGGCGATCTGGGGGTACCCATTCCTTCAAAATATTTTTGGATGTTGTCTTGGGCCTGGCTCGGATCAAATGCTCCGGTGACAACAAGGATGACCTGGGCGGGGTCTTTAAAGCGCTTGATCTGTTTGAGGATGTCATCATATGTCCAGGATCTGATCTGATCTGGGTTGCCCACTAGCGGGTTCGCATAACCGGGGCGAGCTAAAAACAGTTGGTTAAACATCCACAATCTGGCGTTGTATAGGATGTTCTGTGGTCCGAACTGTCTGGCAATCTCAGCTGTGTAGTCCTTTAATTGCTTCAATTCTGATTCGCTTGGTGAGAGAAGGAAGATGTTTTCACTTTCTGACCAAAGGGCGTTGTTCAATTCCTCCTCAGCGGCTATCTGAAGAAAGTAACAATCATCATGGGCGATATTGTAATGCATGATGCCGCCATTTTCAGTTAGTCGGCGGAAACTGTAATAAGGCTTTTGATTTTCGGTAGTGAAGAGTCCATGCATGGAACCGTAAAAAAAAGAGAATCCGGTGTGTTCGGCGATGTCTTCAATAGCTCCGGTTGTGTAATAACTCAGAATGGCAACGGCCTGACGTTCAGGGATTTGAGACAAAATGACTCTCATTCCGTTTTCAAGTACAAAGGTTGATTCGGCAGACGGGGCTGCCCATATCGGTTGAACCAGGCAAAACACAATCAGGAATGTCTTTAGCACACTATTCAAATTGTAGTCTGCCAGAGTTCTATAGTCAATCACGCATCCCTACTTACGTAACCGGATCTTCAGCTTGCCGTTTTCGAAGCTTAGAGATACTGATGCCTTTTCGACATTAGCCTCTTTCATGCGATTGATCAGGGCGGATGCCAGGGCTTTGTCAGATACAAGCTTTTGATTGTTTTCTGTCATGAGCTTTTGGTATTGATTGTAAATTTCTGTCAAAGAATTGGGGTTATTCAAATCAAGAGGGATGGATTTGATGGCGGAGGTACTTTTGGGCGGTGATGGCTCTTTGGTTTTGATGGTCGGTCTCAAAGGTAAGCCGACTTCTATGTCATGCATTTTTTTCAGCCACATGTTGTTGTAAAGGGCGAATCTGGAGTTGAGGTTTTGCATTAAAAAAGCGCCGGTTGGGTTTCTCTGCTGAGTGTTCTGCAGATTGCGAATCTGGGCAGCTAAGGCCTCACGTTCCATTTCTGGTGGCACCCGCATCTCTCCACTAAAATACAGATTGAATTGCATGATCAGGTCTTCAAGCTTTCTTGAAAGCTCGAGAATTTTCCCTTCAAGGTTGCCCAGTGACTCCTTACGAGTCTCTTTGAACTGCATTGATTAACGCCTCATACTATTCATACTCCAATGCGTCTTCCTCACCATTTAGTGCTCTTAAAACGCCGTAAGCCAGTGCCTCCATTTCATCTTCTCCGGGATAGGTGAATATTTTGGCCAGAAAGCGGGTTCGCTTGGCTATTAAATCAACAAGGTATTCCGAATGGGCCATGCCACCGGTGAATAAAATAGCGTCTAGTTGTCCGGACACTACGGTTGCCAAAGCCCCAATTTCTTTGGCAATCTGATAAGCCATCGCTCCCACTACAGAGATATATTGTGTGTTGTTGGCTTTGATTTCATCCAGTACTTTGAGGAAATCGGTGGTGCCCAGGTAGGCAAATAAACCTCCCTGACCAAACACCATTTTGCGGAAACTTTTATAATCCATTTGTTTTTCAAGTACGTATTTGGCCACTTGAAGACAGGGGAGACCTCCGGCGCGGTCCAGTGAAAACGCACCCTCTTCGCTGGGATTCATGATGTCTATCATCCTGCCTCCCTGGTGAACAGAGAGAGATATCCCCGTGCCGAGGTGAACGACAATCAGTTTTTGATCCGGATAGGAAAGTTTTTGTTCAGCACAGTGCCGTTTGGCCACGGCCTTCATGTTTAACGCATGGCTGAGAACTTCGCGTTCGAAGAGTGGGTGGCCTGTATAGCGCGCCACATCATCGAGTTCATCCACGGAGATCGGGTCAACCACAAAGCAGCTGATACCGGCCTTTTGGGCGATGGTATGGCCTATCTGGGCAGAAAGGTGTGATGCATGGATCCCACGTTTACCTTCGCACAGGTCGCTGAGCATGGCTTCGTTGACCCGGTATGTACCACTTTTAAGTGGTTTTAGCAGGCCTCCGCGAGCGGCAACTGCGGTCAATGTTGAAATTGAAACGGCTCTCTTTTTCAAGGTTTGATTTATCAGCTGTTGGCGGTACTCTTTTTGGGCGTTGATATCCGGGTATGTCCTGAGATCATCGTCATCGTGGCGTATTGTTTCAGTCCAGAGGGCTTTATGGCCGGAAAAGACGGCAATTTTACTAGAAGTGTTGCCGGTATTGATGACCAGGATTGATGGTGTCATATTGGCTCCTTTGGGGGTAGATACTTCCTGATAATGGGCTTCAATTTCTGGCGGAGGGGGTCACTTACTTTTTCTGGAGCAGTCAATATGGCGTTTGTCAGGCTTGATTGACAATGACATTGGCTTACTGCACGGCTGGACAGGTTTTCGATGAGGAGTTTAATTAAATTTTGGGCATTTTCTATATTATGCAGCAGGTTGGCAATAACCATGTCGACGGTTACGGCAGAGGTTTCCTCATGCCAGCAGTCATAGTCGGTCACGAAGGCCAGAGGGATAAAACAGAATTCGCATTCCCTGGCCAGTTTTGCTTCGGGAGCCTGGGTCATTCCTATAATGGAGTAACCTAAGTGGCGATAAGTTGCTGATTCGGCTTTTGATGAAAACTGTGGCCCTTCCATATTGAAGTATGTACCGCCTGAGTGGGCAGGGATATTCAGTGTCTTAGCCAGTTTAAATGCCTTGGCGCAGCCTTCGGGGCAACATGGATCAGCCATGGAAACATGGGCAACCAAGCCATCTTTAAAGAATGTTTTCTCACGTTTGAAGGTGTTGTCGAAGTATTGATCGGGGATCACCAGATCCCGGGGACGTAGCTCTTCTTTGAGTGAACCCACCGCTGTAACAGAGATAAGGGTCTCGACCCCCAGAGATTTCAGTGCATAAAAATTGGCCAGATAGTTTAGTTCGGAAGGAGAAATGGAGTGGCCAATGCCATGACGGGCCAGGAAGACCACGTTCTTTCCATTCAGAGACCCGGTACAAAGGGGGGCGGAGGGCTTGCCGAATGGTGTATCCATTTCGATTTCGTTTTTGTCAGTGAGTCCGGGCAGTGCATAAAAACCGCTGCCCCCAATAACGGCTATGGAGTAGCTTTTCATAATGACCTCAGTTCTGTCAAAGTAAGCATTTCCAGCTTACAGAAATAAAAAGGCCTGCAAGAGAGAATACTCCTCAGGCCTTTTCGTTGAATGCCTAAAAAACGTGTTTATAAACCCATCCGCATAGATCCACCAAAGACAATGGATCTTACCAGAAACTGGGCCAGGAAAATAATAATGGCATTGGCGATGATTGAGACGACGATGTATCCTATCAACTTATCTGCCGGGATGTCTTTCAGGGCTTTAATACCCAGATACAGGATGTAGAGGCCATAGATACCAACCAGCATTGCGAGGGTGGTCAGTGATGGGATAATAAACAGTATTCCTCCTACCCAGCCAGCTGTCATTGAGAAAAAAACGATCTTCATGGCTGCACCAAGGTCTTTGCTGCCGCCAAAGGATGGGGCAAGGGCATCGAGAATAAAGGCGAACAAATAGGCACCGGCCACGGCAAACACATATGTCAGTACAGCCCAGGTCAAAGAAGAGCCTATGGGTACTCGAAATGTGCCAAAACCGAATGAAACTCCTACAATCCCATAGCCGATGAATCCGGCAACAGCTGGAATGGCAGCCAGAAACATAGCATACTTGGTAAAGAGGTCCGCTGGAGTGTAGGTTTCGCTCTTGATTTTTTCCCACTCCGCAGCGGGTGTCAGTAAAATATTCTTGACGCGTTCGATCAGATTCATATGAACCTCCTTTGTAAAGCACTGAAAGCATACGATAATGAAAATAAAAGCCTTTGTCAATGGCGCTATTTACCAATCAGGAACTAATGATATATCAATCGGCATGAAACTTCTGCAAGCAGAATATCAGATGAAGTCAAAGTGCCATGGGTAATCATATCACTGCGATCTCTAATTAACATTGCTAATTAGTATAAACCTTCAGCAATTAGCAAAAATAATGTAAACACACTGTATGATCTGTCCAGATTACACCGATCTCTCAATAATTTATAGGGGGATGAGGACATAGCCCCAACACCCCATAAAAATTGAGGTCGCAGTAATATGGTGGAAGATTAAGTGCCCGAATCGATAATAATTCAACAAAAAGGTATCACACAAATGCATAAATGATTGGTTGATAAAGATCTTTGAGCGATGCATGTTTATAGATAATAGATGTAGGGGCCATTCTTGTATCAACCTGTTTGTTTTGAGCGAAGTCTCAGGAAAAAAAGAAGAACCTATTCTCAACATTTTTATCCTGATGCCCTTTCGAGGAAGATAGTCAAGCCAACCCTAACTCTGAATTCAAATTTTCTGACATGCCAAGCCGAGGGCAGATATATTTTGCCCTCGGCCTGTTCGTGAGTTATCTAGCAGACAAAACGGGAGTTATAAGACACGGGCTGTGTTATTTTAACGCACGCTCCTCCATGACAGGTTTGTTGTTGCCAAGTCACGAGGGTGCATCCTCCCTTAAACTCATTGAGTTTTTCACCGGACAAATTGGTGAGTGTTTCTTTTTTGAGCTTCAGTACTTTAAAAGTCATTTTTTTCTCCTTTTTGTATTTCCAATGGTTGCAACTGTTTGGACTTTATTATATAAACCGGGTTGAAGAGATGAGGGTGTTGTCGGCAACGAACCTTTCATAGGGCGGTATTATCAAATTGCGCGGCCCAGTGCCAATCTTGATCCAACCCCTTAACTTTTTTAGCACATCATTGCCTCCTTTTTGACATAGTAGCGACATAACTGTATTCCAGTTCATAATCAAAGGGTAGTGCAAAATATCATATCTCAAAGTGACATTTGTCATTAGACAGTGGCAATGTCACTCCAGTTGCGGTCATCCTGGTTTTCGCTTTCTTGTTCAAATCATCCCTTCTTTCGATTCGAAATTTTTCATTTCACCCTATGAGTCGCCGATAAACCGTATTTCTTACAGGTCGAGAAATCATCAAGTAAAAAATTCGGTGCTAGGCTTAGCAACTCCTTTTTACACCTTCATCAACTAATAACCCAAATTTGGTGTTATTTATGCAAAGAACTTTGTATGACAAAGTTAAAATAACATGCTATACTTGTTTTGTCAACAAATATGCCTATTTATATTTCTAGCTTTTCAGAATTTTGTTTCTTCTCCCCCTTTTTTTTATTAAAATGGTTCATATGGGGAGGTAAAAATGGACCATATCACGCGATTTGTTGTCTGGATTTGCAAGAGATTCAACAGGGAGCAGGTTACCAGGATAATCGAAGAACTCAAAACAGTTTTGTCGGATCCAAACGCTGAGATCAAGCCTAAAGACACGTTTCGAGAGGATCATCCAGAGTATCGCAACTTTGAAGCTGATCCGCTGTTCCTACTGTGATGCGCCTCATGCATACATTTACTTCAATGACGGAAAAATGCGTTCTCAGTTGATCTGCAAGGTCTGCATGTCCACGTTCAAAATCCATAAACGGTTCAAGCAAAAGGAAAAACCCAGTACTGACCTCTACTGCCCTCATTGCCATCAAAAGCTCTACAACTGGAAAGAACGAAACGAGGTCACCATCTTCAAGTGTGGCAATAGGAAGTGTCCATGTCGAACGGAAAACCTAAAGAAGCTCAACCCTTCCGAACGTCTGTTGCAAAAACTTTATCCGACTCACTTCAAGCTCAAGCATAAAAAGGTCATCGGACTGGAAAACTTGGACGAGGAGTCCTCTGAATATCGCTTCTACAAGCAAATGATCGAACGTCTCAATCGAACGTTTAAGCAACACGTTCGACAGGCTGCGGGGTTCGAAAAGTTCAACGGAGCGATGGTTCTGCTCACTCTGTTCGTCACCTATTACAACATCATGCGTCCACACATGTCCCTGAATTACAACACACCCGTTCCTCTTGAGGAGCTCAAGAAGGTGAGCATCATGCCTGCCAAATGGATTAAAATCCTCTCAACGGTGTCGACTGACCTGTCATTTACCTTCTTTACTGTCTTCATTTTTTTTCATGGAACTTTTGACATTACCGTATTTCCTGTAGTTGCAACATTTTGGACATTTTAAATTAACAGGATATAGGCGAAGGCGTGGGCTAATGGTTTGGTCAAGAATCCGCAGCGGTAGCTTTGATATGATCAGTTTATTGCTAGATTTCGCGTTCACAGTTACGTAGCCTTGATCCATTTGATTCAACTCCATTCATCATCATGTAGTTACGCTACACCATTTATAATGGGGAATCATTATTTATTAGACGTATGGTGATATTCTTTTGTTCAAGAGCGAATATACGCGGCGAATAGCTTTGCAGTCTAGTTCATGTCATCTCCGATTGTGTTGTTAAATAGTCCTCTGAACGCTAAGCTAAACCCCGCCGCTCATAGGGTCGCTCATCAAAGCAGCAGGAATAAGCAAGGGCCATGATCAAGGGATGAGAATCGTGAACATATACCAGGATAATTCAAATCTCATTAATCCCTGATCCTGACAAGTACTTCCACACCGCCATGATCGAAGGTCAGGCCCAAGCTCATTTCATGAGCCCATTGTTTAAAGGGGGTGAGTTCTTGAGGCATCAAGGGTGTCAAGGGCGAACCAAAAGTGTTTGACTCATAGGAGCCTTTTTCTTCATTCCAATAAAACCCTTTTCCGCCAGGGCATTGGGGCTCAACTTTCCAGTGACTGTTGTATAGTGTCATATCTGATTGGGGTCCGAATCTTTTGCGGTACTCATTCAAGATGGGCAGGACGGCCCAGGAATGGGCACGCATTTCGGTCAATGAGCTATGCTCTGCCAAAGAAAAAAGCAGTTGCATCAGTTTGGGGCGGATAATGAAACTGGAACTTTTACCTGGCCATGAATATGCGTTGTCACGGTTCTCCTTACGGCGTGTAAAGAAATTTTCGATGACATTTTTGGAAAGGGTCAACAAGAAGGTGTCCGATGTGCTGGCATAATTGATGCGTATTACGTCGAAATTGGCACCACCGGCACCTTTGACAGGTCGGATGGACACATACCGATCGCCAGTGTTTGTTTGCTGCTCTTCCCATATCAGTATCCCCGGGGCGCTCTGTTCAATGTAGCGACGCAGGCCACTGAGGAACAGGGCCAGCTTCAACGGGTCTCGCACACCTACCGCCAAAGCCAGTGGCAAACGGTGCAGGTTGTTCTCCATAAAGGTGTTCCCTTGTTCCTTGTATTTTAATTGAGCCTGCAGTAGTTCGTCCCAGAAGGGGGAATTATCCACATACACAGTCAGCCAGTCTCCCAGCCAGTTGAGGGCTTCTCCGGTCAGCGAAGAGATAAATCCGGACATAAATCTGCCAGCTTCTTTAACAGGGCGGGACTGATGATCCAAAGCCAATACAAATTGACCGATGGCTTGAATATGAGGGTCAGCCTGACCATCTTTTATTTTTTCCGCTCCAGCTGCCACCATCAAGGGATGGTATTCACTGGCAATGATCAAGGGCAGTACGGTCAGGGCGATGGTGGTGAGACCTTCACTCCGTTTCAGCTGTATAGCGATGGGATCAAAATAGCTGCGCCAGTTTTTTTGATATTGATCGCGATACCAGGAGTAGGCTTTGGCTTCCTGAGGGCTTACCTTCTTTATCTCCATTTCTGAAATAGGGGTCATGAAACGCAAGTTCCCGTATTTGCTGGACTGAATCCCATTTTTGTCGAGGTTCAGCACCCCAAGTGTTCCTTCCAGCTCTTTTCTGATGGTTGGAGTGGGGGGTTCGTTACCAATCAGGTGATCCGCCCAAATTTGTTTAAGTTGTGCCAATGCCCGGGCACGTCTGGAATCTGATATGCGCCATCTGGGGCTGCACCATTTTCGTATTGTCTGATCACTGATGAGGACAAAGGCTGTCTCGTCTTTATTTTTAGGATATTTACTGCGGAAATAACGGTACTCATCCAGCTGTGCCAATGATTGGCACTTGTGGTGAACGCAGTTGATGGCTTTTTTTACCAAAACCAGGGAGTTGGTGATGAATACAACCTGTTTGCCCAGAGGGACCAGGTAGGTGCTCAGAGATCTGTCCGGGCTTATGATTCCCTCATAGGGCATATCCAAATACTGATCGCTGATCCATTTTGCTGATGGGTAACGGCTGGATGAATTGTTCATCTGCTGTCGTAAACCGGCCAATAGCATGGTCATTTGGTCCGTTTCAAAGAGTATCCCCAAATCTGTGCCTGTAAGGATAAAGGGGTCAGAGGCTGTTACCGCAACAGAATGAATGGTCATCCGGCCAAACCAGCGCCCCATTTCTGTGTCTGGCAATGAGAGCTGCCTCCGATAAAACTGGGCCAGATGAGAGTCCTCTGTTCGGGTGTGAAACCGGCTCAGAATTGGGAACCCTTTGGCGTCGATTTCATCTAACAGGTCAGTCATGGTTTGAAAATCAGGGAAGATACAAGCAGGCTGGTCTGCTGGAACAAAGGCCATTAAAAGGTCACTCTTGTGGGGCGGCATTTTTTCCGTCAGGGATTTCCAGTCCATCTCCTGGGTGGTGATCCCAACTAGGGAGGACAGATCTATCTGTTCATTGCCTGTCTCTGTCAGCATCAACTTTCTGTTGAGTTGCAGGTTTTCACTGATGGCCTGACTGCCGGAAAAAAAGGCAAAAGTTTTCTCCAGCTCGTTTTGAATATCTGGCCGTTGTTGAAGCTGGTTGTTCTTGGTCGAGACTTTTGGGGGGTTGCTCAGTTTTTTAATGGCCGCTTCACAATGTCTGATTTCTGCAGCAAAAAGTGCCTGACCTGGGAGAGATATTTCTGTCAGGTTATGATAGTACTGTTGTTTGGCCAGCCAGAAGGAGAGGGGATCCCGATTGGATTTTGGTGGCAGGTTCTGGCTGGATAGAAGGCAGATGGTCGGTTTTTGATCGTTTCGGGCAGGTACAAAAATTCTGCCCTCCGGCGGAGTGCCTTTGGGAGAACGGATGGCTACCCAGAGGCTCTGTTGTGAAAGAATATGGCCGGAGGGGCTGCTTGTTAATGTGCCATTGTCATCGGCCCAAACTGGATAGATGTCCGTGCCTTTGTTACTGTGAGCCCAGGGAATGGCCAAGCGCTGTTCTTTCCAGGTTAAGGGGGCATTGGTTTTGTTTTCACTCAGGGTTATTTCAGATTTCTCGCTGCCTAACGCTTTAAGTGGGAAATAATAATAATCATCAGGAAAAATAGAAAACGGGATAAAAACAGTCAAAACCAAAAGCCAAAATTTTTTAGTGTTCCATGCGACTTTAACCATGATGGTTTCTCCTCCTTCCTCGAACTCGAATAGATATGGCGTAATTATACCGCTTTTTCTCAAAGGGTATTTTTCCAAAAATCTAGAGATCACAGTAAGGCAGAATATTTCAAAAACTCCTTGTATCAAAATCTTTGCTGCACTATATTGATACCAAAATAGAGGGCGCCATTGCCGGGCCCAAGGAGAAGTGCAAATGTTCAGAAACCTGTTGCGGCTGGTCGTGTCGATTCTGATCTGTCAGGGCGCCGGTGCCCTGGGGGCGGTGTTCACTGCGCCAGTGACGAAATCAACTTGGTATATTAACCTGAATAAGCCCTTTTTTCAGCCGCCCAACTGGTTGTTCGGACCTGTGTGGATTAGTTTGTATCTGATGATGGGTATTGCCCTCTTTCTGCTGTGGCAGCACGGCCCTCGTCCGTTTAGTGCAGCGGTGTGGTGGTTTTTTGCTGTCCAGTTGGTGCTCAATACTCTGTGGAGTGCATTGTTTTTCGGCTTGAAGTCTCCTGGAATGGCCCTGTTGGAGATTGTGCTGCTCTGGTTTGCCATCCTGTTGACCATATTGCCGCTGCAGTCCATCAGTAAACCGGCTTTCTGGCTGATGGTCCCCTATCTGGTCTGGGTTGGCTTTGCTTCCTTGCTCAATGGGGCCATCTGGTGGCTGAATCGCTCAGCTGGTTGATGTGGGTTTTGGCTTGTGGCTGTGAACTAAAAGGATCAGGCCACTGTCAATTGCAGCCTGAAAGTTTTCCTTTATTTGCCTGCAGATTTGCGAAGTCAACTTGTTGGCTTCCATATTTATTCCTACCGAGCGATTACGCCCACTCCCTTTGGCAATGTAGAGGGCCGCATCTGCCAAATTTACAGCATCTTCCCATTTGAGACAGTCAGGCAGATCAATCATGATGGGCAGGCCACAATAACCGATGGAAATGGTTACGTTGATATGGTTGTCCAACAATTGAAATCCTGTTGAACCGATACAGTCCAGCAATTTTTTGGACAAATTCAGAGCCCCTTCAAAATCGTCATCTTTGATCATTACCAGAAATTCCTCTCCTCCCCAGCGCACAATAAGGTCACTGGCCCGAAGTGTCTCTTTCATGCGGCGGCTGACCTCGATCAGAAGGTGGTCGCCTGCCTGGTGTCCGTAACGGTCGTTGACTGTTTTGAAATGGTCAATATCAATGATTAGGAACATCATAGCATAAGTGGCCTCTTTCTTGTTTTTCCTGTAAGCCTTTCTTTTGGCAATTTGAATGTCACGGTCTATCAGGTTATGGAAGTAGCGTCGGTTGTTGAGGTGAGTCAATGGGTCGGTTAAAGACATCTGTTCCATCCGCTCGTAGGCCTGTTTGAGGGCGGTTATCTCGGTCTCCACAAAAACGAGGCGGGTGATGCGGCCGGATTCGTCTGCAATGGGTGTCATGGCTGTTTGAATCCAGATGGTTTCACCGGTCTGTTTTTTAGCAGAAGATTCATAGACCACCGGTTTTCTTGTATCGATGCACTCTTTAATGAGTTCAGTCAGATCATTTCTGGTGCTGGACCTGTATATGTTTTTACCCATCTCTGAGAACAGCCGTTCCTGGGAGAGGCCATACATTCGCATGAATCCATCGTTGACCCATTGTATTTCGCCCTCTGCGGAAGTTATTAAGACCCCATTGTTGGTTTCCCGGGCAACAATGGATAATTTTTCCAGCTCCTGATTGGTCATTTTCAGGATTTTGGCCTGATGTTGAATCTCTTCTTTCTGTTTGATCACTTCTGCCGTTCTTTCATTGACGATCCGTTCCAGTTTTTTTTGGGCGACTATCAGACGACGGGAATTAAGCCAGACTACCAGTACAACGAGAAAAAAGGCAAGCAGACCTTTTATGATGTTGGCCAACAGGGTCCCGTGCCATGGTGGTGTTATGACAAAACGGTAGGTACCTTGACGGCTGGTTTGACCGAGATAATTCCTGCCCTCCACGATAAACTGGAACTCTTTGGTTGGCAGGTTGGTGTACACTGCGCGGGTGTTCTTGTCCCAGTTGCTCCACTCGTTGTCGAACCCTTTTAGGAGATGGCGGTATTGGTTGCTTAGTGACGAATTGAAAAAAGGCATGGAGAAATCGAAAGTGGCAGAATTATCTTTGTATTTAATCACCTGGTTTTGTGTTTGCTCCCCAAACAGTTCTTTGTCCTTGCCAAAAAAAACACGCCTGATATTGGTTTGCAGCGTGCTGGTATCAGAGATGGGGGCTTGGGCGTTGTAAGAAAATAGTCCCTCTGAGGTCGCAATCCATGTCAGCCCGTTTGTATCGTGGTACACATGTTCGAATTGCCCTGACACCTTACGCCAATTCTCATGTTCCCAGATAAATTGTTGATCGTCACCAGTAATAATGCGGCTGACCTGTTCATTGGCTCCCAGCCACAGGGTGTGGTTGTTCTCAACAGAGATGTTTGAAATTTTTGGTATGGTACTCCCGAAAACCGCATTGATTTTTGTTGCCGGGGTGAAGTGTATCGATTCTCCAGACCCAGCAGAAGACGTGTTTTTCAGATCAGTATAAAACCCTTTGACCGTTGCCACCAGTAGCTGATTCTGCCAAAAAAAAATGCGATTGGCTGAATTTGACGGCAGACCCTGTTCAACTCCGTAATGATCAATTTGGTGGTCTTTCAACTCTGGTCCGGTGAAACGGATGCGGATGACACCATGGGTGGCCGTTGACAGCCATAACTGGCCGGTGTGGTCTTCTTCGATTCGTCGTATTTGATACGTTATGGAGTCGAATGCCGGGTCCTTGATGAAACTGATTGCCGGGGTATTTTTACCGCTTTCTCCAGGAATGGCATGAAAGGCCGTGAATCCATTGATTTGTCCTAAAAACAGCTTGTCCGGAAATCGGCTGGAAATGCCCACACAGTAGATGAATTTTTCTGTATCAAAAGGTGTTTTTGTCTCATGGCCATCAATTTGTACGATATTACTGGAGGAAGTGGCGTAGAGATGCCCGTGTAGTTTGAAGAAGCCAAAACAGTCGAAGTTTATTTTGCTTAATGGCTTGATTTCAAGCTGGTCGTTATCAACATTGAATTGATATTCAGGAATCGTGAATGCTCCAGCTGTAGTGCCGATGTACAGCTGCTGCTTGTAGCTGATAACTGTTACTGGAATCCCTTTGAGTCCCTCGAATTCACCCAGGTGGTTAATGGGAGAGTTTGTCTCTATTCTGGCGATGGAATCGTTTAGACCTGCCCAAAGGTTCCGACTATTGTCTTCGTATAAACTCAAAACAAAACCCGGTGATAAACCACGGTTTTTATTGATCACCCGAACCAGTTGACCATCCTGATCCAACAGAAGGATACCACCCATCAGAGTCCCAATGGCGTAGCGGCCATTG
>Ga0209287_10001077_pt1 | contig 14316 bp, 14 predicted proteins | sample PPLLak3cmMay2015_2_FD_187255 | JGI IMG/M metagenome (GOLD analysis project Ga0209287, IMG submission 187255) | Freshwater sediment microbial communities from Prairie Pothole Lake near Jamestown, North Dakota, USA - PPLs Lake P8 Core (1) Depth... | ecosystem: Environmental > Aquatic > Freshwater... | reverse complement strand
CTTATCGAAAACGAGGTAAGTCAAGAGTCGGTAAAGGCTAACAAAGTAGAATTAATATCCCGGTTTGAGAAAATAAACAATGCGTTTGAATAGAAAATAACTTGGGGGCGGGAAGTATGAGAAACCGTAGAATACGCAACAGGAATCTATTTTGATGATCGTTAAAAAAACAATTATTATCCTTACTTTTACATCATAAATGATGTATAATTATAGTATGGAAGCATCGAGGAAATGGATGGTTGCCCATTATGAAAACTATCAAGGAGGCATTACATGAAAACATTTAAAAAACACCTGCAAAACCATTTAAAAAACAATGACTTTAAGACGCTTTTTGATGAAGAAAAAGAGCTTCTTCAAGTCTCTTTAAAACTTCTTGATATGCGTAAAAAATCGGGGCTTTCTCAAAGGGAAATTGCCAAAGCAGCACATCTAACCCAACAACAAGTTTCAAAAGTGGAAAACGGCGTCAATTGCAATATTATGACCTACTTGAAAGTCGGACATGCAATGGGCATATCATTTTCTATACAGCCGTTAAGACAAAAAATTTAATATGTCCATGAAACATAACATATACAAAATCATATCTTTCGAAAAAATCGGGCCATACCGGCTCAAAATCCTTTTTGACGACAATGTCTCACGTACGATCGATTTCCGTCCCGTATTACACGGATCCATATTTGGCGCTCTTGTTGATGTAAAAAAGTTCTCCGAAGTCAAAATCGATCCTGAAACGCATACACTCGTATGGCCAAACGGCGCAGACTTGGATCCTGAAACACTGCATGACTGGCCCGACATTGCAGAAGATTTTTATGCCATGGCGCACTCCTGGGAAACAGAAAATATCTTGCGTGAAGAGAAGCAAAATAACTATGACACAGACGAAACTAAAAAGATATGATTTCGGTGATAATGTATATGAGAAACGCCGGGTTACAATGGTATTCATAGGCTTTGAAAAAAATCTGTAATAAATATGGAACAATTGTTTGCGATAAACTATATTATTCACATCTATTCGCAAACAATTACTTAAAGGCGCCCGAAATGGAGAATAAAAAATTAGTAAGTTTTGTAGAAAATCTCCTTTTTCGGGGCAAGTACTCATTCACCCTGGATGAAGTGCGCAGTACATTCCACCGGAAAGATTCTGCGGTAAAAGCATCCTTGTTCAGGCTGGTGAAAAAAGGCCTGATAGTCACTGTACGTAAAGGATTTTATGTTATCGTTCCTCCTGAGTACCATGTCCGGGGAGTACTTCCTCCGGTCCTTTTTGCAGATGATTGTATGCGTAACCTCAACCGGGATTATTATGCGGGGCTTTTAAGCGCCGCTGCGCTTCATGGCGCAGCTCATCAACAGCCCCAGGAATTTTTTATTGTTACATCAACCCCTGCGTTGCGGACAATAACTGTAAAAGGAATAAAAATTCGCTTCTTAACAAGAAGAGAGATGCCGGCAATGGGAATAGAGGTTAAAAAAACCGATACCGGTACCATCCGGGTATCCTCGCCGGAGCTCACGGCCATTGATCTGGTTCTTTTTCAGAAACGAGTTGGCGGCCTTAACCGTGTTGCAGAGATAGTGGCGGAACTGATTGAGCGGATTACACCGGATACTATAGGAAAACTGGCTGAAAAAGTATGCCCTCTTTCTGTGGTGCAACGGTTGGGGTATCTTGTTGATAACATTATTAACAATAAGCCGATTGCAGAGGCCCTGTTTAGCGTGCTGCAAAAGCGACCGTTCTTCCCGGTTCTCCTGACTGCCGCAAAGGATTCAACTCTGATACGTCCGGATAATCGATGGAAGGTTCGAGTAAATACTATGGTGGAGATCGACGTTTGATACAAAGAGCATATATTACCGACTGGCAGGCCCATGCTCCATGGCAGACCAACGAGCAGATAGAGCAGGACCTTATCATGTGCCGTGCAATAACAGAAATTTATTCTGATAGCCTGCTGCAGAAAAGTCTCGCTTTTCGGGGCGGGACTGTTTTGCATAAATTACATCTTGCTCCTGCTTCGCGTTATTCAGAAGACATAGACCTTGTTCAGATTGAACCTGCACCTATCGGGCCTATTTTTGATCGCCTTAAGCAGCGTTTGTCTTTTTTAGAAAAACCCAAGATCATACAGAAAAATCGCAACAATACTCTTGTTTTTTCATTTGATTCGGAAGTTCCTCCTATAGTCAGACTTAAACTCAAAGTGGAAATTAACTGCAGAGAGCATGTTCCGGTATTTGGATTTATTAGAATGCCGTTTCAGGTAGAATCTCCATGGTACACCACAACCGCAAATATACGCACCTACCCTCTGGAAGAAATCCTTGGGACTAAAATCAGGGCATTATATCAACGCCGCAAAGGCCGGGACCTTTTTGATTTGTGGTATGCACTAACGAAAGCCAGCCCATCAATACCCAAAATTGTTGAATGTTTTATTGCTGCAATGCAGAGCAATGGTTTGCGAGTATCACGTCAGGAATTTATAGCAAACATGGAAAAAAAGATGTCCGCTGAAGAATTTCGAAACGATATGGCCGGATTGCTGCGTAACGGGATTGTTTATAATATTGACGCAGCTTGGCAATTGGTATCGACGGAACTTATCAGCCAACTCCCTGAATAGTAAAAATTATTACACCGGGCCGGCAACGACACACGATTCACCGCATCAGATTGTATTAATCGAGCTTTGCGTGGTATAGGTTACATGTATATTTAGCCATCGTCCCCTACGATATTTAAAAAGAGGTTTCTTATCTCCGTACCCGTGTAGCATAAGCAAAACTGAAGAAATATTTCTGCCACAGCTGATCCGTGCTATTATACGAATTATCAAAAGCAAAAAAATCAGCAAGCGCCTCCCGCACTCTTAAAATTTCACGCAATCGAAATTTGTTTTTCTTATCTGCAACCGTCAGATCCAAAAGCTCCAATCCGCGATCAAATGCAAGCCGCTGATACTCCCGGTTCCCCTTCTTTTTCCATGTAATCGTACGCTCAATTTCACTGCCGATATTGGCCATCTGCTCGACAAACGAAAGCCCGAACCACCGACCTGCCGAAAGCTCTTTGTGTATGGGACTCATATAACCCACGTATTGACAATATCAATAATACGCTTCCTGATTTCAGGATCGTCTACGCCACGAGTTCGATTATTTTGCGAGGGCCGCAAATTTATCATAGAATCAAATTCAATAAAATCCGGACCATTTCTATCCATATCCGGATACAGATTTATTCCCCACAGGTCTTGCTGTTCAGAACCCTGCTCAATTAATAACGCCTCTTCATCAGCGTGAAGCTCAGCATCCACCGCTATAATGTTTTGTCGTATGTCTACAACAGCTTTTACCAGATTACCGAACAATTTTTTCGCCATAATCCGTAAATCGGCGACAGTAATTTTTTCTTCTATTGTTTTCATAATAACAAATGCCTTGACCGGTTTATATTGTTACCTGGTTATAAAAACTACCAATTTAAACAAGTATCGTCAAGGTTATTATTGTTATAATGATTGAATAGGCGGGTATTTGATCCCTAGATATTCAATAATAACGAAAATATAGAATATTTCCCCTTGGTGTATATTTAATTTCATAACTATTGTTGAGGGTATTAATATGAATAAAGAATACGATTTTTCAAAGGGACACAACGAGGAAAATTCTATCACCGGAATATAAAATTCAATATAACCGTATATCTGGATGCCGATAACATCGAATTCATTAATAAAGTAGCATAAAAAAAATTCAAACCTTAATTCAGTGGTGAATGAAATCCTGCGTGGTGATAAGGCTCTGGCAAAAGTGTTGAGATAACATTTTTTTATTAAGCAGGAAAATTTTCTATCAAGAGCCGCAAATACTCAATTTTGCTTTCTGATACTTTCTTCGGTTATAATGAATCCGCGACCTGAAAAAAACCTTATAACACAAAAACATTCAAATAATTCCACTACCAACCTTTAATAAGCACCTTGTACAAAGACATGTTGTCAGGTATTTTATTCATCGTTTTGCCACACTACTTCTATTGCATCATTGCTTTATAAAATTGCCGGACTCTGACAATTGCAGAACGGAAATCATCTGGAACTCCACTTGCTTCAGCCATTTTCTTAAAAGGTATTTTCCATGAATCCGGTGGCTCTGGTAAATCCAGCGGGACTTCATGAGTTTTCCTTCGCTGAAATGTCGTATATAGTGCCTTACGTATCCGATCAGGATTCATTTTGCCGTTCTCTATGAGGATCACGATATCGACAAGATCCTTCACTCGTGAATTAGGACTCTCCCGGGGAACTGTCAAAGCATGCACCTTTTCAGCGAACTGTTGCTCTGGAGAAATAATAGGTATTACTGGCGCTTCAACCCCCGCAAAACCTAACCAATCCTGTAGTTTCACTAATTCGTGCGGTTCAAACCATGCATCACCTGCAGCAACATCAATTTCAAATTTGATGAATATTCTGCCGGCCATGCGCGCCTCAACCGGAAACCGATATCCGCCATAAGGCGCGTTTTCAAGATCAAGAATGGCATTGCCGATTACAAAATCAAAGAAATCCTTTGTGTCATGATTCGCACGTTTTTGGAGAAAATCCTGAAGCGCACTTGAGTCTGAAGGCTGTTGGCCTTTCCAAACACCGCCCAAATTACCCTTGAAAGCGATGTCGATATCCTTTGTGGTTCGCGCGTTGCCACCCATCCTGATCTCGAGAGCATACCCGCCTTTTACGATCATATCCGTTGTTTGCCCAAAGAAGAGACGGGCGAGAAAACGATCGAATGCAACATGTCGGCGCAGTCGCATGATATCAACTCCGTTGTCCCTGGCCATGCGATTCAGACGCTCTTCAAGGGCCATACGCATACTTGATGCTGTGCGATATTTCTGTTTTGGCTTCATGAATCATCACCCGTGATTTCCATCAGGCGGCGGCCGACTCTGCGCATGTCTTTGAGGGAACGATAGTGTTCGCGTGTCATATATCCCCTGTCAAGCGCCTGCCGCACTGCTTGCTTGATAAATTCGGGGGAAACCGTTCTTGCCCGCACAAGATCCGCAATGGTCCTGTACGGCTTTGTGACCCGATAACCGCTCCTTTCCTCACACTCAACCGATGCAATAGTCGCATGATGAAGGTGAAGCACCTCTGGAATTGAACCATGACGGCGGTAACCGCGGGGTACGGTCATATGGAGCTTATCCGGTTGCAGATCACTCAATTCGAACAAAGACAATGCGGTTTCATGCGAATAAATTCCTTGAAACAAACCTTTGCGATTCAGCGACCACACACCCCAAAGCGAATAGTAGCTGTCATCCCGAAGAGGAAATCTGGCCAATCGATATATGCCACGCCATTCACGCACCCAATTCCCCACCTTCACATGATAGGTATGATTTTTATCACTGAACCCCGCTTTCTTGGCCTGAAAAGCAGTAAAATATCCGCCTTGCGAAGAAGCAATTTGAAAGAGGACGGTTTCGGAATTGTTGTTTTGCATGTAGTATATTATCCTTAATTAATAATAATAATATACTACAACAAAGGGGGAGTGTCCATAACTATTTATCAGAAAACCTGACAATACCATTTCATTTCCTGCCCTACTACTTGGTGTTGTATCTTGCATTAAAAATTCAGTGGTGAATGAAATCTTGCGCGGGGATAAGGCTCTGGCAAAAGCGCTGGGATGAGTATCTTTGAAAAGTAAGAGAACAATATTTCGACACCTCGTAACCGGTTTATGTTGTTCAACTCCCGCACAATCACCTGAAACGCTTATTTCAGCGCCCCTTTCCCCTGACCGCTCAATACCATCTCCGTTGAGAGACAGCAACGCAGGGCGGCTTGGTAAGTCCATCTGATTGCCCTTGCCGGAGGGTCGGTTCCACCATCTCAATCACAGCATTAAAATCATCCTGCAGGACACCTCCTTGGGGTTGATTTTATTCAGGTCGCACATAATCCCAAAATTATTAACGACAGAAATATATTTTATTTACTTATAGTATATTCTTCAACAGTTGGATATGCAAAAAGTTGATTTTGTTGACCTCCAACAGCATATATCTTTCCGTTAATTTCATTCAACATCAATCCGTTTCTTGGCGTGGGCATAAGAGGTTTTATTATGGTCCAAATTCCTTCTATTGGGTCAAATACATCAATCGTATTAAATAATGTAGGAAAATTTGTTCCTCCCATAACATAGATTTTACCATCAAAAACGCAACAAGCAGCCTCTTTCCGCGCGTTACCCATAGGTGGTTTTATTGTCCAAGAGTTTGATATTGGATCATATTCTTCTACAGTTGCATAACATGTCTCCGTCATTGTAGAATGATCATAAGAAAAACCACCTATTGCATAAATTTTTCCATTCAATGCACAAGATGTAAGCCCAGACCTCTTTGTCGGCATCGGAGTTTTTTGGGTCCATGTATCAGTTGTAGGATCATATTCTTCAATAACATTAGATTCTTTGTCAGATGAATTAATACCTCCAATTGCATACATTTTTCCACCTAACACACAGGATGTTAACCCATATCTTCCAGTAGGCATTGGAGCTTTGATTGTCCAGGTGTCAGCAGTTGGATCATACTCGTCATTACTTTTTAAAATATTTGTATCAATAAAGGGAGGACAAAAACCACCACATGAATAGATTTTACCTCCAATAGTACCACAGGTTAAAAAACCACGTCTTTTTTCGACCATTATTTCGTTAGCAAATCTCCATAAATCTGTTATTGGATCATATACTTGCACTGCAGATGAAACAGTAGTAGCGGTAGACATACCAGTGATTACATATATCTTACCATTAACAACACTTGACCCTGCATTATACACTCCTTGAAGCATATCTTTTTTCTTTTTCCACAACGTCAAGGTTGTATCAATTATTGCATTACTATATGATTCTAATCCGATTGAGTCTATGGATCCAACAAAAAAACTATATACAGTAGAGTCTGGTATTAAAGAGGTAATAACACACATTGTATCATCGGCATGTGTAATAACTGTATCACGTATTATCTCGTTTGTATCTTTTGGATTTTGAATATAGTACAGACGATAATCTTTAAAATCCGAATCCTTGTTTTTCGTCCACCGCAAATACGCAGTATACCCAAATATGCTGTCTACAAAAAAGGTCACAGGTTCCGGCAAATCCCAAATAGGCACAAGCACCGTATCGAACCATTTTGTCCCTGCAATATCTTCAACGGTGATATATAGCTTATAATCTCCTTCAATAGTTTTTGTAAAAACCAAAGTATCGTTTCCTTCTGTTTTTGAGGTAGCAATATTTTGAGTACCAACAATTGAATCCGGGTGTCCGAATGCCCAAGATATTTGTTTATATGCGCGGGTTGGATTCGAAAAATCAGCTATTATTAAAGCGGTATCTTTTGTTGATACAGTATCTTTTTCATCACCTGTGATCTTGCTGATAGTTCTAGCGGAAATAGTGGTTTGTACCTTTGTTGGAGAAGCTGCGGTAATACTTATATATTTATATGTCAGACCGATGTTCTGAGAATTATTTCGCACTGCTGCCCGATATTTCAACTTGTAATCATTTATATCATTCATATCACCGAATATGGTGTCTATATAAAAAGTATCGGCGGTAAAACCAAAAGGCTTGTCCGTCATATTGCCGGAATCCGCAGGGTCTTTAAACAAAGCATAATCCTGAAAATTTAGATAGCCTGTTTTATTCCACTTTAACTTAATGATACCATTCAAAGTGTCACATATAGCTGTTAAGCCTGTTACCACTGGTATACCCGTATAAATGAGCCATAGAGTGTCGGCTAATGTGTCTGTAGCGTTTCCACTTTTCTGGATTATATTATAGGTTGGTGTATATTCCGGCAATGTGGTTGTTAGCCTGAGTTTGTAGCTGCCGCGGGCAAGCTGTGGTATTGTGAACCTGCCGCCAATATCTACATTATCAGCCGTTATTTCCGACCCTAATATCTGCACTGTGACTGTACGCGGGTCATGATTCGGTTGCACGCCAACAATACCGGTTATGGATCCTCCATTTTCCAGAGTATCATCTTTAAGATTCGATGAGGACTTGGTAAAAAGAACGGAGCCCTGATACGCCACCAATGTATCTTTTGCCCCCCATACGTTATATGTACCGACTTTAATACTTTCAATTTTATAAGCACCTTTATTATCCGTTAGTGCTGTATAGGCTGGTTGTTTTGATGTGTCCGAAATCTCAAAAATCTTGATTACCGCGTTAGCAGCAGGAGTGCCGTCTTTGTAATACAAACTGGCGATTATCCCTCCCGAGGTCTCATCGTTCGTGCCTGCCACATCCTGTGTGCAGGTGAAATAAAAAGCCACGATACCAACAATCGCGAATAAACAACAATACTTTTTCACTCCTTGCCTCCTTTTTTCGACGCCGGGATTAATGCGGTGCTTAAAAGATACACCTTTTCTGCAGGTTCTTCGTCTTTATGTACGAGCGACCTCACCTGCGAGCGGAATTTCTCGATCAGTTTTTCCAGTCGTTTATAGCCGTTTTTTGATATGCTGATCATATTGGTATTCATTATATAAGGGAATGAGCGGTTTTTTATCAGAAACAGTTTTGACATCTCAAGGCAGCTCAACTGATACTGCCTGACCAATTCATCTTTAACGAAATCCGGTGTTGCGATGGATCTTTGAACCGGTTTATAATAACCCTTCTCGTTCTTTTCGATTATCTTCAAATCCCGCAACAGCTTTATAATCTGCTTGGCCTGTTTCGGTGTTATCGGCGGAAAAACCCTTTTTGCCAGAGCAGCATAATCATCGCCAAAACTATCTACATCAAGCAGCGCCCGCACAACGCTGTTATACCAGTTTTTATAAAAAACAAACAATTTTTTATCAAGGATTTTTTTGGGCGTCTTGTTCAACAGGATAAGCTGTTCAAAAAACAGCTCGCGCTCGTTTGTGTTTTCCGCCTGGTTAAACCTGACCAGCGCATTGAAAAACTGCGCCTCGTCGGTATTCAGGTTTAAAACACTGACAAACCGTTCAACAAAGGCTGATGTGACGGTTTTTCCGGCAAGCACATCCGTAAAAAAGCTTCTGGTGTTGGGCAGGCCCAGCACTTTGCTGAAATAGCTTTTGGTAAACGTTTTATCAAAAGCCTGCCGCTTCTCCTGATAGTCGCGCAGGTATTTTCTGAAATCATTGTATTCGTATATATTCGGCAGGTTTTTTTCGGCGTCTTTCATATTTGCCCCGATTTGGTTTTATTGTCTGTCTATAATAATACATAATTTCTACACAAAAGGGGGTGCATTTTTTATAGTACACTTTTTATCGGCAGGTATTGAATTACGGAATTAGTATTGTGGGTTTTACTGATTCTGTCAGCATGAAGTCCCCTCCCTTACGGTCGGGCACGGTGTTGAGTAAATCCGAAACCCGAATATCGAAATCCGAAACAAATCCGAATAAAGAAATGAACAAATGTTCAAAACGAGAAGATGCATTTCAATTCAACGGAGGGCTTTTTTCCAAGGGTATGATGTCTGTGTTCTATTCTCTCTCTTTCTTTTCCATCTTAACCCAATTTGTTTTAATCCGCGTTTATCCGCCTCATCCGCGTCACTTGTAGTGAGCCTGCCGAACTATCCGCGTTCTATTCTTCTTCCCTTCGATATTCGTAGATCCTTGTTCGATATTCGATATTCAATTTCTCCCTTCCACCATAATTGGGGGCAAGGGCCGGGGATGGGGGCGTACAAAACTACAGTATCCCTTTCGACCTCTTCACCGCGCAGTATTCTCCGCACATGCTGCACAGCGTAACGTCGTCTTTTGGCGGGAGTGAGCTGCGGTATTTTTTCGCTTTCTGAGGATCGACGCACAGGGAGGTTATCGTGTCCCAGTCGAGGTTTATTTTTGCCTGCGAAATCCGGTTATCCCAGTCAATCGCTTTCGGCAGGCCGCGCGCAACGTCTGCTGCGTGCGCTGCTATGCGGGAGGCTACGACGCCTTCGCGCACATCTTCAATCGAGGGGAGGCGCAGGTGTTCTGCGGGGGTAACATAGCAGAGAAAATCGGCGCCGGCCATGCCGGCAACCGCGCCGCCGATGGCCGCAGAAATATGATCGTAGCCTATGGATACGTCGGTGACTAACGGTCCCAGCACATAAAACGGCGCATTGTCGCACAGGGTTTTCTGTATCTGGATATTGGTCACTACTTGATCAAGCGGCACGTGGCCCGGGCCTTCGACAAAAACGCCGACATGCCGCTTTCGTGCCCTTTTAACCAGCTCGCCAAGAACCGCAAGCTCCTCGATCTGGACGCGGTCGGTGGCGTCTTTTATCGCGCCGGGCCTGAACCCGTCGCCAAGGCTGACTGCAACGTCATACTCGGCAAGAATGTCTAAAAGACGGTCATATTGTTCAAACAACGGGTTCTCTTTTTTATTTCGGTGAATCCACTCCATAAGTATGGTGCCGCCACGGCTTACTGCACCGGCAAGCCTCCCAACTTCTTTGAAGCGCTCGACGGTCTGGCGCGTCACGCCGCAATGGATGGTTAAAAAATCGACGCCCTGTTTGCAGTGGTCCTGGATAACGGCAAACATCTCGTCTGCGCTGATATCCAGGATTGATTTTCCGCTTTGCCGCGCCCTGACCGCCATCTCGTACATCGGAACCGTTCCTATGGCAACCGGGCACTCCGCAAGGAGCTTTTTTCGAACCGCACACAGGTCACCGGCTGTTGAAAGGTCCATAATAGCGTCTGCGCCGTACTCTACGGCAACCTTCATTTTTTCCATCTCTTCATCGATACTGACCATAGATGTAGAGGTGCCTATGTTCGCATTAATCTTTATTCTCGTTCCCTTGCCTATCACCAGAGGCTTGATACTGCGCCGTGTGTTGCGCACAACCGTAATCGTACCTTCAGCCACCCCATTCATCAAAGAATCTCTGTCTAATCCCTCCTGCGATGCAGCCAAAGCCATCTCGTCGGTTATAATACCGCTTTTTGCCTGTTCAACCCGTGTCATGCCGAATATCCCCGATAAACCTGTTAAATATTTGATGATTATAATCGAATTTATTACTATGAGAATAAAAGCAACCGCTGTTAAAATAGATTATTACCCTGTTATTATGGACGTATTTCGACGGAAAGAAATCCGCCTGTCATACGGCGCAATAGAATTTTCAATTTCGTTAAAAAACGTTTCAATAAACATTGACAATAATACGAATGGAGGTTATAATCTCTTATTAATGGATTAAGCGAAGGGCTTATATTCAGGCATTCCGATCTTACCCAGACAAGCTGGATAAGAACCTTCACGAAATAATTTTCTGCCTAAAAATGTCAGAAAATTATTTCTAAGGTTCTAATGGCGCAGATTGCCGCAGGGATGACAATCACACATATATAAATTTCTATTGTTATTGTTTTCGGACATTATTTAATCTATTTTAATAAGCCTCTGAACCTATAGAATCCAATTACGGAGGAGATTCATGGCACAAGTAAAAAAGGCAAAGCTTACCAAAAAAGAACTCGAATTTTTCAGAAAAAAGCTCCTTGCGGAAAAACAGAAGGTAATGGAAGAGATGGGCGCTCTGCAGAACAACAACCTGATGGAATCGATTGCCGATCAGTCAGGTGAAGTGTCCCGCTATTCCTATCATCTGGGAGACACCGCATCGCTTTCGTATGGCCGCGAATTCTCCATGGGCCTTGCCGAGCGTCAGCAGAAATACCTTGAGCAGGTCGATGAGGCTCTGGCACGAATCGAAAACGGCACCTATGGTATCTGCCTGGTTACCGGAGAACTGATACCGGTAGAGCGACTGAATGTGGTCCCTGTTGCAAAATACTCTGTAAAAGGCAAAGAAATATTAGAAAGAAAGAAACAATTAGGTTAAACAAAATAGGCCGTTGCTTATCTCTTATTGTGATGCGCCATATTTCTGCCTGTCTCTTTTTTTATCTTTTTGTAGTAACCAGCCACCTCTATTCAAATGATGTATTCGTTTTTCCGGATTCTTCATATATCTATAAAATTAATGCCGTATCTTTGAAAAAGCCCACGCTTAAACGGTTTTTAAACGCATACCCGGCAGAGAATAAAGGGGCGGCGCTCGCTCATCTTCTCGATTCCCTCGGTTATTTCAATGCGCATACCGATACAATCTCTCATGATACAATATCCGTGAAGACCGGTAACCGCACGTTGATAGATACTTTTATCGTTCAATCAACATACCTGTTCACGATAGACTCCCTGCGGCCGGCAGATCTTCCCATGCCGTACGATGTAACTGTTATTCAATATTACGCGAATCAAGCCCTTGCATTTTTATCACGACGAGGTTATCCGTTTGCAAAACTTTCCATACATATTTCAGACGCAAAAACAGACAACAAAAACAGACACAAAGATAGTATCCCTGCGGCAGGCAAAGGATTATCGGTGCGCAGGAGCGGAGGGCTTGAGTACGATGCCTCTGCTCAGCACCGTATCATCATCACGTTGATTGTCGACATCCGGAATAAATGTGTATTTGACAGCCCGTTGTTTATCGGAGGCTATAAAACAAAGGAAAAAATCCTTATTCAGGATATGGTTTTTAAAAAGGGACAGATTTTTAATACACAAAAAATCGAGACCTCGCAAAAAAGGCTCCTGTCGCGCTCCTACATAGAAAATGTTTCTGTAATCGCACCTGGCATAGTACCCGAAAACACGATAGATTCCGGGCACGCAAATAATTCCATTCAAAAAAGCGTAGAAACAGATACCATTGATACCGTAGCGGTTCCCTTTGAAATAAAAGACAAATCAGGCATGGGAATCGACGGAGCTGTTGCCTATAATTCAAATTCAGAGTCCCGTTGGGCCGGGCTGTTTAATCTCACGATGCTCAATATCCTGCACCGCGCGGAAGCGCTGTCGCTTTTTTACCGCGGGGAAAAGGGATTGCAGCAATTCGAAACAGAGCTTTCAATACCCTATCCGTTTTCGGCACCTCTGTTCTGCTCCGCTCTGTTCGGCCTCGAAATCGAGGAAAAAAATTATGGTTATTTAAAGGGAGAACTCAATGTCCTGACCCAGCTCAAAGGATTATGGCTGGCCGGCATCTCTATAAAAGCCCACGAAACCACAACCAGCAACCGGCAGTTTTCGTGGAATTTTTACGGGGTTGACCTGATCCTCAAACGGCCGTCTGAGCCATTTCGATCAGGCTTGTTTACCAGCGAGTTCTCTGTCCAAACCGGAACCGGCATAGCGGACAAGACCGATGGCAAATTCACCCGGTGGAATTTTGATTTTGTAGCCGGCGCCCATATCCCCCTGTTTATCCGGCAGGCTTTCTACGGAAAACTGGCAACAGCAGCCATCACCTCAGACCAGCGGGATTCGCTGCATCAAACTGAAAAAATCAGGATCGGCGGTAACAGGAACATCAGGGGATATATCGAGAATCAATTCCCGTTTAAAGCAGTTGCCTATATCCAGACAGAGTATCTCTATTATTTCAACCCGACAGGCTCACTATATATTTTTATAGACGGCGGCATAGGTTTTGCTGAGCAGATAAGCCTCAATGTCGATGACAGAACCGAATTGCTGGGCTATGGCATAGGCATCCGGGTGCCGGTCAGGTTCGGCAGCCTCTCTATCGAATGGGCGCGAAACTATAAAGAACGCAGGGAGCTCGGCAGAATACACATACGATTCCGTAATAATTTGTCCGGTTAATCGTCTTTATGGGTAAAAAATACTCTTTGATAACAATCCTTCTGTTATTAGTATTAGCTGCAGGTAACGGACTGGCAGGGAATTGTATATATACGGATTCTCTCTGGAACAATCAAAAAGCGACGGGAAAACAGGCGTTGCTTGATAATCCCCCGTTTGCAAAAATTGACGAAGAGTGCTTCCTGGCATATCTCGACCGTCTCATCATCGCTTTGCCGAAAAAAGGCGCCTGCTCCGGTTTGCTGACGTCACTTAAAAACTATTGCGAGTCAAAAAACAGTTTTACGCCATCCCTGTTCTCTGCGTTTCTTAAAAAAACAGGACCTGCCCTGAAAGGATGTTCCTCCGCAGATATCGTCAAAGTATGGGAGCGGTTTAACGGCCCTCTGCGATACCGGTTTGCCCAGCTCGAAGAGCGCGGCCAATACCCGGAAGCAGACACCCTGTACGGCATCCTGCATGCCATGTCACGCCTCGATGTGTATGATCTCA
>Ga0209287_10001076_pt1 | contig 14339 bp, 13 predicted proteins | sample PPLLak3cmMay2015_2_FD_187255 | JGI IMG/M metagenome (GOLD analysis project Ga0209287, IMG submission 187255) | Freshwater sediment microbial communities from Prairie Pothole Lake near Jamestown, North Dakota, USA - PPLs Lake P8 Core (1) Depth... | ecosystem: Environmental > Aquatic > Freshwater... | reverse complement strand
ACAGGTGCCGGAAAAGCAACAAGAAAAGCACCGACTGTTCCCAGGAGGATCATGTTAACCCATCCGGTTATCATCGCTGATCGCTCAGCCCTCTCCGGTTTGCGTGCACCCAGGTTCTGTCCCACAAGTGTGGAAGCAGCATTGCTGATTCCCCAGGAGGGTAGCAATACAAAACTTATGATCCTGATTGCAATTGTGTAGCCGGCCACGATTTCGCTTCCGAAGACTGATATGATCCGGACAAGTGCTATCCAGCTTGATGTAGCAATCAGGTTCTGTCCGATGCTCCCAAGTGAGATTTTTATGAGCCTGAATATTATCCTGAAATCGATTCCGAAATGACGAGCAGAAAGCTGTATCCGTTTTTTCCCGAAGAACAGAAGGTAAAGCTGGAACAAGACAGCAATCCCTCTTCCTGTAGTAGTAGCTATGGCTGCTCCCTTAATCCCCAGTTCGGGGAAAGGACCGAGACCGAATATCAGGCAGGGGTCAAGAATTATATTAATCAGGTTACCTATGAAAAGAACACGCATTGCAACGGCAGCGTCGCCGGCACTTCTGAAAATTGCATTAATTATAAACAGAAGCATCACAACAATATTACCTCCGAGAGAAATGGTTGCATAGCTCGACATCTCTTCAACGATCACATGTGAGGCTCCCATAATTTTAAGAAGGTCTTTTGCAAATATTGCACCCGGCACAGCGATGATCACAGAAACGATCATCCCTGTTAATATTGCCTGGAATGCGGTAAAGGATGCCTTTCCCCGATTTTTTTCTCCTATTCTGCGGGAGACCATCGATGTTGTTGCGGTAGCTAATCCAAGAGATATTGCATAAATTATCGTAAGCAATGATTCAGTAAGACCAACCGTAGCTACTGCTTCGGAACCAAGTTTCGATACGAAATAAATATCGACAATAACAAAGATTGACTCCATCAGCATTTCCAGTACTGCAGGAATCGAAAGCAGCAGAATTGCATGGCTCAGCCTTACTTCTGTAAAATCCTGCTCAGTGCCTGAAACAGCCTCCCTGACATAATTGAAGAACAGTCTGAGTTTCTGTCCTGCGGTGTCTTGTAAATGCTTATTCATCCCCCTTGCTTTATCGCAATTTTCAGGAAATGACAAATGTATTTTATTTTTTTCAGTATGGCATAATAATTGTAAAGTGAACACTTATTATTAGAAATTGTTGAAGAACAAATGAAGATGATAAATATTAAAACCGGAAAACGTTCTGTTAATAAAATAGAAATAGTGTTAATATTTCTGATGGTCAAATGATACAACATATTATGATAATGTATATTTTCGCACCAATTTATTTTATAGTAATAATTTAAAAACAAAGAAAATTTTTTAAACAAAGATGAATTTTTTCATCGCCTTCTATGAACGCTAACAAGAATGAGGCTACGGCTATCCGTAGTGAGAGCCGCCTCGTGGGTAGTTCTTCCGACGAAGAACCTGGCGCGAAAACCATGATTTTTTCGCAAAACGAGATCCCAATACAGTCAGTTAGCAACCGGAGTTCGGAGTTCATGCACCGCTACTTCCCCCTGACAACAGTCGATTCCTGGAATGATTGGAAATGGCAACTGAGAAATGCTATAACAAGCATTGACGAGCTAAAGAAAATCATGAAATTATCCGAAAAGGAGATCATGGCTATCAATAATCTGAAAGGCCGTCTCCCTATGAGGATCACTCCGTATTTTGCATCGCTCATTTATGACACGCCCTATTCACACCCATTGAGAAGGAATGTGATTCCCGTTGTCGAGGAGCTTCTTGCAACTGCAAGCGAACAGTCAGATCCCCTTCATGAGAAATCCCACTCTCCTGTTAAAGGTATTGTACACAGATATCCTGACAGGATTCTTTTTACGGTAACACAGGTCTGTTCAAATTACTGCAGGTACTGTACACGCTCGCATTCAGTCGGAAAGCTTGACAAACTGGGTAAACAGGATTTTGAAAAGGCGTTCAATTATATTGCCGATCATAAGGAGGTGAGAGACGTACTGATCAGCGGCGGTGATCCCCTGACCATGAGCGATGCCCTGCTTGAATATATAGTATCAAACATAAGAAGCATCCAGCATGTTGAAATAATCCGTATCGGAACAAGAATGCCGGTTGTATTGCCGCAGAGAATAACCGACAATCTGGTGAACATGCTGAAGAAATATCATCCGCTGTTTCTGAGCCTTCATTTTTCACATCCGGCCGAAATAACCGAAGAGTGTGCCAGGGTATGCAACAAGCTTGCCGATAATGGATTTCCTCTTGGAAGCCAGACTGTGCTTCTAAAGGGAATCAACGACAACGTTCCGGTTATGAAGGAGCTCATGCACAAACTGCTCATGATGAGGGTAAGACCTTATTATTTATACCAGTGTGATCTTATTCCCGGCTCTGGCCATTTCAGGACAACCGTGAAGAAAGGACTGGAAATAATAAAAGGATTACGAGGTTTCACCAGCGGTTATGCTGTTCCCACATTTGTTGTTGATGCTCCCGGAGGAGGCGGCAAGATCCCGTTGCTTCCCAACTACATCGTCGAGCATAACAGCGAAAAGATCGTACTGCGTAACTATAAGGGTGTTCTGTGCGAATACCCTGAAAAATAAGTTTCCCTGATGAAAGTTGGTCTGACTTATGACCTGCGGTCATGGTACCTTGACCGGGGTTATTCCATGGAAGATACTGCTGAGTTCGACAAGCAGGAAACAGTCGATGCCCTCGATAATGCACTCCGCATTATGGGTTTTGAAACAGAACAGGTAGGGAACTGCTTCCAACTGATAGAAGCCCTTGCTGCAGGAAAACGATGGGATCTGGTTCTTAACATAGCTGAAGGACTCTACGGCGATGGAAGGGAATCTGTAGTTCCGGCCATCCTTGACCAGTATAAGATACCATATGTTTTCAGCGGACCTGTCATACTGGGAGTCTCACTGAACAAATACCTCACCAGGCTTATTGTATCGGCAGCCGGTGTTCCGGTCAGCCCTGGAATGCTGATCTCCACAAAGGACGATATAGAAAAATGCAAACTGGAATATCCCCTGTTCATTAAACCAGTATCTGAAGGAACAGGAAAGGGCATAACTGAAAAGAGTGTTCTTAATTCACCGGCAGAGCTGAAGGAGATGGCTGAATACCTTCTCGATCGTTTTAACCAGCCCGCTCTTGTTGAGGAATATCTTCCCGGAAGGGAATTCACGGTTGGAGTTATAGGATCAGGTGATGACGCAATAGCTATCGGTGGAATGGAAATTGAATGCATGAATAATTTACCGTACTCAGTCGCGGTCAAGGAGAACTACCAGGAGTTCTGCAAATATATCCCAATGGCCAATGAGTTCAGTGCCGAGTGCAAGACCGTTGCGCTGCATGTCTGGAAAGCCCTTGGCGCTGTTGATGCAGGAAGGGTTGATTTTAAAGCCGACAGAAATGGCAGGATATGTTTCATGGAAGTAAACCCGCTTGCCGGGCTTCACCCTGTCCATTCCGACCTGCCGATCTTATCACGAATTAGTAATATTGACTATCAGTCACTGATGGAGATGATTATGAATTCGGCCATGAAAAGACACGGATTAAAGAAATGACAGGTAAGAGATGCTGCATATTATTCAATAAGCCGGGTGAAAATGCACTTGCTGATGAACTGGATGTTCTCGATCAGGTGAAGCTGATCGAAAACACACTCTATGAACTGGGTATTGAGACTTACAGGAAAGGGATAACCCTGGATTTTATGAATGAAGTTGCTTCACTTGCAGCTGAGCATCCCGATTTTGTTTTTAACCTGGTTGAGTCAATAAATAACAAGGGAGAGCTATGCTACTTTATCCCGGCATTGCTTAACATGCATTCTATCCCCTATTCCGGGAGTTCCGTGGAAGCAATGTTCATTACCACAAGCAAGGCGCTTACCTTTAATACATTATTAAAAGCAGGAATCAGTACCCCCGGGGGATATTACCCTTCTCAATATGATGAGCTTGTCGCGGGCAACAGGTATATTATCAAACCTACATGGGAAGACGGCTCCCTCGGAATAACTCATGATTCGGTTTTTGAATTCGATAAAGGACAGATCGACAGACTTAAAAAATACAGCGACACGCACTGGTTCATTCAGGACTATATCGACGGCAGGGAATTCAATATAAGCATTGTCTACAGCAAGAATGGTCCCGAGATACTCCCCCCGGCTGAAATGACTTTCAACAATTATTCTGCTGACACACCGAAGATAGTTGACTTTAAGGCTAAATGGGAAGTGGGAAGCTTCGAATACGAAAACACCATCAGGGAATTCCCGGGAAATGAACTTGATCCGGTTCTCGAAGAAAGGATAAGGTCGGTTGCGCTTGAATGCTGGCGGGAATTCGGACTTAAAGGTTACGCCAGGGTTGATATGAGGGTTGACAAAAATAATACCCCGTATGTTATTGAGGTAAATGCAAATCCCTGCCTGTCACCCGATGGCGGAGTCTTTGCTGCCATCAAAGCAGCAGGATTGCTGTTTGCAGAAGTCGTCAAACGGATCATTAGTGATTTAAACAATTAGACAATGACAATAATTTCCGAAGGCATCAGGGCTGAAGATAAAGCAAGAGTTGAGGAAATACTCAGGTCGACAAACTTCTTTTACGAGTTTGAGATCGATACAGCGCTGGAAATAGCGGATAAGACAATAAGCGACGGTAGCGAAAAGAGCGGTTACTATTGGCTGAAAGCGACTGATGAAAATGGATTAATGGCTTTTGCCAATTACGGCAAAAACGATTTCTCAGTACACTCATGGGAGCTATTCTGGATTGCTGTTCACCATCAGGCAAGAAATAAAAAGCTTGGGACCTCCTTACTGAAAGCAATTGAGGAAAACATTGTTAAAAAAGGCGGAAAGATCCTATGGATTGAAACATCCGGACGTCCGCTTTACGTTTCTACTGAGGCTTTCTATGTCCGTAACGGGTATCATCTGGCTGCCAGCCTGAAAGATTTCTACGGACCAGGCGATCCGAAGCAGATATATTCCAAAGTTCTGAAATAAGGTTCTCCTGTTCAACCTTTGAATCATACAATAAAACCATGATCCGGCTATTTCAACAGGTTTGCGTTATAGTATTCCGGGTTGCCTGTTACTTCATCACCAAGCCATGGGGGCTTGTCGAATTCCTCCGACTCCGAAATGAGCTCCAGCTCGGCAATTATGAGGCCGTCATTATTTCCATGGAACTCATCAACTTCGAACACATGTTTGCCCCAGGGCACAAGGTAGCGTGTTTTCTCGACAGTGCCGGGAAGGCATATCTTCATAATTTCCCGTGCGTCATTCACCGGGATCTCATATTCCCATTCACTACGGGCAAATGACTTTCCACTTACTCTGCCCTTGACAGTAAGGTAAGCTTTTTCCCCTGTTATCCTTATCCTGATGGTTTTATCGGGTTCGGTTGAAAGATAACACTGTATAATGGTGATCTTTTTTATTGCCAGATGCTTATATTCACCTTTTACCAGGAATTTGCGCTCAGTTTCAGTTGCCATCTTTTTAGCGTAAAGTTAGTAATTACCTTTAACTGTCACCTGTCTGAAATTTAGTGTCAGTTCATCACGCCGGCCTCTTTATTAACTGTTTGTCTACAATAACTTATTGTTTATATATGATTTTCAGATGTTCATGTAAAAAATTTGGATTTGATTAAGGAGTATCGTAAATTTGATATAATATTTGATCATTTCTTAAACATTTAAAATATTGGGTCCTTTGTTTTATTATCAGCAGAAGTAGTTTTAGTTTAGGTTGTTAGGGTGATTAGGTAAAAGGGCTGTCGGAATCTGAGACAGTCCTTTTATTTGTTGAAAAAGGGCGCACGACTCAAGACGCATGACACACGGCGTAAGGCGCAGAGCTCAGAGCGCAGGGTGAAGAGCGCGGAGCTAAGGGCTAAGAGTTAATGGTAATGTATTTCTGAAATAAGAAGCAGATTTTAATCTGAGGTATGGATGTAAGAATTGAGGCAAGCTGGAAGGAGAGGTTCGGTGAGGAGTTTGACAAGGAGTATTTCGCAAGGCTCTCAGGGTTTGTGAAGGAGGAGTATCGGACCAGGACCGTTTTTCCTCCGGGTTCTCTTATTTTCAATGCCTTTAACCTATGTCCCTTTAACAGGGTAAAAGCGGTAATAATAGGCCAGGATCCATATCACGGTCCGGGTCAGGCACATGGGCTTTGCTTCTCTGTAAGGGAAGGCATTGAATTTCCCCCAAGTCTTAAAAATATATTCAAGGAGATAGAGTCTGACCTTGGATACAAGCCTTTACCATCCGGAAATCTTGAAAGATGGGCATCCCAGGGTGTGCTCCTTCTTAATGCCACGCTCACTGTAAGAGCCCATCAGGCAGGCTCGCATCAGAGAAAAGGATGGGAAGATTTCACCGATTCGGTAATACGGATCATCGATAACCAGAAAGACGGTATTGTTTTCTTCCTCTGGGGGTCTTATGCCCAGAAAAAAGGCGAAGCAATTGACAGGTCACGGCACCTGGTGCTGGAATCGGTTCACCCCTCCCCTCTTTCCGCATCCCGCGGCTTCTTTGGAAATAAACACTTCAGCAGATGCAATGAATACCTTGTCTCACGAGGCATCGAACCGGTCAACTGGCGATAGCATTAAGAGCATGCGATATTATTCCTGCAAGCTTTCCTGGTTTTTCATACCCTGCCGACAATCTTATCATTCCCGGTTCCGGGTATTTTGCTCCCCATACCGATTCAACCGGCAGAATAATTGAACGCGGATCTCCCAGGCTCGGGATAACTTTGATCCAGTCTGAGACTGCTTTTATGAACTCGTCCCTGACAATCTTTTTTTCGTTGGGCAAGGTGCCCCTGAAATCGAAGGTAACAATGGCTCCGAATCCTTTGGCTCCGAAGAGCTTTACCGCCTCCACATGGGTTGGATGGTTTTTAAGTCCCGGATACCAGACTTTTTCAATGAGCTTTGATGATTTCAGGAGATTGGCTATATTCTGTGCATTACGGCATTGCTGACCAAACCTTAGACTCAGGGTCTGTATTTGGGTATGCAAACGGTAAGCGTCATCCGCAGATATCATGTGGCCGGCATATTTCCTGTATTCTACAGCAGCCTTCATAAGTACGGGATCGTTTCCGCAGAGAACCCCGGCAGTTATATTGCCATGTCCCGACAGGTATTTCGTTGCACTATGTATCACAAGATCAGCTCCGCTGGAGAGCGGCTTCCACAATTCAGGAGTTGCAAAAGTATTATCGACGATTACCTTTGCGCCGTATTTCCCGGCAATTCTGATGACACCTGCGGCGTCAGGAACAATCAGCATCGGGTTTGAGATGGATTCAATGTAAACCAGCTCAGGTTTCATTTTCTCAACCACAGCTTCAAGCTCTGCCAGATCATATTTTTCACTTACCGGTGAAAAATACCGGATATCAAGCCCTCTTCTCTTTCTGAGTACTGATTCAGCAAATGATATAGTACCTCCGTATATTTCATTGAAGAAGAGCCACGGCTTAACATTCTGCCCATCCTGGAAAACCGAGAGTGCAATATCAACAGCCGACATTCCCGATTCAGTAAGCAGCGCCCACTCCGATTCCTCAAGCTGCATTATCTCTTCCTCAGCCGCAGTAACTGTTGGGTTCCTGTAACGCGAATAGATATACAGCTCAGGGACACGTTCATTCTCAGCCTCGCTGCTAAAAGCTTCTGCAGCAGTGCCGGCGTCATAAAGCTCAAATCCAGCATCCCGGTATACCGGAATACGCTGACTGTTAACTTCTTTTCTTTTCAATTAAGACTATTTTAACACAAGGGGTTCCTCAGTCTTGACATCGTCGATTTTCAGCTCCTTGTTTGTCATATTCGAAATATACACCACATAAGTGATCTTCATCAGTCCCATGTATTGCGAATAGGTATTGTCAACAGGACCGGTGGAAAAGAGCACTCCGTTTATTCTGGCTGAAATTTCAGCTTTTGGATAGGCTGTTTCGTAACGCTGGTAGGCCGAAACCTCGCCTGCGGGGATATCGCCAAGCACATATGATTCTTCATCAATTTTAACAGTCACCTCTGTGAACTTTACGTCGGAAATGTTTCTGACCCTCACATCCGTAGGGCCTTTGGGTTCAAATTCTGTTTTTTTGCAGGCAACAGCCGCTACTGATATAAGAACCAGAAACAATAGCTTTTTCATATCCCGGAGAGGTTAATTGTCAGTTTATTGACCGTAAAAATAGCAAATTAGTTGCAAAGATTCTATATAATCTCGAGGCTGTTACCGGGAACCCAGCCTTTGTTTCCGTCGGAGAGCCTTATTTCGTACCAGTCGCCTACTTCATCCTCAATAGTCACTTTTGTCCCTTCGTGAAGCACGAACAGATCGGTGCCGCTATCGTCAGGAGAGCTTTTACCATTAACCACAGGACTGAAAATGACTGCTTTACCGCTGTCATATACAAGGTTCTTATTTCTCAGCGTCAGGGCAAGAGATGACAAGGATGCAAGCAGGAACAACACTGCAAGCCAGAATCCCATCACCTTGAGGCGGTATTTTGATGTATAGAAATAGAGCGAAAGAAAGAGCAGAAACAGGATGAAAGTCACAATGCTTGTCCATGCCCATATATTTGTTGATAATGAAAGGGCAATAAGATTGAACCATCTTACAAAAAAGAGCTCCGGTATCTCTTCGAAACGGTCTACCACAAAGGTTCTTGCTATCCCGAGATTGTAGTTTATATCCTCGTCTCCGGGACTGAGCATGTACGCTCTTTCGTAGAACAGAATAGCTGCCGGTATGTTATTGTGCTTGAAATGGGCGTTGCCGATGTTATAATTAAGTTCTGCCGACCGGTAGCCGGTTTTGTAGACATCAAGCCACAACTCCAGAGCTTTATCGTATTCGCCAGCTCCATAGCTGTCAGTTCCTGCGCTATATTTTTCTTCAGGGGTTTGCTGGGCGGCAAGGCACACTGGAAGTAAAAGCATTAATATGATAAGCGCTCTTTGTTTCATCATCTGACAATTGAATTTTCCACTGACCTTATCAAACCGGATGCCGAATCATATATTGCCGACGCTTCAGTCCCTGATGCTGATGGAGAATACCGTGCATATTCGCAGTTGTCAAGTATTCCTGAGAGGCTGGCAATATCATCTTCAGAGACACCTTTCTCTTTAAGGACTGTAACAACGCTGCTCCTGTTGAGCTCAGCCGCAGGTATATTAAGCTTATCGCTGAGATAACCCCAGACGGCTTTAAGTATCTCTTCGTGGAACCTGTCCATCTCGCCCTTCTTCAGGCATACCGACGCCTCCCTGAGTCTCCTGCCGGCCATTTTGCCTGCCTTACGGTTGCGGACAGCTGTGATATCAGCATTGCGCCGGATATGCTCCCTCCGAATGAAGAGGACTATCAGAAAAATCAGGAGAGCAATTGCATAGATGCTGTAAAATGTCCGTTTTGTGATGATCAGATCAGCAGGCCTGGACAGTTTTCCGGGATTTGGCTTAATGAAACGGATATCTTGCCCTACATACCTGACATCCTCCCTGGAAACAGTTCCGTAGACGGTAATGCCTGAAGCAGTCTCCGCTCCCCTGCGTGCATAGAAACTGTATTCATCAGTTGACAGTGTTTCAAATTTCCCCGAAGAAGTATTGAAGAATAAATATGTTATAGCAGGTACCTTAAAATCGCCGTAATGCCGCGGTATCAATATATAATCAAATATCCTGGACCCGGATGTACCGGCAAGAGTGTTCTTTATATTATCGCTTACCTTTGGATCATAGACTTCAATATCAGGTGAAAGAGTAAGTCTGGGCGCCTCTGCAAGCTTCAGGTTACCGCTGCCCGAGATTGTAACCTTGAAATTGACTGCGTCATTTACATTTACTGAATCCTTGCTCAGGGTTGCCTTCAAATCGATTTTCCCCACAACTCCTGAAAAACCGGAAGGCTTTGGACCTGGCAAAGGCTTTACATTGACTTTCACGATGGGGCTTACGACAGCTCTCTGAACAGTCTGGAAGTTAGAAAAGAAGTCGCCGAAAAAAGGATCGGTCTCTGCTGACTTCTGACGCACAAGCACAGATATCTGAACAGGATCGATTGTTATTTCACCTGTAACCTGCGGATAAAGCAGGAAGTTCTGGATAACGCCGGTTCCATAGATAGTCCCGTTGACATTCTCCTGTTTGAGCTGAGTAAGAGGCGGTGTTTCAATATCCGATTTTAGAAATCCCGTGAATGAAGGATATTTTATCTCGTTGATGCCTGAAAGATCAACCCTTGTGTAAATTTTAACAGTTGCGGTAATATGCTCACCTATATATACTTCCCTGCGGTTAAGAGTAAGGTCAACATATAATTCACTGCCTGCTGGTTCAGGGGGTGTTCTGGTTCCGGTTCCGGTGTTTGCACCCGGCAGGGCATTCTGCTGAACCGCCCCACTTCCCACTATCTCAATCCTGATGGAATCGGAATAATACGTTTTGTTCTTTACCGTATAAGAGGCAGGTGGAAGAACAAAACTGCCCGCCTCAAGAGCCTGGAGGTAGTAAGTATAGCTGTTTGTTGTTTGCTGAGTAACCTTGCCGTTGATGAACTGGGTGCTTGAGCTGTATGAGGTCTGAGGTCCCATGAGCTTGTAAAAGCCTTCAAAGGAGGGTGCTGAGAACTGACCGCCGCCAGCATTCACGTTCCATGACAGTGAGAACTGCTGGCCGGCTTCCACTACAGAGGGATATTCAGTCTCAAGAACCACATCCTGGGCGTTCAGCGTCAGGACCGCAATAAGAAAAATGTGATATGAAATAAATCTCTTCACGCTTTAAGCCTGGCTTACCAGTTTTTTTCGGTGATTGTCTTTGCCTTCAATGCTTTTGCAAGTTTAACCTTTTCCTGGACATTTTTTTCATCATTTGCCAGGGCGTTCAGCAGTCTTTCAGCATCTTCCTTTGATATTCCCTGCTGTTGCGGCTGCTCCTTCTGCTGGTTTTCATCCTGCTTATTATCGCTGTTTTCCTGCTTCTCCTGCTTCTCCTGCTTATCCTGCTTATCCTGGTTCTGATCGCCGTTTTGCTTTTCCTGCTGCTGTTGCTGCTGCTGTTCCTGTTGTTTCAAAAGATCCTGAGCGTAGGCAAGATTGTATTTTGCCTCCATGTTGTCCGGATCGAGCTTCAATGATCCCTTATAGGCATCGATACTTTCTTTAACCTTGTCTGCCATGAGGAGTGAATTGCCAAGGTTATAAAGGCTGGCCGATTTCTTAAGGGGGCCGTCATTCATGTCATGATTCTTTGCAAACTGCCTGCCTGCGTCTTCGTACTTGTTCAGCTTATAGAGCGCATCGCCTGAATTAAAAACAGCATCAGCCGATTCCTTATTCACGTCAAGCGCCCTCCTGTAGGAGATCTCCGATTCGGAATATTTGTCCTTTGAATATTCCCTGTTCCCCTGCCTTATATATTTCCTGTCGGCCTGTGACCAGGCGGATACGGTCGGTATAAGCAAAAAAGCTGTCAGAAGCAACAAGGCTCTTAATATATCTTTAATATTTTCAATTCCATATTTCATATTCCATATTCCATATTCCAAGAACTTAAATCCTGAATTTAAAAAGTTTAATATTTGCCAGTTTCCTATTCTTCCTTTCCATTACAACAAAATCCAGAAGAAGGAATATGAGTACGATTGCTGCAAAAACCTGAAACTGATCGTTATATTCCGTGTACATGGTGCTTTCCATTTCCTGCGTCTTCATTTTCTTGATTTCACTGTAAATCTCATCCAGGCCGATATTTGAGCTGCTCGCCCTTACATAACTTCCTTCAGCGTTCATGGCAATTCTTTTGAGGATCTCTTCGTCAAGCTTTGTGATCACTGTATTTCCATCCCTGTCTTTAAGGTAGTCGCGCCTTCCCCCGCTCACGACAGGAACCGGGACACCTTCAGGGGAACCGATCCCGATAGTATGTATAACAATTCCTGCTGCAGAAGCTTCAGAAGCTTTTACCAGCGGATCGTCTTCATGGTTCTCGCCATCGGTAATGACTATCATGGCTTTGCTCTTGCCTTCGCCCGGGGAGAATGATCTCATTCCCAGGTCGATTGCTGCACCAATGGCTGTTCCCTGTTTAGGCACCATATCAGGATTAATTGCCGACAGGAACATTTTCGCGGAAATATAATCAGTGGTGATCGGTATCTGGGTATATGCATCACCTGCAAATACTATAAGTCCGATCTTGTCATTTTCAAGGTTGTCGATAAGCCTCGTCAGAGCCTGCTTTGCCCTTGTCAGCCTGTCGGGCTGGATGTCCTGGGCCAGCATCGAGTTGCTCACATCGAGTGCAATTATGACCTCGACGCCCTGTTTCTTCACCTCTTCAAGCCGTGAACCGAACTGTGGCCTTGCAATAATCAGTATTGCGGAAGTTATTGCCACGAACTGCAGTACGAACTTTATCCATGGCCGTGCAGAAGACAATTCAGGCAGCAGCTTTCCAACAAGCGCTGATTCACCGAGGCGCCTGAGAGCCTTCTTCCTTCTCACCTCATTCAGTATCCACAATACGACCAGCACCGGAAGCAGAAGCAGCAGGTATAGGAAGTCGGGATTTGCGAATCTGAACAATTGCATAATTCTGCCGGATTAAGTGATCTTTTTAAGAAACGTTAACTTTACTAATGATTCCAGTGCGATCAGAATGAATGCTATTACAGAAGGGAGCATGAATTTCTCCTCTTTGCGGGTGAACTGGCGGACATCGATTTTTGATTTCTCAAGCTTATCGATCTCGGCATATACCTGCACCAGCTTGTCATTATCGGTTGCCCTGAAATATGTTCCTCCGGTCTTGGATGCAATTTCTTTCAGGATATCCTCGTCAATTTCGACCGGCATATTCTGGTACTGGATCCCGAATGGTGTCTGAACCGGGTAAGGCGCAGTGCCGCGGGTCCCAACACCTATTGTATAAACCCTTATCCCGTAAGTCTTTGCGATGTCGGCAGCTGTAGAAGGAGCTATCTCTCCCCTGTTGTTGACGCCATCGGTAAGCAGTATTATAACCTTGCTCACGGCTTCAGAATCCTTTATCCTGTTTATTGCGGTGGCAAGCCCGTTTCCTATAGCTGTTCCGTCTTCTATCATTCCGCTCTGTATCTCTCTCATCAGGTTGACAAGAACAGCATGGTCTGTTGTGAGGGGGCATTGCGTGAAGCTTTCGCCGCTGAACACTACCAGCCCCATTCGGTCATACGGGCGGCCGGATATGAATTCTGTAGCTACATTCTTGGATGCTTCGAGCCTGTCGGGCCTGAAATCGCGAGCCAGCATGCTGCCCGATATGTCAAGGGCAAACATTATGTCAATTCCTTCGGTTGTGATATTCTGGAACCTGTCGGTCTTCTGCGGACGTGCCAGCACAATAATCAGGAGAGCAACTGCGACCGTTCTCAGGGCGAACAGGATATGCATGAGATAATGCCGGAAAGTGATACCCGCACCCTCAAACTGCCTGAGTCCGGGCATATGCAGGGCAGCAGATGTCCTCTGCTGCCGCAGGATATAAAAAGCGATCATCCCAGGTATCAGAAGCAGGAGCCAGAGCCAGTGAGGTTCATAATATGTAATTCCGCTCATCACTTCATTCCCTCTTTTAAATCAGAACCGGTAATTTCAACCTGGTCTGCCTTGATCATAGTGGCCTCAACGAACGCCCATGCATTTTGAAAATGATTGTCATTTTCAAAAGGTTCGGGCTTGTATTTTGCAAATTTTACAAGGTCGGAACCATTGAGTATCGTCTTAAGACTGTGGTAAAGGTTATCCTTTTTAAATCCGGTGCGCAGAAGAGCCTCCAGAGTCTCCGATGTTGTCATTTCAAGAGAAAATACACCATACCTGTTTTCAAGGTACTGTCTCAGTATTTCAGTCAGTTGCGAATAATAAAGTTTAACTTCCCCCTTCTGCCACAGCTGTTCGTTCCGCAGTTTTTCAAGTTCTCTGAAAGCAATTACGTGTGCCGGATCGGGGTTGATTATGATGCGGGGTTCTTGATTCCGTTTCTTGAATCGCTGCAATAATTTTATAATCACCCAGGCGGCTGCGAACACAAGGAGAGCAAGAAGAAGCCATGGGAGTATCTCGCCAAACGTAAGCGGAGCTTTATAAGGAGCTATTATGTCGAAGATACTGGCAGATGTGTCGGGTGGAGCGATCTTCACCCTCATCACTTCGAGGGGTGCATAGCCAGA
>Ga0209287_10001073_pt1 | contig 14356 bp, 12 predicted proteins | sample PPLLak3cmMay2015_2_FD_187255 | JGI IMG/M metagenome (GOLD analysis project Ga0209287, IMG submission 187255) | Freshwater sediment microbial communities from Prairie Pothole Lake near Jamestown, North Dakota, USA - PPLs Lake P8 Core (1) Depth... | ecosystem: Environmental > Aquatic > Freshwater... | reverse complement strand
GCGCCGCCGCGTTTTGTTGCCCGTCCCGGCGCCAATACCGTCAGCCTCGTCAACGTGCGGCATATAGCCTTGCGCCATCTGCAACTCGATGGCGGCAATGTCCCGGTCGACGCGATCAAGGCGGAAGGACACAGCCGCTACGCCGATTTCGTCACCCTGGAAAACCTTCATATCCATGACCATGCTGCGTCACAGCAGAACGTCGGTATTTCCACCAAGTGCCCCGCTTTCGGCTGGGTGGTCAGGGGCAACCGCATCGAGAGGGTGGGCACCGGAATGTATTTCGGCGATTCGGACGGATCCGATCCATTCGTCGGGGGGCTGATCGAGGAGAACCGGGTCAGCGACACGCTCGGATACAACCTTCAGATCAAGCATCAGAAAACACGCCTGGCCGAGTATGTTGGACGTCACGATACGGTGATTCGCTACAACCTGTTTTCCAAGGCCGGTGCGCAGCCTGGCCCGCAAGCGCGGCCCAATGTCCTGCTCGGCCATTTCCCACTGGCTGAGGCGGGGAGCGAGGACCGCTATCTGGTCTACGGCAACCTCTTTTTGCACAACCCGAGCGAGGCATTGTTCCAGGCAGAAGGCCGAGTGGCCCTCTACGACAATGTATTCATCAACGGCAGCGGCAGCGGCGACGCGATCCGCATCCAGCCCCACAACGACGTACCACGCGACATGGTGATTTTTTCCAATACCGTGCTGGCCTCGGGAGTCGGAATCCAGGTGCGGCAGGCTCAAGGAGCTGCATATCGCCAGCGCGTGATCGCCAATGTCGTGTCGGCCGGCAATCCATTATCGGGGGGCGAAGCCGAGCACAATCTCGCCATGAGTTATCGGCCCGATCTGCTGGACACCGCCGTAACCGAGATAACGCCGCGCCTGCTTGCAGGAGGTCGGGCATCGCATGGCCTTCCCGAGTCGCTGCTGCGAGAGCTGGCAAGCTATTCGGACTGGCGGGGGGCGTCACGTCCCGGTGCAAGCATTGCCCCGGAGCTACTGCGCACGATGGATGCCTCCCAGCCATGAGCCGCAGCATGGGGCGGCCAGATAATCCACGCCGCCTGATGTGGCTGGCTGCATTGGTTTACACCGCGTTCGTCATCTACGGCAGCCTGGTACCGCTGGAATTCCGGGCGATTCCTTGGGACGAGGCGGCACAGAAATTCAGGGCAATCCCTTTTCTCAAGCTCGGCATCGGCTCGCGCGCCGACTGGGTGGCCAACCTGCTGTTGTTCATTCCGCTGACCTATTTGTGGATAGGGGCGTTAGCGGCCGGGTCAGGTTCCATTCGAAAAATGCTTGCCACCTTGGTGCTGATTCCAGTGGCAACCGCCTTGAGTCTCGGCATTGAATTCACGCAGCTGTTTTTTCCGCAACGCACTGTTTCGCAGAACGACATCTTTGCCGAAACGCTGGGCGGCATCATCGGCGTGGCTTTATGGTGGAGGACAGGCAGTCGTTTCGTCGACTGGTTGAAGTCATGGCAACAGACGCATGCCCGCGCCGCCCTGGCAGAACGACTGGCCTGGGTCTATCTGGCAGGAGTGCTGGTTTACAACATCCTGCCGCTCGACCTCACAATCAGCCTGGTCGAGATCTTTCACAAATGGCGGGACGGCAAGGTCAATTTGATTCCGTTCGGCCGCCTGCCGGATGACCCCGCCTACGCGCTGTATGAAATCGCCACGGATGCCCTGATCTGGACGCCGCTCGCGTTGCTATGGCGGCTTGATGGCACGCGCAATGGTTGGCGCGTGTGGGGCATGACGCTGGGCACCGCTATCGTGTTGGAAATCATGCAGTTGTTCGTCTATTCGCGAGTCAGCGATATCACCGACCTATTTACCGCCGCCGCCGGCGCGGCGCTGGGATCCTGGATCGGCGGTCGCCTGGCCACGCGTGATGCACCCGCCACGCGGCCGCTGCCGTGGGGCGCATGGTTGCCGTTCGCACTCGCGGCGGCATGGGCGGGGGTGCTGGCGTTCGTGTTCTGGTTTCCCTTCGACTTCCGCACCGACGGCGCATTCATCAAGAGCCGGCTCGACTTCATCGAGCGCGTGCCGTTCGAGGTGTACTACTTCGGCACTGAATTTCGCGCTGTCACCGAAGTGCTGCGCAAGATGCTGTTCTTCGCGCCGCTCGGCAGCCTGCTGGCGTGGGGTGTGATGCGCCAACCATGGCGCTGGCGCGGGCCTTTGTTTGCCCTGGCTATGCTGGTTTTGGCGGGCGTGCCCGCGGCGATCGAAGGCGGACAGTTGATGCTGCCGCACAAGGTGGTCGACCTGAGCGACTGGCTGCTGGCCTGGCTGGGGGGGCTGAGCGGCTATGCCGTGGCGCGGCGAGTGCTGCGTGCTCCATGGCACGCGCCGGCCGACGCTGTGATCAGGGCTGACGATTCGCCGATCAATGTTGAACCCCCTGCACCGCGTTCAAGTTGGCATCTGCCGTTGATGCTGGCAGGCATGAGTCTGCTGTTCTGGGGCGCATCTCGGGCTGCCTTCGTCCCGTACAACGTGCGCGAGCTGTTTTTACCAGACGCCGCCTGGCTGACGGCGCTGCTGCTCGCGCTGACGTGCGGATGGCTCGCCGTGTGGCCGGTGTGGCTGGCGCGGCGCAGGATTTCCGGCATGGCCCGATTGGTGCAGCTGCCCCCAGGCCTGCTGGCCTATGGCGTCGTCTCCTTTTTGCTGTTGCGCGCTGCCGTTCCGGAGGAAAGCCTGTTCGACCTAGTGGGTAGCCCGGTCTTGGACTGGCCGCAATCGCTGGAACTCGGGTTGCGCTGGGTGGCTCTCGCCGCTGTGCCCGGCGCAGTGCTGTATCTGGCCGCGCAAACGGTTCGTCGCTGGCGCGGGCGTCGACTGGGTGCACTGCATTTCTGGGCAGCAGCCCTGCCGCTGGCACTGGCGTATTGGGGCGTCGTGGCGCAGGCGGCCACCGACAACCTAACTGAACTCCTCGCCACGCCACGGCCGCTGGCCTTTGCGGCATTGTGTTCGGGGTTCTACATCATTTTTCTGGCAGCGGCATTACTGGCTTCGCCTGCAATCGCGGCGCATCGTTCCGCCCGATGGAGCGCTGTGGCGTTGTCGCTGCCGCTCGCAGCCATTTGCTTCTATCTCGGGCTGGCTGGCGAAATCGACAAATACGGCCAGCAGTTCTCGGCCCTGCAATTTCTGTTGAGTAGCGACCGCCAGCACTACGCGTCACCCCCCTTCATCTGGCTTCGTTATACAGTGCTGCATGCGGTTGTCGTTGCAGCACTTGCCTTACTACAATGGCCACACTTCCGAGCGGTTCAACGACACTCTGCCCATGCCCATCTTTGACGTTTTCAACGGCGATGCCGACGGCATCTGCGCCCTTCACCAATTACGCCTGGCTGAGCCCGCCGATTCCGAACTGGTCACCGGACCCAAGCGCGACATCAGCCTTCTGAAACGCGTCAACGCCCAGGCCGGCGACCGCGTCACCGTGCTCGACATCGCGCTGTCGAAGAACCGCGAAGCCCTTGACCGCTTGCTCGACGCGGGTGCGCAGGTGCGCTACTTCGACCATCACCAGCCCGGCGACATCCCGGTGCATCCCAATTTCGAGCCGCACATCGACACCGATGCCAATGTCTGCACCAGCCTGCTGGTCGATCAATATCTGCATGGCGAGCATCGGCTTTGGGCGGTTACGGCGGCTTTCGGCGACAACCTCGCCGATTCGGCGCGGCAGGCGGCAGCAACGCTGGGGCTGAGCTCCGAACAGCTGGCGCAATTGCAGTCGCTGGGGGAATGCCTCAACTACAACGGCTACGGTGAATCGCTGGACGACCTGTTTTTCCACCCCGCGGAGCTGTATCGATCGTTGCAGCCCTATGCCGATCCCTTCGCCTTTATCCAGGAATCGGCGGCCTATCCGGTTTTGCAGAGTGGCTATGCGGAAGACATGGCGCGTGCCGTAGGCGCGGCGCCGGCTGAGGCTCGCGAATCCGGGCGCATCTTCATGCTGCCTGCCGAGAAATGGGCGCGTCGGATTTCCGGCGTTTATGGCAATCAGCTGGCGGTTGAATCGCCCTCCCAGGCGCACGCGGTGCTGACCGCCAAGCCTGATGGCGGCTATGTCGTCAGCGTGCGCGCACCGCTGGCGGTCAAGTCCGGCGCGGACGAAGTCTGCAGCCAGTTCGAAAGCGGCGGCGGCCGCAAGGGGGCGGCGGGCATCAACCATTTGCCGGAATCCGACCTTGGCCGGTTTATTGCTACTTTTTATGCGGTTTTTACCCGGACCTGACCACCGGCCTTTCTCCCGGAGCTGAGCTTGAACAATCTGATCGAACCCTATGGCGGCCGACTCGTCGACCTGCTTGCCACGCCTGAACGTGCCGAGACGCTGAAGCAGGAGGCATTCGGCTTGCCCTCGCTGGACCTCGACTGGCGCCAGTTGTGCGACCTGGAAATGCTGATGAACGGGGCCTATTCGCCTTTGACCGGCTACATGACGCGGGCGCAATGCGACAAGGTCGAGGCATCGATGCAACTCGACGACGGCCGTTTCTGGCCGCTGCCGATCTCCCTGGGAAGTACCCAGAAGGTGGCGGCCACATTGAAAGTCGGAGATCGCGTTGCACTGAGGGACGGCGAAGGTTTCATGCTGGCCGTGCTCCGCGTCAGCGATGTCTGGCAGGACGAAGACGTCGCCCGGCTGGGCGGCGAGATTGAGGGCGTTGCGCTGCCGCCGCATCCAGATTTCTCCGCCTTGCGCTCAACCCCCGCGGAACTGCGTGCCCTGCTGACACGGCGTGGCTGGCGCAAGGTGGTGGCGTGGCAGGCGCGTCAGCCGATGCATCGCGCGCAATTCGAGTTCTGCCTGCGCACCGCGATCGCCAGCGAGGCCAATCTGTTGCTGCATCCCCAGGCCGGCGGCGACATCACCGATGCGCCTGGGTATTTCGGACTGGTGCGCAGCTTTCTGGTTGCTCGCGAGCGCTTTCCCACCGCGACCACCCAACTGGCGCTGTTGCCGATTCCGCCGCGTCCGGTTGATGCCCGCGATTTGATGCTGCGTGCCATCGTCGCCCGCAACTACGGTTGCACCGCGCTGGTCGCCGGCGGCGAATACGAGGCTTCCGGCGAGGCCCGCCGCGGCAGCGATTTGACGCCTGAACGCCTGCAGGGCCTGGGGGGCGATCTGGAAGCGAGTGTCGGAGTGCAACTGATACCCTATCCGCGCATGGTCTACGTCGAGGACCGCGCCGAATTCCTGCCGGAAGCGGAAGTCCCGCGGGGATCCCGCACTCAGATGCTCAGCGGCGAGGAGTTTCGCCGCCGCATGAACGCGGGGTTGAAGATCCCGGAGTGGTACAGCTTTCCCGAAGTCGTTGCCGAACTGCATCGCACCACCCCGCCGCGTGACCGCCAGGGCTTCACGGTATTTTTCACCGGCTTGTCTGGGGCAGGAAAGTCGACGATCGCTCGCGCATTGGCGGCGCGTCTGATGGAGATGGGCGGACGCTCGGTCACCCTGCTCGACGGCGACATCGTGCGTCGCCATCTTTCGTCCGAGCTGGGTTTTTCCAGGGCACACCGCGATATCAACGTGCGCCGCATCGGTTTCGTCGCGTCGGAGATCACCAAGAATCGCGGCATCGCCATCTGCGCGCCGATCGCGCCATATCGCGAGACCCGGCGCGCGGTGCGCGAGATGATCGAGGCGGTCGGCGGCTTCATCGAGATCCATGTCTCGACGCCGATCGAAACCTGCGAGGCGCGCGACCGCAAGGGCCTCTACGCCAAGGCCCGGGCCGGCCTGATCCCGGAGTTCACCGGGGTGTCGGACCCTTATGAAATCCCTGAGCATCCCGAACTGGCGATCGACACCACCGGCCTGAATGTGGACGAGGCGATCCAGCGCATCCTCCTCAAGCTCGAGCACGAGGGGTATTTGCGCTAACCGCCGAAGCGGCTTGATGCTTGCGAAGTTTGTTGTAATACAATGCCCGCACCATGAAACAGGACGCCGCTTCCCGATTCGCTCTGAGCGTGCTCAGTATCATCGAGCACGCCGGTCTTGCAATCATTACCGTGGCGACGGTGATTGCCGGCTACCTCGAAGTCATGGTGATGGTCGAGGCGCGCACGGTCACCCTGGCGGACCTGCTGCTGATGTTCCTCTATCTCGAAATCCTTGCCATGGTCGCGGTGTATTACCGCTCCGGCCAGTTGCCGGTGCGATTTCCGATCTACATCGCCATCGTCGCGCTAGCCCGCTACATCGTGCTCGACACCAAGAACATGGACGATATACGGATGTTGGCGGTCACCGCCGCGATCCTGCTGCTGGCCGGCGCGGTGCTGCTGATCCGTTACGGCCATGTGCGCTACCCCTACGACCACCAGGATTAGCCGCCGGTTCGCGGTCCTGCTGGACTGCGCGGATCCTCGCGCAGGGTTGCAACCCCTCCTGAGCAAGCTTGAATGCAGATGAATTTGCACAGCGGTCATCATGACCTCCCTCCCATTTTCGACACCCACCTGCACCAGTTCGACGCGGAAGTGATTGCCGCTTCGCGCCAGCATCCTATCCTGGTGGATTTCTGGGCTGAATGGTGCCCGCCCTGCCGCATGCTGACGCCGATCCTCGAGCGCGTGATCCATGGGCTCAACGGCAAGATTCGCATGGCCAAGGTCGAAGTCGACGAAGGCGAAAACATGAAACTGGCCGGGCGTTACGGCCTGAGAGGTTTTCCCACGGTGCTGCTGTTCGTCGACGGCGAGATCCGCGGCCGCTTCAGCAGTGCCAAGCCCGAACACTGGGTGCGCGAATTCATCGCCGAGCACACCGGGATCGACGCCTGATGGAACTCAGCCCCGCGCTGCTGCAACTCGCCACCCAAGCCCTCGATCTGGTGCTGGATTTCAAGCGTCCGGCGGATGCCGTGCTGTCGGCTTTCTTTCGCGAGCATAAAAAGCTCGGTGCCCGCGACCGAGCATTCGTCGCCGAAGCCGTGTTCGGGGTGCTACGGCGCTATCGCTATCTGTCGGTGGTGGTGCCGGCGGCCAATCCGCGCACGCTGATCATCGCCTGGCTGATCAAGGCGCGCGGCATGAGCGGCGCGACCCTGGAGAAGTTCGCCAAGCCAGAGCTGATCGACCATATTCGCAATGCGAAAACCGACGACCTGCCGCTGGCGGTGGCAGCCGAACTGCCCGAATGGGTGGTCGAAAAACTGCAGTCGTCGATGAGCGACGCCGACATCCTTGCGCTCGGCCGCGCGCTGCAGCAACCCGCACCGCTGGACGTGCGGGTCAATGCGCACAAGGCCAGCCGCGACGCGGTACTGGCGCAACTGCAGGCGGAGGGCCTGGCGGTCGAGGCCACGCCGTATTCGCCGTGGGGTATCCGCTTCAGGGAGCACCCGGCGATCAACCGTCATCCGCTGTTCCTCGACGGCAGCCTGGAAGTGCAGGACGAGGGCAGCCAGTTGCTGGCTTTGCTGCTGGGTGCGCGGCGCGGCGAAATGGTGTGCGACTTCTGCGCCGGTGCCGGCGGCAAGACCCTCGCCATCGGCGCGATGATGGCGTCGACGGGGCGGCTCTATGCCTTCGACGTCGCTGAAAAGCGGCTTGCCAACCTGAAGCCGCGGCTGGCGCGCTCGGGGCTGTCCAACGTCATGCCGCAGTTGATCGCGTCCGAAAACGATACGCGGGTGAAGCGGCTGGCGGGCAAGCTCGACCGCGTGCTGGTCGATGCGCCCTGTTCCGGACTGGGTACGCTGCGCCGCAACCCCGATCTGAAATTCCGCCAGTCACCCGCAAGCGTGGCCGAACTGGCTCAGAAGCAGGCGGCTATCCTGCACGCGGCAGCCAGGCTCTTGAAACCCGGCGGACGGCTGGTATACGCTACCTGCAGCCTTCTGCCGGAAGAGAACGAGGCTATAGTCGGGGCGCTGCTGGCAGAAGGGGGATTCACCCTGCTGCCGGTCAACGAATTGCTGGCGCAGCACAGGATCGATCTCGACACCGGCGAGATGCTGAAACTCTCGCCGGTCCTGCATGAAACCGACGGCTTTTTTGCCGCGGTTCTGGTCAAGTCCGCTGCTTGACCCTGGCCAGACTTTACGGGTATCAAAGCGGTGACTGCTTGCCGCGTGAGGCTGAGATGAGCACTGAGCCATTCGATCCGGATTCTCTAGGAACCTTGTGCGGGCTGTTCCGCGCGCGCGTTGCCGCGACGCCGGATCAGGTCGCCTACCATCAGTTCGACGAAGCGCGCGGCACCTGGGCGAGCTTCACCTGGCTGCAAGTGGCAGCGGAGGTGGAGCGCTGGCAGGCGGCCCTGCTGAAGGAGGGTCTCGCCCCCGGCGATCGCGTCGCGCTGATGCTGAAAAACTGCGTCGAGTGGGTGATATTCGATCAGGCGGCGCTGGGCTTGGGGCTGGTCACGGTGCCCTTGTATCTCGACGACCGCCCGGACAACGCGGCCTACATTCTCGACCATGCCGATGTGCGGCTGCTGCTGGTCGAGGGCAAGTTCCAGCATAGGAAACTGGCCGAGATCGTCGCATCGACCCCCAGGCTGCAGCGCATCGTGAGCCTTGCCGAGCCGGCAAACGGCCTGGCCGACTGGAGCACGCGCATCGTCGTGGCAGCTGACTGGCTGCAAGCTGCGGCGGAAACGCCCGTTCCCCGGATCGAGCCGAGTTCCGACATGCTGGCCAGCATCGTCTATACGTCGGGCACCACAGGACGTCCGAAAGGGGTGATGCTGACTCACGAAAACCTGCTGCGGAACGCGTTCTATGCCTCGCAGTGCGCTGATTTCGGCCCGCATGAGGTGTTCCTGTCGTTTCTGCCGCTGTCCCATACGCTCGAGCGCACCGGCGGCTACTACCTGCCGATGCTGCTCGGCGCGGAGGTTGCCTATGCGCGTTCCGTCACCCAGTTGGCGCAGGATCTGCAGGAAATCCGGCCGACGGTGCTGATCTCGGTGCCGCGCATCTACGAGCGTTTCTATCGTCGCATCCAGGACGGTCTGGAAAAACAGGGGCGCCTTCCTGGCCTGGTGTTCAGACTCGCGGTGCGGGTCGGCTGGCGCAATTTCGAACGCAGCCAGGGAAGAGCGGGATGGCATCCCGAATTGTTGCTGTGGCCGTTGTTGCGCAGGCGCGTGGCAGCCAGGGTGACCGACCGGCTGGGGGGGCGCCTGAGGCTGGCAATTTCCGGTGGCGCAGCGCTGTCGCCCGACATCGCGCGCGTGTTCATCGGCCTGGGCCTGCCGATTTATCAGGGTTACGGACTGACCGAGGCAAGCCCGGTGGTGTCCTCGAACCGGCCAGGATCCAACCTGCCTTCCAGCATCGGTCCGCCGCTGCCTGGCATCGAGGTGAAAATCAGCGAGGACGGCGAGTTGCTGACCCGCAGCCGCTGCGTGATGCGCGGCTACTGGAAAAACGAGGAAGCGACCCGCGCCATCATCGACGCCGAGGGCTGGCTGCATACCGGCGACAAGGCGAGCGTCGACGCCAGCGGTCACTTCTCGATTGTCGGTCGCGTCAAGGACATCATCATCCTCAGCAACGGCGAGAAAGTGCCGCCTACCGACATCGAGTCCGCGATCCTGCTCGACCCACTGTTCGAGCAGGTAATGGTGGTCGGCGAAGGCAAGCCTTTCCTGGCCGCGCTGGCTGTGCTCAACGAGGAACACTGGCGGGATTTTGCCGCCAGCCTCGCGGTCGATCCCGACAATCCCGCTGTCTTGCGCGATCCCAAAGTGGCGAAGGCGCTGCTGCGCCGCCTCGTGATGCACCTCAGGCATTTCCCCGGTTATGCGCTGATCCGCCGGCTGCACGCCGAGCTCAAGCCCTGGACGGTGGACAACGGCCTGCTGACGCCGACCCTGAAACTCAAACGCGATCAGGTGCTCGACCGCTATCGGGCCGAGGTCGAGACGATGTATGCTGATCTGGATCGCGCGTGATTCGAGGCACAACAACCCTGCGCCGCCAATGTCCGGTCATCGGACACCCGTCTGCGGCAGGCCGGGTCTTCCCAAAATAATTCGCGAAGCAGTCCCATCCAGCTGGAACTGCCGGGATGACTCGCCAATCTTAGTATTTGGCAGTTAAATCTGCCGTTCGTTAATGCGGGGCGGCCTGGCAGCGATTCAAGGCTGCGCGGGCCGGGTTCCCCCTCCCGCTTCGCTCTCATTTCCGCGCGCAACTGGCGAGGCGAGCAAACAATCCCATGGATTTTTATGGGCTTTGTCCGTATATTGCCGGACTCGATTGTCCTTTTTAGGAAACACCAAGTATGCAACTAGGCCTGATAGATCTTCCCTGGTGGGGCTACGTGCTGGTCACGCTGGGTTTGACCCATATCACCATCGCCGCCGTCACCATTTTTCTGCATCGATCACAGGCGCACCGCGCCGTCGATCTTCATCCTATAGTCAGCCATTTCTTCCGCTTCTGGCTGTGGCTCACCTCCGGCATGGTCACCAAGGAATGGGTCGCCATCCACCGCAAGCACCACGCCAAATGCGAAACTCCCGAAGACCCGCACAGCCCCCAGACACGCGGCATCAAGAAAGTCTTCTGGGAAGGGTCGGAGCTGTATCGCGCCGAGGCCAAGGTGACCGAGACCCTGGAAAAGTATGGCCACGGTACGCCCGATGACTGGCTGGAGCGCAACGTCTACAGCCGCCATTCGGCTGCAGGCATCTGGCTGATGATGGCGATCGACCTGGCCTTGTTCGGCCCCATCGGTCTGACCATCTGGGCGGTGCAGATGGCGTGGATTCCGGTCACTGCCGCCGGCATCATCAACGGCATCGGCCACTATTGGGGCTATCGCAACTTCGCCAGCGAGGATGCCAGCACCAACATTTTCCCCTGGGGGATCCTGATCGGTGGTGAGGAGTTGCACAACAACCACCACGCTTACGGCACCTCGGCGCGGCTGTCGAACAAGTGGTACGAGTTCGACATCGGCTGGCTGTATATCAAGCTGATGAGTTATGTCGGCCTGGCCAAGGTGCGCAAGGTCGCTCCGACCGTCAAGTGGCAGCCCGCCAAACCCTTGTGCGATCTCGACATCCTGCAGGCCGTCATCACCCACCGCTACGATGTGCTGACCCGTTACATTCGCGCTACCCGCCGTGAATACGCGGACGAGATCGAAAAGCTCAAGGCCAGCGCCAGCCTGCCGCAGGGCTGGAACCTGAAAAACTTCAGGCGCTGGCTGCTTCGCGAACCGGCCGAACTGGCGGAGGCTGACAAGGCCGAACTGGAACGCGTGCTCGGCAAGAGTGAGCGCCTGCAGACGCTGTATCGCATGCGTCAGGAACTCGCTGCGATCTGGGGGCGATCCACCGCCAGCCGCGAACAGTTGCTGGAACAACTGCAGGCCTGGTGCAAGCGTGCCGAAGAAAGCGGCATCCAGTCGCTGCGCGATTTCTCGGTACGGTTGCGCAGTTACGCCTGATCGATTGGCTCGATCGATCCCCGGCCTGGTCCGGGGATTTTTTACGTCCTGGAATCGTGAGGCTTCACAAACAGAACGGAAGCCGGACACGGCCGCCCAACAAAAAACCCGTCAGCGACGGGTTTTTTGTTGGGTCACGTTCGCTCGGGGATTACTTGAGCTTGGTTTCCTTGTACTCGACATGCTTGCGAGCCTTGGGATCGTATTTCATGATCGCCATCTTCTCGGGCATGGTCTTCTTGTTCTTGGTGGTGGTGTAGAAATGGCCGGTGCCCGCAGTGGACTCCAGCTTGATCTTTTCGCGTCCGCCTTTAGCCATGGTGATGCTCCTTAAACTGCTTCGCCGCGTGCGCGGAGATCGGCCAGCACGGCATCAATGCCGTTCTTGTCGATGGTGCGCAGCGCCGCATTGCTCAGACGCAGACGAATCCAGCGGTTTTCGCTTTCGACCCAGAACCGGCGATATTGCAGGTTCGGCAGGAAACGACGCTTGGTTTTGTTGTTGGCGTGGGAAACGTTGTTCCCGACCATGGGCTTCTTGCCCGTAATGACGCATACGCGAGCCATGATGCTGCTCCAGTGGGTGGTAGGTAAATTCGAAACCGCGATTTATATCACAGTCCTGTTGCGCTGGGCAAGTCCGGAGAGCCCCTACATCTGGCCGGTTTCCATGAATGAGAGGGAAGACGGGCCGGCGACGATGAAATGGTCGAGCACGCGGATGTCGACCAGCGCCAGCGATTCCGACAATTTGCGGGTGAGCAGGCGGTCGGCCTGGCTGGGTTCGGCGACGCCGCTGGGGTGATTGTGGGCGAGGATCAGGGCGGCGGCATTGTGGGCCAGCGCACGCTTGACGATTTCCCTCGGGTAGACGCTGGTCTGGGTCAGCGTGCCGCGAAACAGTTCTTCCACCGCCAGCACACGATTCTGCGCGTCGAGAAAGACGCAGCAGAATACCTCATATTCCTTGTCGCGCAGCAGCAGTTGCAGGTAGTTGCGCACCGCCTGTGGCGAGGTCAGGGCGTCGCCGCTCAGCATGTCCTCCGCCAGGGTGCGGCGCGCCATTTCCATCACCGCCTGCAGCAGGGCAAATTTGGCCTCGCCCACCCCGGGGGCGGCGCAGGCTGCTTGCCGGTCGGCGCGGCACAGTCCGCCCAGGCCGCCGAAACGCTCGATCAGATCGCGGCCGAGATCGACCGCGCTCTTCCCGGTCACGCCGGTGCGCAGGAATACGGCAACCAGTTCGGCGTCGCTCAGCACCGCGGCGCCGCGCGCCAACAGCTTCTCGCGCGGTCGCGCGTCTTCCGGCCAGTCGCGAATCGCCATTTCAGGCCCTCTCCCGTAGAATCCGAGCCCATTGTTGCGCAATTGCGCGGGAAGCGAGATGGTCCGTTCGGCAGTAAACAGAATCATCCTCGGAGTGACGGGGGGAATCGCCGCCTACAAGGCTGCAGAGCTCTGCCGCCTGCTGGTCAAAGGCGGGAGCGAGGTGCAGGTGGTGATGACCGAGGCCGCACAGCGCTTCGTCACACCGTTGACCTTTCAGGCCCTGTCGGGCAGGCCGGTGCTGACCTCGCTGTGGGATAGTGCGAGTGGCAGCGGGATGGACCACATCCATCTTTCGCGCGAGGCCGATCTCATCCTGATTGCGCCCGCTTCGGCGGATTTCCTAGCCCGGCTGGCACAGGGTCGCGCCGAGGACCTGCTCGCCACCCTCTGTCTGGCCCGCACCTGCCGACTGGCTGTTGCGCCGGCAATGAACCGCGAAATGTGGACACAAGCCGCGACCCAGCGCAATCTGGCACAGCTGCGAGCGGACGGTGTCGACATCCTCGGCCCGGACGCCGGCGAACAGGCATGCGGCGAGATCGGACCGGGCCGCATGCTCGAGCCGGTGGAAATCCAGGCCGCTGTTTCAGGCCTTTTGGGCAACGGCGTGCTGGCGGGCAGGCGCGTGCTGATCACCGCCGGTCCCACCTTCGAGGCGATCGATCCGGTACGCGGCATCACCAATCTCAGTTCCGGCAAGATGGGCTATGCCATCGCACGCGCCGCCGCCGAAGCTGGCGCGCAGGTGCATCTTGTATCCGGTCCGACCTGCCTTGCCACGCCCGCCGGGGTCGAGCGGGAGGATGTGTGCAGCGCGGCCGACATGCACGTTGCGGTGATGCGGGCGGTGCCGGCTTGCGACGTATTCATCGCGGTGGCCGCGGTGGCGGATTATCGCCCGCTGGCATCGGCGCGGCACAAGCTGAAGAAGGACGGCACGTCTCTCAAGCTGGAACTGGTCGCCAATCCGGATATCCTCGCCGAGGTCGCTGCCCTGCCGAAGCCGCCGTTCTGCGTCGGCTTTGCGGCGGAGACCGAGGCGCTGGCCGAGCATGCCGAGGCCAAGCGCCGCCGCAAGAACATTCCCCTGCTGGTCGGCAACCTGGCGCAGGACACGCTCGGCGCTGACGATGCCGAACTGAATCTGTTCGAGGAAGCCGGTACCCACATCCTGCCGCGTGCCGACAAGCTGACCCAGGCCCGGCGGCTGATCGTGCACCTGGCGAATCGGCTGAACAACTGTTGAAATTCCGACGAAAATTATGAAGATTGATGTCAAGATTCTCGACGATCGCCTGCGCGATCAATTGCCGCATTACGCGACTGCCGGTTCGGCGGGACTCGATCTGCGCGCCTGCATCGACAGCACATTGACCCTCAAGCCGGGCGAGACCCAGCTGATTCCGACCGGTATGGCGATCCATCTTGCCGACCCCGGCTACGCGGCCCTGATCCTGCCGCGTTCCGGCCTGGGCCACAAACATGGCATCGTGCTGGGCAATCTGGTGGGACTGATCGACAGCGACTACCAGGGCCCGCTGATGGTTTCAGCC